>CAJDUQ010000051.1_pt1 | contig 2053 bp, 1 predicted proteins | sample 7390901 | NCBI WGS metagenome assembly CAJDUQ01 (sample SAMEA7055691, study PRJEB34461) | soil metagenome | biome: terrestrial ecosystem; feature: Peninsula; material: soil | place: Antarctica | collected 2016 | reverse complement strand
TAGATGCCCGATATGCACGTCGACCAGATGAGCGTCGCCCACCCAATTCGGCCCCCAAACCGAGGCGATGAGCTGCGGCCTGGTGAATACGACGCCCGGCTCCCTCGCCAGGGCCAGCAGAATGTCGAATTCCGTGCGGGTCAGCGATACTGGAACACCCGATACCGAGACGTCCCGGCCGTCGGCGTCGATGTCCAGGTCCCCGAACGTGCGGACCGGTTCGCGGGGCACCGATCCCGCGAATTGTCCGGATGCGACCCCGGTACGGGGGCGACGCATCACCGCCTGGACCCGGGCCATCAGCTCACGGGGGCTGAAAGGCTTGGTCATGTAGTCGTCGGCACCGACGGACAATCCGATGAGGGTGTCAACCTCCTCTGCACGCGCGGTGAGCATGATTACATACGCATCGGAATGGGTCCGTACCTGACGGCAGGTGAGCATGATTACATACGCATCGGAATGGGTCCGTACCTGACGGCAGACCTCCATCCCGTCCAGGCTGGGCAGCCCTACGTCGAGGACGATGACGTCTGGATCGGCCCGCCGGGCCAGCCGAACGGCGTCCATCCCGTCGCTGGTGATCATCACCTCGAAACCCTCGCGCTCGAGATAGGTACCCACCAACTCGGCTAGGGCCCGCTCGTCCTCGACCACCATGGCCCGCAGGCCCGTGGGCGGGCGCACCGCAACCGCGTGTCCACCAACAGTTCCCAGTGCCCCCGGAGTCACCACCATGTCCAACATCATCCCCGGCCGAGCGGTTCGCTGCCGTGGAGCGGAACCTTGATCAGACCTTCACATGATCTCCACACGAACTAACGTGTCCGTCAGACAGCTTGGGAGGCGAACTGTTGAACGCCGTCGTCGGATTCTTTTCCGTCGCCCCACGACAAGGACTTCCCACCGTGAACCGCACGCCGCTTCTGCTCAGCACCGCCATCGCAGCCATTCTCGCCCTCTCCGGGTGTGCGAGCGACAGCGACGACACCGGCACCGTGACCACCAGCTCCGCAAGCGCCTCGAGCGTCGGGGAGAGCACCACCGAGGTTGCCAGTGAGGCCACCCAGCACAACGAGGCAGATGTGATGTTCGCCCAGATGATGATGCCGCACCATCAGCAGGCGATCGAGATGAGCGACATCATTCTCGCAAAGGACGCCATCCCCACAGAGGTGATTCGACTGGCCGGAGAGATCAAGGCCGCCCAGAGACCCGAGATCGACCAGTTGACGAAGTGGCTCGGCCAGTGGGGGGAGCCCATCGCCCCGCACGGCGGCCACGAGATGGCCCGGATGGACGGCATGCTCTCCGACGATGAGCTGGCGCAACTCTCCGAGGCCGAGGGTACTGACGCCGCCCGGCTGTTCCTGAAACAGATGATCGGCCACCACGAGGGCGCGGTGACCATGGCGGAAGACGAGATCGCGGACGGGAGCTACCAGCCCGCCGTCGACCTCGCCCGGACCATCATTACCACCCAGCAGGAGGAGATCGACACAATGCGCGGTCTCCTCGACTCCCTGTAAACCGCAGGGGCCCCGCGATGTTCCGCCCGGTCGCCCCTACCGGTCGTCGCTGAAGGCGGAGAACGCCCGACGACGATAGCCTCGGTCACAGCTGGCGCGGCGGAAGTCGCACGCGGTCCCGCCCGCGCTCCCGACCGACACGAGGGTGTGAACAGATGACTCAGCCCGATACCTCCCCCAGCGACCCCCCGGCCGGCCACGGGGGCCACGGTGGACATGCAGGCCACGATGGCCATGAAGGGCATGAAGGCCACGAGCAGGTGTTCCGGCGACTGTTCTGGGTGATGCTCGTTATCGGTATCCCGACCGTCGCCTTCTCGCCGATGGCTGGCGACCTGCTCGGATACGGCGTCACAGGGTGGGCCCTGTGGGTGTCACCGGTGCTGGGCACCGTCATGTATCTCTGGGGAGGCTGGCCCTTCCTTACCGGCGGGGCCGACGAGATCCGGGCTCGTCAGCCGGGGATGATGCTGCTGATCAGCCTCGGTATCACCGTCGCCTTCCTGGCGTCCTGGGGTGCCACC
>CAJDUQ010000049.1_pt1 | contig 2078 bp, 1 predicted proteins | sample 7390901 | NCBI WGS metagenome assembly CAJDUQ01 (sample SAMEA7055691, study PRJEB34461) | soil metagenome | biome: terrestrial ecosystem; feature: Peninsula; material: soil | place: Antarctica | collected 2016 | reverse complement strand
GATGGGTACCTCGTCCAACTTCGGCAACATGTTCTCCGCCGCCGCAGCCAGTGCCTTCCTGTCCTTCCTGCCGATGTTGCCCCAGCAGATCCTGCTCAATAACGTCCTGTACGACTCCTCCCAGCTGGCCATTCCCACCGACCGGGTCGACGCGGCTCAGTTGCGAAAGCCCTCCCACTGGGACTTGGCGCAGATCCGCCGGTTCATGCTCGTCTTCGGCCCGGTCTCCTCGCTGTTCGACTTCGCTACGTTCGCCCTCCTACTTGGCCTCCTGCACGCCGGTCCGGCGGAGTTCCGCACGGGCTGGTTTGTGGAGTCGTTGGCGACCCAGACTCTCATCGTGTTCGCGATTCGCACCCGACAGGTTCCATTCCTTCGCAGCCGGCCATCGTGGGCGCTGACCGGTGCCGTGTTGGTGGTCGTGGCCGTCGGCGTAGCTCTGCCGCTCACCCCCCTCGGAGTCCTACTCGGGTTCGTCGCGCTGCCAGCACCGTTCTACCTCGCTCTGGCGGTCATGACCGTGACCTACCTGGTGCTGATCGAGACCGTCAAGTATTACTTCTTCCGGGCCGAGGACGAGCGCCCCGCCGACCTTCCGCATCGCCGCCGCTACCATCCACACTCCACGACCAGGGTGCACCGCCGGGCCACCGGTTTCGCCGCCCACCTGGGCGCCCCCGCCCGGATCTCCTTCCGGAACCGATAGGCCGGAACCAGGCGCATTCAGCGTTGGCACAGCACCCGCCACCTACAGTTCCCCTCACGGGCAGCCAAGCCTGTGACGCGGCCGATCAGAGTTCCGCGTCTCACAGGAGACGAAAGGCTCTCCCATGCTGGAATTCGCAGGTCTACCTGCCCACATCCTGTTGCTGCACTCGGTCATCGTCCTGGCACCGCTTGCCGGACTCGGTGGCATTCTCTACGCCCTCCGCCCTACCTGGCGCCGAGTCTTGCAGTGGCCGGTGACGATCCTGGCGGTGCTTGTCGCAGGGCTCACCTTCCTGACCGCGAACGCTGGAGAGGCCCTGGAACACGCCTTGCCCGGCAGCCGCCTGATCCGCGAGCATGCCGAGCAGGGTCAGTTGCTGGAGATCGCCGCCGGGGTCTTCGCAGCCGTCATGATCGTGCTGTTCGTCCTCACCTGGCCGCGGATGGCCTCAGCGGTGCCGTTCCTCGCCGAGGCGGGGGCACACCGGTGGCTCGTGCTCACAATGCAAATACTCGTCGTGCTGGCCGGGCTGTTCCTGATCTACCAAACCGTTGTCACCGGGCACACCGGCGCCCAGGCCACCTGGTCGGACTGGCGAACAGGCTGACTCACATCCGCCACTTTCGAGGGCTGCTACGTCTCGTCTGTGTGGCTCCGGACCCGCCGCAGTGTGGCCACCAGGCGGGCGCCCTGACCCAGGCCCACTTTCGGAAGATAGGAGCGACCCACCGCCACCCCGATCGCCGGGAGCGCCGCCGCATCGGGGTAGCACAGGTACAAGGGCCGGTACTCCGGGGCGAATTTGGACTTGAAGGCCAGGAGCGAGCGGAAGCCATAGACGGGCTCGAGCGCTTCCCCGACGCGGTCGAGGACGGCGGACAGCGCCGAGGTGTCCCCTGCTGCTGTGCTTTTTGCGTCGCCGCCGGCACCACCGCCGTGCGCCAACGGCGCTCCGGACAAGCTGAGGAACTCCAGGCCCTCGTCTTTCGCCGTGATCGCTGCGGAGGCGATGAGGAACTCGGTGGTTGGTCGGAAGCCGCCGTTGCGGCGACGCATGAAGTCCAGAGTGAGGCCCACGAGCACGCCCCGGCGGTACACGGGGAGCCACGAGGTCACGCCGTGGACCACGTCGTGGCTGTCGACGGCGAGGAGCAGACGTACCTCGGGGTCGCGAAGTTCCTCTATCCCACCGAGGGTGAAGCCCATCTCCGGCAGGCCCTTGTCTGCCACCCACTCCTCGGAGATCGCGATGATCTGTTGACGCAGCGCAAGCGGGACCCGGTCGAAAGCGGTCCACTCGGCCGTCACCTGCTCCTTCCGGGCCCGGTTGAGAGCGGTCCGGACGTCCTGGAATTTCTTTCCGGTGAAG
>CAJDUQ010000052.1_pt1 | contig 2087 bp, 1 predicted proteins | sample 7390901 | NCBI WGS metagenome assembly CAJDUQ01 (sample SAMEA7055691, study PRJEB34461) | soil metagenome | biome: terrestrial ecosystem; feature: Peninsula; material: soil | place: Antarctica | collected 2016 | reverse complement strand
TTCGGTGGGGTCAAGGCGTCCGGGTACGGCCGCGAGCTGGGCCGCTGGGGCATGAGCGAGTTCGTCAACACCAAACTGCGCCGGGTGCACTGAGGCCTGTGGCCCCGGATCCTCTCATCAAGGGTCCGGGGCCGCCGCCGGTGCGCTCGTCAGCGCCGCTGGTGCGTCACTTCTCCACGTATGCGCCGTCGTACATCATCGTGGAGAACAGGGTCGGGGACACGCCCTTAACGGAATCGTCCACCACCACGTACTCCTCCGAGTTCGCGATCACCGCGAACGGCACCACACGGTTGTAGACCTCCTGGAGCGTGCTGGCCGCCTCCTTCTGGGCATCCAGGTCGGCAGCGGCCTTGAAGGCGGTGACGGCCGCGGTGAGTTCGGGATCGTTGATACCTGTCAGGTTCAGTGAACCGTTGGGTGCCATCGCGCTGGCGAACGTGGAGGCGAGATCCGCATCGGATGGCGACAACCCACCGACCACGGCTTCGAAATCACCGTTGAACTGGCGGGCCACCACCTGCGTGACCGGCGCGTTCTCGATGGTTACATCGAAACCCACCGCATCGAGAAGGGCGGACAGAGCCACGCCGGTCTCCATGTTCTCGGCACTGTCGGCCACGAGGAGGCTCAGGGCGCCGTTCCACCCGGGCTGGTCCGCCTTCACCTCCTCGACGAGCGTCTTGGCCCGTTCTGGATCGAAGGCCGGTCCCTCCTGCCCGTCGAAGAAGCGCGACGACTCGGCGACCAGGGCAGACGTCGGCAAACCGACCCCGCCGGTGAGTCGCTGGTCGATGAGGTCACGGTCGAGCGCATGGGCGATGGCCAGCCGGACCCGCTCGTCGGTGAGCACGCCGCTGTACCCGGCGGCTCCGGAGTTGAGATTGACGATCGACCCCGAACTGGTGACCACCTCGAAGCCCCGCTCGAGCGCGTGGCGGGGTCCTTGTGCAGGCCGATCGTGAAGGCGACATCCTCGGCGGGCGGCCGGGGAACAGGGGAGCGACGGGAGGTGTCGACAGGGCTCGGGCCCCGGATCGCCTCGCCGGTGAGGGCGAGGCAATCCGGGGCCCGGAGGTACAAAGTGGGCGGCCTGAGAAGGTCAGGACCCGGGTGGGGTCACTTCTCCAGGTACGCACCGTCGAAGAGCATGGTCGACGACAGCGTCGGGACGACGCCCTTGAATCTCATTGTGGATCTCCTGGAACTTCTTGTACGCGGCCTTCTGGTCATCGACCGACTGGGAGGCCTTGATGTCGGAGATCGCCTTGACGAACCGCGGATCGTTGATCCCGGTGATGTTGCTCATCCCCTCGGGCAGCACGTTGGAGGCGAACGCCGAGGACGGGTCGGCCTCCGACGTGGCCAGACCGCTGATGACGATCTCGTAGTCGCCGGTGAACTGACGCGCCGTCACCTGGGAGACCGGGGTGTTCTCGATGGTGACATCAAAACCAGCGGCGTCCAGGAGGGCCTTGAGCACCACGCCGGACTCGACGCTCTCGGGGGAGTCCGCCGCGAGCAGCGTCAGCTTGCCGTTCCAGTCGGGCTTGTCGGCCTTGAGCTCCTCCACCAGCTGCTTGGCCTTCTCCAGGTCATACTGCGGCCCCTGCTCGCCGTCGAAGAAGCGCGAGGACTCGGCCAGCAGGGCCGAGGTGGGCTGGCCCTTGCCGCCGGTCAGCCGCTGGTCCATGAGGTCGCGATCCAGCGCGAAGCCCACAGCCTGGCGAGCCCGGGCGTCGGTGAGCACCCCGTCGTAGCCGGCGGCGCCGGAGTTCATGTTGACCACTGAACCGGAGCTGGTGATCTCGTAGAACCCCTGCTCATTGGCGTCACGGGCGGCCGCGACGAATTTCGCACTGCGGAGGAACCCGGCCTGGATCTCACCGTTCTGGAACGACTCGAGGGTGCCCTGCCCGCCCGGGATCCGGATGAACCGGAGCGTGGGGCAAACCGGTCCACCGTAGTAGTCCGGGTTGGGCTTGAGCACGACCTCCTGGTTGGGGGTGTAGGTGTCGACGAGGTAGGCACCCGCCCCGATCGGGTTCTGCGCCCACTTCTCCGGCCCGGCCTCGGTGTACGCCTTC
>CAJDUQ010000053.1_pt1 | contig 2142 bp, 2 predicted proteins | sample 7390901 | NCBI WGS metagenome assembly CAJDUQ01 (sample SAMEA7055691, study PRJEB34461) | soil metagenome | biome: terrestrial ecosystem; feature: Peninsula; material: soil | place: Antarctica | collected 2016 | reverse complement strand
AGTGCGTCCAAGATCCTCGACAACATGGAGATCGGCCACAACGTCATGCACGGTCAATACGACTGGATGCGCGACGACATGCTGCACTCCTCCAGCTTCGAGTGGGACATCGTGTGCCCGTCCGACCAGTGGCGCCACTCGCACAACTACATGCATCACACGTACACCAACATTCTCGACCTGGACCGGGACATCGGTTACGGCCTGCTGCGTATGGAGTATGAGCAGCCGTGGAACCCGCTGCGCCTGGGCAACCCGGCGTACGCCTTCCTGCTCATGATGATGTTCGAGTGGGGCATCATGATGCACGACCTGGAGTACGAGAACGTGCTCAAGGGCAAGCGCAAGTGGTCGGACATCAAGAACCTCGCCGCCGGCTGGTGGCGCAAGGTTCGCGGCCAGGTGTCCAAGGACTACATCGTGCACCCGGCGCTCACCGGACCGCTGTTCCCACTGACCTTCGCCGGTAACCTCACCGCCAACGTGGTGCGCAACATCTGGACGTTCTCGGTGATCTTCTGTGGGCACTTCCCCTCCGGGGCGCAGGTGTTCACGCAGGAAGAGACCGCCGAGGAGACCCGCGGAGAGTGGTATGTCCGGCAGATGCTGGGATCGGCCAACATCTCCGGCGGCCCGTTCATGCACCTGGCCACGGGCAATCTCTCCCACCAGATCGAGCACCACCTGTTCCCCGATCTGCCCGCGCACCGCTATCCGGAGATCGCCGAAGAGGTGCGCCGCATCTGCACCGAGAACGGCTTGCCGTACAACACCGGCCCGTTGTGGAAGCAGATCGGCAGCGTGTGGGCCAAGATGTTCCGCCTGGCGCTGCCGCTGCCCCCGACGCGAGCGGACGCCCCGGCGGTGCTCATCGAGCGTACGAAGGCTCCCTCTGCCGCCTGAGCGGCGGGTACCGTCGTGGGCATCACCGATGAGGAGAACCGTCCATGAATGACTTCGAACGCAACAAGGACCAGGTCCAGGCGGGGGTCCAGGCGGGCGCGTCACTGGTGGGTCGGATTGCCGTCATCATCACCGACGCGATCGGCTCAATCGCCAGGGAATCGGAGACTTCGTCACCGAGGGCATCGAGATGCGCGAGGCTGCCGCACTTTCCCGACGCGCCGAGAAGACCGAGATGAAGGACGACCGGCCGATCGACGTCGAGGACGGCGAGGACGGCGAGGGCGGCGACCTCCCGGGGTAACTCCCCCACCGGGGAGCCACGGGCGACCCCTGACCGTGGCCGGTGCGAAGTGGCGCCGGCCACGGTGGCAGGATCGTCGACCGTGACGATCATCGCCGCAGCGGACGGCTCCGCCCTGGGAAACCCCGGCCCCGCAGGATGGGCCTGGTACATCGACGACTCGAGGTGGCGCTGCGGAGGCTGGAAGCGCGGTACCAACAACCAGGGCGAGCTCACCGCCGTGCTGGATCTGTTGCGTCAGACGGCTCACGTCCCGGAGCCACTTCATATCCTGTGCGATTCGCAGTACGTCATCAATTCCGTCACCAAATGGATGCCGGGCTGGAAGCGCAAGGGCTGGAAGAAGGCCGACGGTAAGCCCGTGCTCAACGTCGAGGTGATGAAGGCCCTCGATGAGGCCATGAAGGGCCGCGAGGTCACGTTTGAATGGGTCAAGGGCCATGCTGGCCATGAGCTCAACGAAAAGGCCGACCTCCTAGCCAACGGCGCGGCCAAGGCTCATTCCTCCGGGCAGGAGCCAAAGGCCGGTCCGGGGTACCCGGGCGCGCAGGCCGTCGGCGCGGGTGACGACCCTGCATCCCCGCCCGCCGCGGGAGGGGACCCCACAGCGGGAGGCGCCGCCCGCTCGTCGGCTGCGACGAGCGGGCCAAAGACGACGGGCTCAGCCTCAGCCGACGAGCTCGACTTGTTCTCGCTGGACGTCCAGGACTCTGCCGGCCCCGCGGACCCGGGGGCCGGGACGTCGCCGGCCGGCCCCGCAATCGAGGACCTCGTCGTCGACCTCGAGCGATCCCTCCTCACCGAGGAGGTGCGTGGGGACCGCAAGAAACTCACGCGACTGCTCGATGTGAGGTGGAGGCTGGTCGACCCCGCGGGCCGGACCTGGACGCGACGCGAAATCGGGGACGCCGGTGATGCCCGCGCGGCTGTCGAAC
>CAJDUQ010000047.1_pt1 | contig 2330 bp, 1 predicted proteins | sample 7390901 | NCBI WGS metagenome assembly CAJDUQ01 (sample SAMEA7055691, study PRJEB34461) | soil metagenome | biome: terrestrial ecosystem; feature: Peninsula; material: soil | place: Antarctica | collected 2016 | reverse complement strand
GGTGACCACCATCCGCCCCGTCTCGTCCACCGCCGCCCAGAGGATGTCGAACAGCTCGTGGGAGGACTGGGAGTCGAGGTTGCCGGTCGGCACGTCTCCGAAAATATTCTCCGGCTCGCCGACTATCGCCCGCGCACACGCCATTCTCTGCTGCCCGTCAGACAGCTCCACGAGGTTGGTGTCCTCGAGGTGGGTCACACCGCTGGTCGGGACGTCGAGAACCGCCGTGCAGTGCAGGCTGGTGAATTTCCCGGCCCCGGACGGACCCATGATGGCGGTGACTTCTCCTGTGCATGCCTGCTGGCCTCTGTCTCTCGGGGTGGGGCGGAGTCACGGTCGCCGTTGGGCCTCATTGTCCACGTGCCAGATCAGTCCCACCATCAGTGGATCCCTTGTTTTCCTCCCTGAAACTAGACTCGTGTCATGAACCCATCAACACCCGACATCAAACCCCGGTCACGCGACGTCACCGATGGTCTGGAGAGCACAGCCTCCCGCGGTATGCTCCGCGCCGTCGGCATGAGCGACGACGACTGGGCCAAACCCCAGGTGGGTGTGGCCTCCTCGTGGAACGAGATCACCCCCTGCAACCTCACTCTCCGCAAACTTGCCGAGCACGCCAAGCACGGTGTGCACAGCGCCGGCGGCTACCCCCTCGAGTTCGGCACGATATCCGTCTCCGACGGGATCTCCATGGGACATGAGGGAATGCACTACTCCCTCGTGTCCCGCGAGGTGATCACGGATTCTGTCGAGACCGTCATGTCCGCCGAGCGTCTCGACGGCTCCGTTCTGCTTGCAGGCTGCGACAAGTCCATCCCCGGCATGATCATGGCCGCCGCCCGTCTCAACCTGGCCAGCGTCTTCCTCTACAACGGTTCCACCATGCCCGGTACCGCCCGTTTCGCCGACGGACGCGAGCAGGAGGTCACACTCATCGACGCATTCGAGGCCGTCGGTGCCTGCCGCGCCGGGCGCATCAGCCGGGAGGACGTCGACGTCATTGAACGCGCCATCTGCCCCGGCGAAGGCGCCTGCGGAGGAATGTACACCGCCAACACCATGGCCTCTGCCGCGGAGGCGATGGGAATGGCCCTCCCGGGTTCCGCCGCTCCCCCGGCCGTGCACCGCGACCGCATCGACCTCGCCCAGCGCTCCGGTCAGGCGGTTGTGGAGCTCCTCCGTCAGGGGATCACCACCCGCGACATCATCACCAGGGAGTCCCTACTCAACGCCGTCGCCGTCGTCATGGCACTCGGCGGTTCCACCAACGCAGTTCTCCATCTGCTGGCCATCGCGCGGGAGGCCGAGGTCGAGTTGACGATCTCCGACTTCAACGACGTCTCCGACAAGGTCCCGCACCTGGCGAACCTCAAGCCCTTCGGCCGCTACGTCATGGCGGATGTCTTCCGCATCGGCGGCATCCCCGTGGTGATGCGTGCGCTTCTCGACGCCGGCCTCCTCAACGGTGACTGCCTCACCGTCACCGGCCGCACCGTGGCGGAGAACCTCGCGGACAGCAACCCGCCGGCTCTTGACGGACATATCCTGCAGGCGTTAGACAACCCTCTCCACGCCAGCGGTGGTCTCAGCATCCTCCATGGTTCCCTCGCACCCGAGGGCGCCGTGGTAAAAACCGCCGGTTTCGACGCCGAGGTTTTCGAGGGCACCGCCCGCGTCTTCGACCGGGAGCAGCCGGCGATGGACGCGGTGCTCAACGGCGAGTTGAAGAAGGGCGACGTGGTGGTGATCCGCTACGAGGGGCCCAAGGGCGGTCCCGGTATGCGGGAGATGCTGTCCATCACCGCCGCAATCAAGGGTGCCGGCATCGGCAAGGATGTCCTCCTCATCACTGACGGCCGCTTCTCGGGAGGCTCCACCGGCCTCTGCATCGGCCACGTCGCACCTGAGGCTGTCGACGGTGGTCCGATCGCCTTTGTCAGGGACGGCGATCCCATCCGCGTCGACATTCCCAACCGCACCATCGACGTGGAGATCTCCGACGACGAGTTCAAAACACGGCGGGCCGAGTGGAGCGTCCCGGAGAACCCGCGTCTCCACGGTGTCCTGGGTAAGTATGCGAAACTCGTCCACTCTGCCTCTGAGGGGGCAGTCTGCTACTGATTCGACAAAGAGGCCTCCGCACCTGGGGGTTGTGTCCGTACACCGCCCCGGTCGGTACTGCCCCCCCCCCGGGGGGATGGAATAACGAAAAAAGAGGAGAGGCACCACCCGGGTCGGGGTGGTGCCTCTCCTCCTGATATTTAGTTGTTGTTGTTTAGCGTCGGCGGCAACCTACTCTCCCACACCCTCCCGAGTGCAGTACCATC
>CAJDUQ010000046.1_pt1 | contig 2564 bp, 1 predicted proteins | sample 7390901 | NCBI WGS metagenome assembly CAJDUQ01 (sample SAMEA7055691, study PRJEB34461) | soil metagenome | biome: terrestrial ecosystem; feature: Peninsula; material: soil | place: Antarctica | collected 2016 | reverse complement strand
CCCTGCTTATCGACGACGTCGTGGGCCCCGGTGATCACAGTGATCACCGGGGCCCACGACGTATGAGGGGGGCTAGGCCCAGCCCTGCGGCACCATACCCGTGATGGAGAGAATGGAATAGATGAAGGCCGCGACGTAGACGATGATGATCGTCCACTGGATGAGCGGGTGTGCGGCCCAGCCGACGGACCAGGCGGGGACACGGTCGCCGTGGGTGCGGGAGATACGCAACAGCATGACCGGGACGACGGACATGATCGCGCCGGCGAAACCACCGGCGTAAGACAGGGCGGCGACGAAGCCGCCGAGGCCCGCGAACACGATGAGCATCGGCGGAAGCACAGTGAGCAGCAGAGCGGTGAGGCGCTGCCGCCCCGTCTCAACCCAGTGGAACATGTTCATCACGTTGCGCATCATGGTGAAACCGATGGCCAGGAACGAGGTGAGCATGGCCGCCAGAGCGAAGATATTGGCCAGGTAGTAGGCCACCGGTCCGAGGCGGTCGCCCCAGGCGATGGTGACCACCTCGGTGACGTCGGTGCCCATGAGGCCGAGCGCCGCGAACGGGACGATGGCCAGGGTGAAGCCGGTGGCGCCCATGCCGCCGATGATCGCGCGGGGCAGCGCCTCCGGGGTGTGCTCCATGCCGCGCGCCATCTCCGGGACGACGTACTGCGCCAGGAAGGTGAACACCGCCAGGTTCATGATGGGGATGATGTAGTAGGGGTGGAACACGAGGAGGTTCGAGACGCTGATGCCGGGACCGAGAATGGTCCAGCCGACGAGAATCGCGATGATCACCGCCATGCCGATGGTGATCGCCGCCTCCGCGACTCCGGTGGCGTGCAGGCCCTTCCACATGACGAAGGAACCGATGGCGTAGAACACGAGGGTGCCCACGACGGGCGGCACCCCGAAGATGTTGTTGACCAGCATGCCGGATCCCGAGGCGTAGGCGATGAGCGCGCCGACGCCGTTCACCACGATGGCGGCGAACACCAGCCAGCGACCGAACTGTCCGAGGTATTTCTCCGCCAGGCCCGAGAGTTGGAGGGGCTCCCGGGTGCGGAGGGAGACCTCGGCGACGTAGAGCATGGAGATCGTCGTCAGGGTACCTGCGATGAGCAGGGCCACGACGAGGGCGAGGAATCCGCCGTTGCGCCCCGCGTAGGGGAGGCTGAGAATGCCGGCGCCGATGTTGGTGCCGAAGATCAGGGCCACGCCCTGCCAGAAGGACAGGCCGGTGGTGTGGTGGCCGGAGGCCGTGGGGGTGGTGGTCGTCATACGTGTTCTCTTCTTCAGTAGACAGGGGTGGCGACGTAGGTGACGTCGAGGTACTCCTCGATGCCCTCGGTGCCGCCCTCGCGGCCGAAACCGGACTGGCCGATGCCGCCGAAGGGGGCGGCCGGGTCGGAGATGAGGGCGCGGTTGACGCCGATCATCCCGGCCTGCAGGTTCTGTGCCAGGTAGGCGGCCCCTTCGACGGATCCACTGAAGCCGTAGGCGGCGAGGCCGAACTCCGTGTCGTTGGCCAGACGCACACCCTCCTCCAGACCGCGGAAGGTGGTGACGGTGGTGACGGGACCGAAGATTTCCTGGGTGAGGATGTCCTGCCCGACGGGGACGTCGGTGAGCACAGTGGGGGCGTAGAAATAGCCCGGTCCCTCGATCAGGTGACCGCCGGTGGCGACGGTGGCGCCGGCGGTGACGGCGGCGTCGACAAGCGAGGCGATGCGCTCGCGCTGCCCGGCAGTGATGATCGGGCCCAGGGTGGAGCCCTCCTCGAGGCCGTGGCCGGGGCGGTAGGAGCTGATGCGCTCAACGAAGCGGGCGGTGAACTCCTCGGCGACGGACTCGTCGACGTAGATGCGGTTGGCGGCGGTGCAGGCCTCGCCGCCGTTGCGCATCTTGGCCAGCACGGCGCCCTCGACGGCGCGGTCGAGGTCGGCGTCGGCGGCGATCACGACGGGGGCGTTGCCGCCGAGCTCCATGGAGGTGCGGAGCAGGTTGTCGGCGGACTGGCGGACCAGCTGCCGGCCGACCGGGGTGGAGCCGGTGAATGTGACCTTGCGCAGGCGACGGTCGGCCATGAGCTCGCTCGACAGTTCAGCGGCGCGGGTGGTGGTGATGACCGAGAACAGGCCCTCCGGGACGTCGTGCCGGGCGAAGACGTCGGCGATGACGCGACCGAGCAGCAGCATCGTCAGCGGGGTCTCGGCGGCGGGTTTCACGATGACCGGGCAGCCAGCGGCGAGCGCCGGGGCGATCTTGCGGGTGGCCATGGCCAGCGGGAAGTTCCACGGGGTGATCGCCAGAACCGGGCCGACGGGGCGGCGGGTGACCGCCATGTCGCCGAGACCGCCGGGGGAGGTGCCGAAGCGGCCCGGGATGCGGACGGCCTCCTCGGCGAACCAGCGGAAGTACTCGGCGCCGTAGGCGAGCTCGCCGCGTGCCTCGGCTAGCGGCTTACCCATCTCGAGGGTCATGATGGTGGCGAAGTCCTCGACGCGGCGGGTCAGCTCGTCGAAGATCTCCGAGAGGATGACCGCCCGTCGGCGCGGGGT
>CAJDUQ010000044.1_pt1 | contig 2756 bp, 3 predicted proteins | sample 7390901 | NCBI WGS metagenome assembly CAJDUQ01 (sample SAMEA7055691, study PRJEB34461) | soil metagenome | biome: terrestrial ecosystem; feature: Peninsula; material: soil | place: Antarctica | collected 2016 | reverse complement strand
AGGCGAGGAGGTCACCCAAGAGGAACTGGGCGGCGCCACCACGCACATGACCAAGTCGGGCGTGTCCCACTACACCGCCAGTGACGAGCAGGACGCCCTCGACTACGTCAAGGATCTGCTGTCCTACCTCCCCAGCAACAACCGTGCCGAGGCCCCGCGCCACCCGTTCCCCGTCGCCGAGGGTGCGATCGAGGACAACCTCACGCTTGAGGACCACGAGCTCGACACGATCATCCCGGACTCCTCCAACGCCCCGTACGACATGCACGAGGTCATCTCCCACCTCGTCGACGACGGTGAGTTCCTCGAGGTCCAGGGCCAGTACGCGATGAATGTGATCGTCGGCTACGGCCGCATCGAGGGCCGCAGTGTGGGTGTGGTGGCCAACCAGCCCACCCAGTTCGCAGGGTGCCTGGACATCAAGGCATCGGAGAAGGCTGCCCGCTTCGTTCGCACCTGCGATGCGTTCAACATCCCCATCCTCACGCTGGTCGACGTCCCGGGCTTCCTGCCCGGCACCGGCCAGGAGTTCGACGGGATCATCCGCCGCGGCGCCAAACTGCTCTACGCCTATGGCGAGGCCACCGTCGGAAAGGTGACGGTCATTACTCGTAAGGCCTACGGCGGCGCGTACGACGTCATGGGCTCCAAGCACATGGGCGCCGATATCAACCTGGCGTGGCCGACCGCCGAGATTGCCGTGATGGGTGCCTCCGGCGCCGTTGGGTTCGTCTACCGGCCGCAGCTCAAGGAAGCCGCCGCCAACGGCGAGGACGTCGACGCCTTGCGCCTCAAGTTGCAGGCCGAGTATGAGGACACCCTGGTCAACCCCTACGTCGCCGCCGAGCGCGGGTACATCGACGCGGTGATTCCGCCCTCGCACACCCGCCTGCAGGTGTCGCAGGCACTCCGACTCCTAGACCGGAAGGTCGTCGAGGTGCCGGCCAAGAAGCACGGGAACATCCCGCTGTGACCGGCGACCAGCAGCAGGACCGGGCCGGACAGCCGGAGAAGCCGCTCTTTTCGGTCGTGAGTGGAAACCCCACGCCGACCGAGGTGGGTATCCTCTCCGCGGTCTTCGCGACCGCACAGGGGAACGCCGTCCACGCGAGCGAGCACGACACCGGCATCAGGGACGACTGGGGAAACTACGAAGATCGACTCCGTCCACCGTTCGGATACAACCCGAGTTCGTTCCTCAACCGCCGCCAATACTGAGCATTAGGTGGTGAACGCCCGGGACGGACACCCCGAGGTCGGCACCCCGCGCGCTCACACCCAGCCGCCCCGGCTCCTGCATTCGCAGCGTGTACTGATTCACACGCTCCGAGTGCGGGAGCCGGGGCGTCTGTGTCGGGGATCGGAGTGCGTCGACCGCACCTCAGTAGGCTGGGGGCGTGCCGTCGGGCGGACGGCAAGCTCATCTAGGAGGTTCCCATGACTGAGGACACCACGCCCCCCGGGCGGGGCGCGACCGCAGACGGACCCACCCGCGACCCGGCAACCGAGGACCGCGTCAGCGGCCGGCGAGCCGGCACCGACGAGGGAACTGCGACGCACCATACCGACATCATCGGGCGGGCCGAGCCATCCGCGAAGCGACCCGGGGCGGCTGTCGTTCACGAGGACGAGACCACCAAGATCGTCGTATTCGAGTTCGACGAGGGCCAGGAGATGCCCGATCACGCCGCGTTCCACCCGATCCTCATCCAGTTGCTGAAGGGCAGCGTGGAATTCGGTTTACCCGACCGCACACTCGAGTTGCGCACCGGTGAGATCCTTCACCTCACCGCCAAGCTGCGTCACCGGGTCCGGGCGCTCGAGCCCACCACATTGACCATCACGATGCTGCTGCCGCGGTCCTGAGTAGCTGGCTACGCTGACCCCATGACCGCGTTAGTCCTCGCCTCCGCCTCCCCGTCCCGCCTGCGGATCCTCGAGCAGGCAGGGGTGGACCCGATCATCCGCCACCCACAGGTGGACGAGGACGCACTCCAGGCCGCCCTGCCGGCCGGTACCCCGCACGTGCGGGTGGTCGAGGAGTTGGCCCGCGCCAAGGCGGAGGACGTCCTGCACCGGGAGGGTGAAACCCTCGCTGCCGAGGCGAGGGCGGCAGGCGCGGACACGCTGGTCGTGGTGGGGTGCGATTCGATGCTGCTCGTCGATGGCCAGCTCGAGGGTAAGCCGCACACCTATGAACGCGCGATGGAGCGATGGCGGAAGATGCGGGGTCGGCACGGGGTCCTGCTCACCGGCCACGCGCTGATCGTGGCCGACCTCACCGGCGACGACCCGGTCGTCGTCACCTTCTCTGATACCGACACGTCCGACACCACCGTCCACTTCGGCGCCCCCTCCGACGCCGACTTGGACGTGTACCTGCGCACCGGGGAGCCGCTCGAGTGCGCGGGCGCGTTCACGATCGAGTCCCTCGGGGGCTGGTTCATTGACCGGATCGAGGGAGACCCGTCGAGCGTGATCGGCCTCAGCCTGCCGCTTCTGCGACGGCTGCTCGATCGGGCCGGGCTGAACGCTCATCGGCTCTGGCGACCCGAATTGCGAGCCTGAGCGAGCGGGTTTCCCGCGGCCGGCCACCCGACCCCCATAGAGACATTGCAGGTCAGAGCGCAAACGCCCCGGCGGTCCCGCCCCCGAGGGGCAACCCATAGACCCCCGACACCACACATGAGGGGGGCCTCTCATTAGACTGCGGGAGAATTCGGTGGGCCCCACGGCCAATCGACAGTAGAGACCTT
>CAJDUQ010000042.1_pt1 | contig 3142 bp, 3 predicted proteins | sample 7390901 | NCBI WGS metagenome assembly CAJDUQ01 (sample SAMEA7055691, study PRJEB34461) | soil metagenome | biome: terrestrial ecosystem; feature: Peninsula; material: soil | place: Antarctica | collected 2016 | reverse complement strand
CCTTATCGACGATGAGGGTGGGGACCCCGAGGCGTTTGAGCCGCGCACCGAGGGCGATTCCTCCCTGTCCACCTCCGACGATGAGCACGTAGGGCTGTTCGGTCGTGCCGAGTGCCGCCTGCCGGTCGGTTCTCCGGTCAAGCCAGTTACGGGTGTCCGACTTCTCCCCGTGCTCCACCCCCATCGGCCGCCTTCGTCCGCGGGGCTCGGGGTGGGCTATGAGCTCCTGCGCAGAGGTGAGTAAAGTCCACGCCCGGCCGTCCCGGAGCCGGACGATGCCCTTGCAGTGGAAGTCGAGAGAATCGAAGGTGAAGGACACGCGGGTGACGCCGTTTCCCTCGTTCACCGGATCGTCGCTGAGCACACAATTGCGCAGCTGACTGCGGGGGTGGGTCGCCTCCACCATGGAGACAATCTCGTCGATGCCCTCTGCGGTGATGATGTTCCAGCTGATGGCGGTGAGATCGCGCCAGAAGGAATCCTCTTCAAAGAGGTCTCTCAGTGCGTCGGCTGAGGGGCCGGCCGTTGCTTCTTCGAACCGGGCGAGCCATTCTGTGGCCTGAACTTTTGAGGTCATACGTACTCCCTAAGTGAAGATCTGTGCTTCAGGTCACTTTAGCGCGGGAGGGGTGTTTTGCGCCACAGGATGGGTGGTGTGCAACACCGTCGTACCGGTGACGGGATCACACCCTCCCGGCATGTTCTAGAACGGCACCCCACTGTGGAGGATGACGTTGGCATAGGGGGTGGTCTCTCCGGTGCGGACCGCGAAGGATAGGTCCGCGAGCCGTGCCTTGAGTTCCTCGTGGCTGACCTCCGTGAGGGGGACCGGAGGGAGCAGATCCCGGATCTCGGCGGGGGTCTGGGTGGCCAGGGTGACCCCCTCGACGACCACCTCGGCCAGCAGGGCGTCCAGCACGTCGGCGAAGCGAGGGATCCCGAACACGAGGGACAGGTCCACCACCGGCACGTGGGCCGGCACGGGTAGTCCGCAGTCGGCGACGACGAACGTGTCCGTGTGCCCCAGCCGGTTGATCCGGGCGGCGAGGTGCGGATTGAGGATTCCCGACTTACGCATCACCCACCTCCGGCAGCACGGCGTCCGGGCCCGGATACGAGGTCTGCGCCCCGTGGCCGGTGACGACGAAGGCCCCCACGCGGGCGGCGTGTTCCGCGGCGGCGATGAGGTCATCTCCGGCGATCAGTCGGGCCACCAGGGCGCCAGCGAAGGCATCTCCGGCACCCACCGTGTCCACAGGGGTGACGCGGGGCGTCGGAATCGGGGTGAGACCATTCGCGTCCCCCACCATCGCGCCAGCGGCGCCGAGGGTGAGGACGACGGTGGGGAAGCCGGCGTCGAGAAGCGCGCGGGTGAGGACCTCCGGGTCATCGGTGGTGACCCCGGATCCGAGCATCTCGAGGATCAGGCCTGCCTCGTGCTCATTGGCCATGAGGGGGTCGGCCCGGAGCAGGGCGGCAGGGTCGACCTCGATGACGGGTGCCAGGTTGACCACGACGCGGCCCGTGGCCAGACGCACCGCGGCGGCGAACCCGTCGGCGGGGATCTCACCCTGCAGGAGGACCACCTCGGCGTCGGCGAGAAGTTCCGCGCGCTCTGCGACGAAGTCCGCACCGACACGGGCATTCGCGCCGGGAACGACGACGATGGTGTTCTCGCCGTCCTCGGAGACGGTGATCACGGCCAGGCCGGTGACATCGTCGACCGTGGCCACGGCGGACATGTCCACCCCGGAGTTGCGGAGGATCTCCGTGGCCGGCCCTGCGTAGGGGTCTGCGCCGACGGCACCGACCATGGCGACGGAGGCGCCCTGCAACGCCGCGGCGACAGCCTGGTTCGCACCCTTGCCGCCCGCGGTCACCGCGCCACCCGACCCGAGGAGGGTTTCCCCGGGAGAGGGGTGGCGTGCCACGCGGACGGTCAGGTCAGCGTTGATGGAGCCGACGACGGCGACATCCGGACTCATTCGAAGTCACCGACGTTCTCGCGCGTCACGGTGACGACCTCGACCGGGACCTCCTTGTCGGGGGTCTGGTCGTCGAGGATCTTCTTCGCCTGCTCGACTGCCCGGGCACCGAGCTCACCGGGCTGCTGCGCCATGGTGGCGACCATACGGCCGTCCCTGACCGCCGCGAGCCCGCCCTCGGTGCCGTCGAAACCGACCACCTTGACGTCCTCACCGGCGCGGGCACCGAGCGCCTCGAGGGCACCGAGTGCCATTTCGTCGTTCTCGGCGAAGACAGCCTTGACGTCGGGGTGCGCCTGGAGCAGGTTGCTGGCTACGTCAAGTCCCTTGGTGCGGTCGAAGCCCGCGGTCTGCGTGGCGACGACCCGGATGCCCGGGAACGCGGCGATGCCCTCGTTGAATCCCCGGCCACGGTCACGGGAGGCGGAGGAACCGGCGATGCCCTGCAGGACGATCACGTCACCCTCCCCGCCGATGGCCTCGGCGAGTGCCTCTGCCGCCTGCTTTCCTCCGGCGACGTTGTCGGAGGCGATGAACGATGCCACCTCACCGCCGTTGGAGGAACGGTCGACGGCGATGACCGGGATGTCGGCGTTGTTGAGCGTCTCGACGGCGGGGACCACGGCGTCAGAGTCCGTCGGGTTGACGATGACGACCTCCGTGCCTGAACTGGCGGCGTTGTTGAGCTGGTTGATCTGGGTGGCGGCGTCGTCGGAGGCGTCCTGGATGTTGAGGGTGACACCGAGTTCATCGGCCTTGGCCTGGGCTCCGTCGCGCAGCTGGACGAAGAACGGGTTGGTCTGGGTGGAGAGGGAGAGCGTCACGGAGCCGTCTCCGGCGGAGTCGCGGTTACAGGCGGCCAGGCCCAGTGCGAGGGAGACGGAGGCGACGAGGGCGAGGGACTTACGGGCGAAGGACATGATTTTTCTTCTTTCCTGAGTGGGGGTTAGGTGGTGGTCTTCTTGCGCAGCACGTCGAAGCCCACCGCGAGTGCGATGACGAGGCCGATGACGATCTGCTGCCAGAACGAGGAGACGTTGAGGAGGTTGAGGCCGTTACGGATGACAGCCAGCAGGATCGCGCCGATGAGCGTGCCGGTGGCCTTACCGGTTCCACCGGCGAGAGAGGCACCACCGATGACGACGGCGGCGATCGCG
>CAJDUQ010000041.1_pt1 | contig 3381 bp, 2 predicted proteins | sample 7390901 | NCBI WGS metagenome assembly CAJDUQ01 (sample SAMEA7055691, study PRJEB34461) | soil metagenome | biome: terrestrial ecosystem; feature: Peninsula; material: soil | place: Antarctica | collected 2016 | reverse complement strand
GGCACCCGGTCCCCTGCCACGGGAGGTGCAGACGGAGCTGGACCTGCTCGGTGACCTCGAGTCCGGGGGACTGGCCAGCGTCTACCGCGTCACCGCCGACTCACTACGCCGTGCTCTGGACGCCGGCCGCACCGCGGAGGAGCTGCGGACCTGGTTGGCGGACCACACCCTCGGCGAGGTACCGCAGGCGATCATCTACCTCATCGACGACGTCGCCCGCCGTCACGGCACCCTGCGCGGCGGGCCGGCCCTGAGCTACCTGCGCTGCGACGATCCCGCGCTGCTCGCGGAGGCCGCCCGCGCCCCGGCCGCCGAGAAGGTGTCGCTGCACATCATCGCCCCCACCGTCGCCGTGGCCCAGGCCCCACTGGTACAGGTCATCGAGGAGCTGCGGGCCGCCGGTTTCCAGCCCGTCGCCGAGGACTCCACGGGTGCAGCCCTGGACATCCGTCCGAAGCCGGCCCGCCTGCCGGCCCCGGACATCCCGGTCCGCTCCCCCCGCACGCCGGACGAGTCGCGGATCGCTGCCGCAGTCGCCGCCATCCGCCGCCATGACTCAGGTGAGACGGTGTCCCCGAAGGACACGCAGACGACTCTGGCGATCCTGCAGGCCGCGGCGCGGGGCGGGAGGTCCGTGACGGTGGGGTTCGTCGACAAGCACGGGCGGGCCGTGCACCGGTCTGTGACTCCGCTGACGGTGACGGGCGGTCAGGTGGATGCCCTCGACGAGGCCACCGGGGAGGTGCAGCGTTTCATGCTGCACCGGATCACGGAGGTCCTGCTGGGTTAAGGAGACTCCGCACTCCCCTCCCCGGCACCACACCGGAGAGCACCACTCCCCTTCAGTGGGAGACTCCACGGGTGGACCAGGCATAATGTCGGGCATGGCTTTTGGTGATGGACCCCTGATCGTTCAGTCCGACAAGACGGTGCTGCTGGAGATCGACCACGCGAAGGCCGACGAGGCCCGCGCGGCACTCGCCCCCTTCGCGGAGCTGGAGCGCGCCCCGGAGCATGTGCACACCTACCGCATCACTCCCCTGGCGCTGTGGAACGCCCGCGCAGCCGGGCACGACGCGGAGCAGGCCGTCGACGTCCTCGAGCGCTACTCGCGGTTCCCCGTCCCGCAGCCGCTGCTTGTCGACGTCGCCGAGACAATGTCCCGCTACGGCCGCGTGCGCCTGCACAAACACCCCGCCCACGGGCTCATTCTCGAGTCGGAGGAGCCGGCGATCCTCGCGGAGCTGCAGCGGCACCGGAAGATCCGTCCCATGCTCGGCTCCCCTGTCGACGAGCAGAACATCCCCGTCCACCCCTCTGAACGGGGCCGGCTCAAGCAGGAGCTGCTCAAGGTGGGCTGGCCGGCGGAGGACCTGGCCGGTTACGTCGACGGCGAGTCCCACCCCATCGCCCTGTCCACGGAGCACGAGGACTGGGAGCTGCGTGACTATCAGAGCTACGCGGTGGACTCCTTCTGGGAGGGCGGTTCCGGTGTCGTCGTCCTGCCCTGTGGTGCGGGTAAGACGATGGTCGGTGCGGCGGCGATGGCGCGGGCCCAGGCGACCACGCTCATCCTGGTGACCAACACGGTCGCCGGCCGCCAGTGGCGCAACGAACTGCTGCGGCGCACCACCCTGACCGAGGAGGAGATCGGCGAGTACTCCGGCGAGCGCAAGGAGATCCGCCCGGTGACCATCGCCACGTACCAGGTGGTAACCCGGCGCACCCAGGGTGAGTACCGGGCCCTCGAGCTCTTCGACTCCCGGGACTGGGGCCTGATCATCTACGACGAGGTCCACCTCCTGCCCGCACCGGTCTTCCGCATGACCTCGGACCTGCAGTCCCGCCGTCGCCTCGGGCTCACCGCCACCCTGGTGCGCGAGGACGGCCGCGAGGGCGACGTCTTCTCGCTGATCGGTCCCAAGCGTTACGACGCCCCCTGGAAGGACCTCGAGAACCTGGGCTACATCGCCTCAGCCGACTGCATCGAGGTCCGCACCACCATGTCCGAGTCCGAGCGGATGGTGTACGCCACCGCTGAGACCGCCGACCGCTACCGCCTGGCGGCGAGTGCCTCGGGGAAGATGCGCGTCGTCGAGAAGCTCCTGGAACGGCACCGGGGGCAGCCGACGCTCATCATCGGTGCCTACCTCGACCAGCTGGAGGAGATATCCGCGCATGTCGACGCCCCTGTCATCGAGGGACGCACCTCGAACAAGCGCCGCGAGGAACTCTTCGACCAGTTCCGCTCCGGGGAGGTCTCGGTGCTGGTGGTGAGCAAGGTGGCGAACTTCTCCATCGATCTGCCGGAGGCAGCGGTCGCGATCCAGGTCTCCGGCACCTTCGGTTCACGCCAGGAGGAGGCCCAGCGCCTCGGACGCCTGCTGCGCCCCAAGGCCGACGGCGGCGAGGCGCACTTCTACTCCATCGTCTCCCGCGACACCCTCGACTCCGAGTACGCGGCCCACCGTCAGCGCTTCCTCGCGGAACAGGGCTACGCCTACCGCATCGTCGATGCGGACGACCTCGACCAGCTCAATTAGGCTGGTGCGCATGAAGGTATTCAAGTTCCGGGTGGACGAGGCGTTCGCGAAGCAGAACAACGAGATGCTCAAGGACACGAAGCAACTCGAGATCTCCGCGGTGGTGCTCGGCATCATCCTCATCCTCGCGGCTGCGGGCCTGTTCGTCTGGTGGGGGCAGGGTTCCGCCGCCGGACTCATCGGCGGCATCATCGCGCTGACCTTCGGCCTGCTCAGTCTCTTCCTGGCGGTCGTGATGCGCCGCAAGGTCGGCGGCGCGCAGCAGCTATACGACACCTATCCGCTCGCCCCGGCCATGATCGCGGAGGTCGGTGAGCATGGCTACCTCATCATGGCGCTGGTCAACACCAACGTGAACCCGGAGGCCCCGCCGCGCTGGGCCGCCACTCTCAACCAGGTCACCCGCATCCCTGGGATCACCGACCCGAAGCTGGGCACCCGCATCCCGGTCGTCGCCGTCCAGGGCCGTCGCAGTATCGGCGATCAGGAGCACTGGGACCAGATCACCCCGATGCCCGTCGCCTGGGGTACTCCGGACAAGGAGGTCGTCAACGCCGCCCGCGTCGCCATCCCCGAGGACCAGTGGTCCCGCCTGGAGAAGGCACGCAGGCGCCTCGACCAGGTCAAGGAGACCAAGTTCAACCTGCTTGTCCTCTGAGTGCCCGGCGGGCCGGCCACAATGCCGCCACCACGCCGACGAGGATAGCCACGACGAGCACCACGGCCGGCCGCTCCCAGGGGATGTCCGCGTGGTCGCGGTGTTCAGCAGGGAGGTGTCCTCCACCGGCACCCAGGTCATGGTGACCAGCCCTTCGGCCCCTCCTTCCTCTCGATCGTG
>CAJDUQ010000038.1_pt1 | contig 3992 bp, 2 predicted proteins | sample 7390901 | NCBI WGS metagenome assembly CAJDUQ01 (sample SAMEA7055691, study PRJEB34461) | soil metagenome | biome: terrestrial ecosystem; feature: Peninsula; material: soil | place: Antarctica | collected 2016 | reverse complement strand
GGACCGGGGCGGCATCGTCACATCAGCTCAGCACTAGGCCTGGGACTTCTCCAGGGCCTGCTCGATGTCGGCGATGAGGTCGTCGACGTTCTCCAGACCGACAGAGATGCGGACCAGGCCGGAAACCACATGGTTTCCGGGCCGCTCTCCCCTCTGACCGGGACGATTTCAGCCACAGATTCCGGATTGTTTGCCAGAATGGACGGTCCACAGCCACCGCCCACCCGAGGAGACAAGAATGCAGGGCCCCACGCGTCCAGATGATCCAGACAGTCCGGAGCGCGAACTGGTCCGGCGCTGGCATCAGGCGCACATCGAGAAGTTCCAGGATGCTGCTCCCCTGCACCGAGGATGGCGGGACCGCACCCTCACCCCGGAGACAGAGACCTCGCGACAGCTGGTCGAACAGCTGAAGATCGATCGCGACCTCCCGGCATTCCAGGCAGGCACTGACCGTTGGACGCGAAGTTTCGAATCGGGTTTCGGTGGTTTCTCCGGACAGATGATCATCAACCAGATCAACAAGAGGTCCCCCAACCCTGAGAAGGCGGTCCAGATACTCAGTGACGCGCTCACCACGCCGATTGACCTGGATAGTGCACGCCAGAAAATCAACGCTGTCGCGGAGTACATGGAGAGCCTCAACATCCCTGCCGTCCGGGCTCCCTTTCTCACCTCTTACTTCTGGGGCATGGATGACCCCCGGACCTGGCCTGTCGCATGGACCATGGCCTCCGACTACCTGGTCTACTGCACCGGCAGGAAGGATTTCGCCGATCAGGGACACCGGTACGCCGAACTTTATGAGTTCGCCACCGAGATCGACGGTGACCTCCTCCGCTTCGAGGAGATCGCCGCATGGTGGTTCAACGCTGAGCCCCTGGTCATCGATGAGGTCCTGTGTGACCGTGCGTCACTGTGTGAGGAGCAGCAACTGGGCAGTGCCCCGGAATTCTACCGGGAGAACGCCCAGGTTCTCGTGAGCGTGGCCGATCACATCGGAAAAGCACTGAAGGATGAAGTGTCCGATGCAGCTCAACGGCCTCTCGAAACACGGAAGCCTCCACTGAAATGGAACAGAGAACGGTACCGCGGAGATCTCTGGGTCGACTGGCGGGTTCCCGGCAGATACGGCCTGTCCATCCGGGTCTGGTTGAACGGCCGTGGTCTGGCCGTCGGACTGCGCCCATATCCCCGAGCTGAGCCTGGCGCCACCCAGGAGGCAGTGGACACCATCGAGCAGCGACCACTGGACGGGTACGAGATCATCGCCGGCGGCAGGTCGGTGGTCGGAACTGACCGTGGCTACCTGGGAGGCGGTACCGGGGAGATCATCTACGCCCGCTGGTTCGACCGCTCCGAGTTGTCGACCCTCGACCTCCAGGCGGAGGTGGTGAAGAGTGCCGCGGAGACCATTCCACTCATGAAGACGTTGGATGATGCAGCAGAGCCGCAGGAAGCCGATGAGAAGGCGACGGAGGTGACTGCCAGTTTGTCCGAGGATGACGGTTCCGACAGCCTGGACAATCTCGCCGACGAACTCCTCGTCGACCGCGAGTTCCTGGACGACATCCTCGAACTCCTCGAGGACAAAGGGCAGGTCATCTTCTACGGCCCACCCGGAACCGGCAAGACTTATTTCGCCCGTAAACTGGCGGAGGCACTCGTCTCCGAGTCCGAGGACCGGCCCATCGTCCAGTTCCATCCCTCGACCTCCTACGAGGACTTCTTCGAGGGGTACCGCCCGGTGACCGACGATCACGGACAGCTGAGCTACGACCTGAAGCCCGGTCCCCTCGCCCGACTGGCCGCCGCCGCACAGGCCGCCCCCGAACGGCGCCACATCATGATCATCGACGAGATCAACCGCGCGAATCTACCCAAGGTCCTGGGAGAGCTCCTCTTTCTTCTGGAGTACCGCGGCACCCCGGTGAGCACCCTCTACCGTCCGGATGAGCCTTTCGTTCTGCCGGAGAATCTGTGGTTCATCGGCACCATGAACACCGCCGACCGTTCCATTGCGCTCATCGACGCCGCCCTCCGCCGCCGCTTCCACTTCATCGGATTCTTCCCGGAGCAGGGTCGCATGAGCGGCATCCTGGATCGGTGGCTGGAACGGGAAGGTGAGAACCGGTGGGTCGGCGAACTCGTGCGTCAGGTCAATGAGGAACTGGAATTAGAACTCGGCGGGCCGCACCTGCAGCTCGGCGCCAGCCACTTCATGAAACCCGGCGTGGACAAGAACGTTCTGCGACGGATCTGGGAGTACAACATCGAACCGTTCATTGAGGATCAGTTCTTCGGCGACCAGGACCGCATCGACAGATTCCGTTTCCAGGAGGTCTGGGACCGCTTCGAGGATGTGGTCGGCGACATCGACACCACCGACGGACATGGTTCCTCGCTGGAGGCCTGAGCACGATGATCGTTCTCCCCGAATACGGTTCGCTCGACATGGAGCTGAACCGCCACCAGGCGATCGCACTCCAGCAGACCGGTGTCGTCGACGTGTTCCCTGCAGCCGACAACCGCTGGAAGGTGACCGCCTCCTCGTATGTCGGTTCGCTCATGGTGGGTGATCTCGAGATTCTCATCCGGCCGAAGATCAATCCGGAGAATCTGTTTCTGCTCCTGGAGCCGGGGCTGCCACCGGGCGCCTGGCGGAAAGAGGCCTTCGAATACGGGACATCCCACGACCTGCTGCCCGCAACCGTCTCCTTCTTCGCCCGCACCGTGGAGAATACGCTCGGGCGTGGACTCCTCCGATCCTACGAGCAACGACACGAACCTCAGCCGGCTCTGCGCGGCCGTCTGGATGTGACGGCACAGCTCAACCGAGCGGGTCTGGCGACACCGGTCGCCTGCAGCTTCGATGATTTCACCGAGGACATCCTGGAGAACCGGATCCTCAAACATGCGGTCCGGACTGCGTCCCGGGTACCCCGTCTCCGCCCTGAGGTCCGCCACCGTCTCATGCGGCACCTTGTCGCCCTGGAATCGGTCTCCGCTGTCCCTGTGCAGGCCTCGGCGATCGACCAGGTGCACTGGACCCGCCTCAATGAGCACTACTTCCCAGCACTTCGTCTGGCCGGCCTGATTCTGGAGAACCTCACCCTGACCGATACGCGCGGCTCAACCTCCGCAGCTTCTTTCGTGGTGGACATGAATGACCTGTTCCAGAGATTCGTGACCGAACGGCTGCGGACCGCTCTCCAAGGGAGGCTCGATGTCATCACTGAACCGACTGTGTACCTGGGCACCGGCAGAGACGTTCCCATGCAGCCGGACCTCATCTTCCGGGAACCCGGCGGTCAGGTGTGCCACGTCAGCGACCTGAAGTACAAGATCACGGCCAACGCCCGGGCCCGCAGCTCCGACTACTACCAACTGCTCGCGTACACCACAGCTCTCGAGCTCCCTGGCGGGACGCTCATCTACTGCGGCACCGCAGAGGAACGCTCAGTGAAGGTGCGGAACACGGATAAACGGCTCTCCGTGCAGACCATTGACCTGACCGGTCCTCCTAATGAGGTGGAGGAACAGATTGCACATCTGGCGCAGTCGATCATCGGGAGGAGCTGCTTCTCCCGGCCGCTCGTTCCCTCACCCGTACAGGCGCACCCGACATCATGATGCCCTGTACACGCGGTACCTCCCAGGTAATCCGCCCTGCGCAGATGCCGGGCAGTACGAGCGCTCATGATCCGGAAGCATGTGCTCACCGCGTAGAAGGTCATCCTTGACGACGCCCCCGCTCCACGACAGTAGGGGGAACCACCGGCGCCGATAGGCTGCCGGTGGTTTTCCCGGGCCCGGATGGTCCGACCGGGAGCTGCATTTTCACGCCCGCTGAAGACACCTCAACGTCGCCCTCACCGAACAACCACAGGGTGAAAGGCGCGATGCCGCAGGGCTAGGCCTGGGACTTCTCCAGGGCCTGCTCGATGTCGGCGATGAGGTCGTCGACGTTCTCCAGACCGACAGAGATGCGG
>CAJDUQ010000039.1_pt1 | contig 4393 bp, 2 predicted proteins | sample 7390901 | NCBI WGS metagenome assembly CAJDUQ01 (sample SAMEA7055691, study PRJEB34461) | soil metagenome | biome: terrestrial ecosystem; feature: Peninsula; material: soil | place: Antarctica | collected 2016 | reverse complement strand
CGCCCGTGGGAGCATCCCGACGCCGCCGCCCTCGACGCCATCTCCTTCCGCGACTGGCTCGGCCAGCGCAGCGACGACACTGAGGCCATCGACAACGTCTCCATCTACGTCGCTTCCGGCATGCTGACCAAGCCCTCCCACACCTTCTCCGCGCTGCAGGCCGGTCTCATGGCAGCCTCCGCCGGATCCTTCTCCAACCTCGTCGACGAGGATTTCATCCTCGACGCCCGCGTCGAGGGCGGCATGCAGTCCGTCTCCAAGGCCCTGGCAGCCGAGCTCGGTGACGACGTCATCCTCGGCTCCCCGGTCCGCACCCTCACCTGGGCCACCCCGGACGAGTCCACCGCCGACCCCCGTAACAACGTCCCTGCCGACGTACGCAACGGCGTTGCGGACAACGGTGCCGCCGGCTCCGTCACCGCCGAGTCTGACCGCGCCGTTGTCCATGCCCGCTACGTCGTGCTGGCCATCCCGCCGAACCTGTACAACCGCATCAGCTACCAGCCACCCCTGCCGCGCGAGCAGCACGTCGCCCACCAGCACATCTCCATGGGCCTGGTCATCAAGGTCCACGCTGTCTATGACCGCCCCTTCTGGCGCGACAAGGGCCTGTCCGGCACCGGCTTCGGCGGCGGCCGCCTCGTGCAGGAGGTCTACGACAACACCAACCGCGGCGCCACCCTCGCCGGGGGAGAGGCGGGCCAGGAGGATCCCTGCGGTACGCTCGTCGGTTTCGTCTCTGACGTTCACGCCGAGCGAATGTGGTCCCTCCCGGCCGAGGAGCGCAAGGCCGCCATCCTCGACGCCATGGCCGACTACCTCGGCGAGGAGACCCGCCACCCCATCGCCTTCTACCTCTCTGACATGGCCGCCGAGGAGTGGACCCGCGGAGCCTACGCCACCAGCTACGACCTCGGCGGACTCTCCCGCTGGGGCCACCTGCAGAACCAGCCGACCGGCCCGATCCACTACGCCTGCTCGGACATCGCGGGCATGGGTTACCAGCACGTCGACGGCGCGATCCGCATGGGCGAGCACGTCGCCCAGCAGATCCTCGAGAAGGGTTAAGCGGCCATGAACAGCCCCAGCGGACGCATCGTCGTCGCCTACGTCGCCACCCCCTACGGCCGCGACGCCGTCGATCTGGCCGTGTCACTGGCCCGCGGCCGTGACGTCCTCATCGACATCGTCATGGTCGTCCCCGTCGACAACGCCTTCTCCGGCGTCTACCCCCACGACCGCGGCTATTCCTCGATTCTGGAGGAGCAGACCGCCGAGTGGCTGCAGGCGGCCCTTGACCGCGTACCCGAGGGGATCGCCGCCACCGGGCATATCGTCCCCGGTGAATCCGAGGCGGAAACTCTCGAGTCCACTGCCTACGAGTGGGATGCCGACCTCATCGTCGTCGGCGCCCGCAGCGGCACCCTCTTCCGCAGCTTCCGCGTCGGATCCGTCGCCAACTCACTGCTGCACTTCTCCCGGATCCCCGTCGCGCTGGCCCCGCCCGGCCACGGTTACGACGGACCGATCACCCGTATCACCGCCATGTTCGGCACCCGACCGGGCGCCTCCGACGTCGTCGCACTCGGCGTCGACCGGGCCCGGCGTCGCGGCATCCCGCTGCGCCTGGCCTCGCTCCACATCACCGACGAGCGTGGTGTCGACAGCCCGGCCGATGTCCTCACCGACGTCAAGCACTTCGGGACCGCCGCCCTCGCCTCCCAAGCTGCCGAGATGGTGGAGGCAGGCACCGCCACCACCCAGGTGGTCTCCGCCCGCTCCGTCGACGAGGCGGTGCGCGCCCTTGACTGGCAGCCGGGCGACGTGGTCATCGTCGGATCCTCCCGCATGGCCGCCCGCGGCCGTCTCTTCATCGGATCAACCGCAGCCCGCATGCTGCGCACGACCCCCGTCCCCATGATCGTCGTCCCGCAGGGGCACCGCCCTCCGACTACCAACCAGGCAGGTGAGCTGTGATGAGCACCGTGTACACCGACCACAACAACCGTGCTATCTCCACTGAGCCGGCCACCTCCAACAAGGGCCTGGTCACCGGCCGCGTGGGCCTCATAGGTGCCGTGGTCATCGGCATCAGCTGCATCGCCCCGACCTACACCCTGACCTCGGGACTGGGCCCGACCATCGCAGCCGTCGGGGAGCATGTCCCGGCGATCCTGCTGCTCGGTTTCATTCCGATGCTGCTGGTCGCGTTCGCCTACCGGGAGCTCAACAACCGCATCCCGGACTCGGGCACCTCCTTCACCTGGGCCACCAAGGCATTCGGCCCGTGGGTGGGCTGGATGGGCGGATGGGGTCTGATCACGGCCACCGTCATCGTCCTGTCGAACCTGGCCGCCGTGGCGGTGGACTTCCTCTACCTGCTCCTCGCCCAGGTGACCGGCCGCCCGGAGCTGGCGGACCTCACCCGCAACCTGTGGGTGAACATCCCCACCACCATCGTGCTCATCACCATCGCCGCGTACATCTCCTACAGGGGCCTCGAATCCACGCAGAAAGTGCAGTACGTCCTCGTCGCTGTGCAGCTCACGACACTGGCCGTCTTCGCCGTCGCTGCCCTGACCCAGGCGTACAACGGCGAGGGATTCAAGCCCACCCCGATTCAGGCCGACTGGTTCAACCCGATGAGCCTGGACAACGTCTCCCTCGTCGCGGCCGGCATCTCGCTGTCGATCTTCATGTTCTGGGGCTGGGACGTCACCCTCACCATGAACGAGGAGACGAAGAACCCGGAGAAGACCCCGGGACGTGCGGCGACGCTGACCATTCTGGTCATCATCGCCTTCTACATCCTCGTCGCCGTGGCGGTCGTCGCCTGGGCGGGCACCGGCTCGGAGGGCCTGGGCGCGGGCAACCCGGACAACCAGGAGTCCATCTTCGCGGTGCTGGCCGGCCCGGTCCTCGGCCCGGTGGCCATCCTCATGTCGATCGCGGTCGTGGCCAGCTCCTTCGCCTCCCTGCAGTCGACAATGGTCTCTCCGGCCCGCACCCTGCTGGCCATGGGCTACTACCGGGCGTTGCCGCCGGTGTTCGCCAAGCTCAGCCCGCGTTTCCGTTCCCCGAGCGTGGCCACAGTCGCCTCCGCCGCCGGGGCCGCCGTGTTCTACACGGTCACGCGCCTGCTCTCCGAGAACGCCCTGTGGGACACCATCACCGCACTCGGCCTGATGATCTGCTTCTACTACGGCATCACCGCGCTGGCCTGCGTGTGGTTCTTCCGCCGCGAGCTGTTCCGCACCCCGCACAACATCGTGTTCAAGTTCCTCTTTCCGGGCATCGGCGGAGTGTTCCTGCTCATGATGTTCTTCATCACCGCCGTTGACTCGATCGACCCCGCCTACGGCTCGGGATCCTCGATTGGCGGAGTGGGCACGGTGTTCGTCCTCGGGATGGGCGTCCTCCTGCTGGGCGTGATCCTCATGCTCTTCACCCGCGTGCGTCACCCCGAGTTCTTCCGCGGACAGACCCTGCGGTCCGAGGATTCGGAGGCCGCCATGTGACCTGCCGGACCAGCCCGTAAAAACACCCCACACGAACTCCAGGAGTAACCACCATGTCCACCAACTACACCGGATACCGTGTCGAGGACCCCACCACCGGGGAGATCCTCGAGACCTTCGACACCGCCACCGACGCCCAGGTCGGAGAGACCATCGACGCCGCCGAGCGCGCCTACCGCGAGTGGGCGCGGCGCCCGATCTCCGAGCGCGTAGCCGTCATCCACCGCGTCGCCGACCTCTTCGACGAGCGCAAGCAGGAGCTGGCCGAAATCATCGCCCGCGAAATGGGCAAGTCCATTCGGGAAGGTGTCGAGGAGACCGAATTCGCCGCCGCGATCTTCCGCTACTACGCCGACAACGGTGAGCAGTTCACCGCCGACCAGACCCTCGACATTCGCGGGACCGAACCTGGTGCTCGGCAACACGATCATCCTCAAGCACGCGGAGATCTGCCCGACGTCGGCTCTCGCCATCGAGAAGCTGCTTTCCGACGCCGGTGTCCCCACCGGCGCCTACTCCAACATCTTCGCCTCCCACGACCAGATCGCCGGCATCATCGCCGACCCCCGTGTGCAGGGTGTCTCGCTCACCGGTTCCGAGCGCGCCGGGTCGGTCATCGGCGCCCTGGCGGGCAAACACCTGAAGAAGTCGGTCCTCGAGCTGGGTGGTTCGGACCCCTACATCGTCCTGGACACTGACGACGTCGAGGCCGCCGCCGAACTGGCCTGGAACACCCGCATGTACAACGTCGGCCAGGCGTGCAACTCCAACAAGCGCCTCATCGTCATGGATGACATCTACGAGCGCTTCGTCGACAAGCTCGTGGATCTCGCCGGTCGGATGACCCCGGGGACCCCGCAGGAGGCGGGGGAGGG
>CAJDUQ010000043.1_pt1 | contig 4811 bp, 4 predicted proteins | sample 7390901 | NCBI WGS metagenome assembly CAJDUQ01 (sample SAMEA7055691, study PRJEB34461) | soil metagenome | biome: terrestrial ecosystem; feature: Peninsula; material: soil | place: Antarctica | collected 2016 | reverse complement strand
GGGGCGACGCGACCCATGTCGTGGCCGTCGATGAGCACCCGGCCCTCGTCAATAGGCTCGAGACCGGCCAGCATGCGCAGACTCGTGGACTTGCCGCACCCGGACGGCCCCACCAGGACGAGGAACTCGCCGTCGGCGATCTCGATATCGAGGGCGTCGACGGCGGGTGCTGACGACGTGTCGAAGCGCCGGGTGGCGCGGTCGAAGCGGACGGTGGCCATGATCGGTGGGTCTCCTGGGGCGGGGGCGATGGAAGGACGGGGGTCGACGACAACGAGGGTTCTCGCCGACCCCCGCCCACAGGCGCGGGCTTCCGCCGGGGTGGCGGGAGGTGAGCCGCTCAGCCGAGCTTCGGCTTGAGTTGCGAATCGATGATCTGCTGGGTCTCGGTCTGGAGTTCCTCCATCACCGCGCGGACGTCCTGGCCGGAGAGGACCTTGTCCAGGCCGCCGCCGATCCGGTTCCCGCCGTTGGGGACGAACACCCGGGCATTGTCCTGCGGGCGGGTGAACTTCAGCTGATCGATCGCGGTACCGGCCTGCGGGGTCTCCGCCAGGTAATCGCGGATCTCCTTGGCCTCGCGCGCGTTCTTCCGCACCGGCATGTAGCCGGTCGCCTGGGCGAAGATCGCGGTGCTCTGGGTGGAGGTGATGGAGTCGATGAACTTGAGCGCATTGATCTTGCGCTCGTCGGAGATCTTGGCTGGGATGGCCAGTCCGGCACCACCGGTGGGGCAGGAGGATTTGGCCTCCGCGCCCGGGAGGAAGGCGGTGCCGAAGTCGAACTGGGCGTTCTCGGTGGCGGTCCGCAGTGAGCCGGTGGAGGCGATGGCGCAGGCGGCCAGCCCGGAACCGAACTCGGTGATGGAGTCCGCTGAGACCACGAGGAAGCCCTCGTCGTTGATCCGCTTGAGCCGCTCGACGCCGGCGATGGTGCCGGGGTCGGTGAAGGTGGCCTCCCAGTCGCGGGAGAATGCCCCGTCGGAGTCCCAGACCATGTTCTGCATGGTCCAGTCAAGGTAGTTGGAGCCGTCGTACATGGCGATCGCATGCTTGCCGTCGCCGATCGTGTCCTGGATGCGCGGGGCCCACTCCATGAACTCGTCCCAGCTCTCCGGACCGCGGTTGGGCAGGCCGGCCCGATTCCAGATCTGCTTGTTGTAGTAGAACAGTGGCGTCGAGCGGGCGAACGGGAGGCCGTAGGTCTTGCCCTCGAGTTCGTAGTCGCCGAACAGGGAGTCGACGTAGCTGCTGGTGTCCACGCCGGCTTCGGCGAAGAGGTCGTTCAGCGGGGTGAGCTGGTCGTTGAGCGCGAAGTTGAACCAGGTGACGTCGGAGACCACGACGACGTCGGGGACGTCGTTGCCGGTCAGGGCGGCGTTGAGTTTCTGCGCGACCTCCTCGTAGTTCTTGCCGCCGTCGACCAGGTTGACGGTGAGGTCGGGGTTCTCGTTCTGGAAGTTGGCGATGAGCTGCTCTTCGACTGCCTTCGAGTCGCCGGGGTGGTTGGACCAGAAGGTGATGGTGCCGGCTCCACCTCCGCCGCCGGAAGCACCGGCACCGTCGGCGGAGTCGTCGCCGCCGGTCCCGGCACAGCCGGCGACGGTGACGGTGGCGGCGGACGCGCCGAGGAGACCCAGGAATAGCCTGCGGTTCAGGGGATTCATGGCGGTGATGCCTTTCTCTAGATCAAACCTGACGGACGGTGGACGGGTGGATGGCGGCGGCGCGGTCAGCCCTTGACCGCGCCGGAGGTGAGGCCCTTGATCATGTGGCGCTGCAGGAGCAGGAACACGATGAGGATCGGGGTGATGGTGAGGATTGTGGCGGCCATGACCATCGGCCAGTCGATGTAGGCGTCGGTGGAGATGAGGCGTGCCAGTCCGACCTGCAGCGGGGCCACCGTCTCGTCGGAGGCCACGAGGAACGGCCAGAGGTATTCGTTCCACTCGTTGACGATCGTGATGAGCGCGAACGCCACGACGGTGGGCCAGCTCATCGGGAGCAGTACCCGCAGCAGCAGCTTCATGTGGCCGCAGGTGCCAAACGCGACGCCGGCGAGCGGGAAGATGATGCCTTGGAACGTATTGATCCAGCCCAGTTGGGAGATCAGCGCATAGTTGGAGATGACGGTGATTTGGTTGGGCACCATCAGTGCGGCCAACACCAGCATGAAGACGACTCCGCGGCCGGGAAAGCGCAAGTAGACGAACGCGTAGGCGCTGAGGATTCCCAGGATGAGTTTCGCGCTGACCAGCGCGCCGGTGATGATCAGCGAGTTGGCGAAGTATCGCAGGAACGGCACTTGCTCCACGACCCGCGAGTACGGGTCGGCGGTGACGGGGTCCGGCCACCAAGCCGGCGGTTGGATGTACACCATGTCGGGCGTTTTGAACGAGGTGACGATGACCCAGTACAGGGGCAACGCGATGATGGCGAGCACCAGGAGCATGGCCAGGTAGCCGGCCACCTTCATCGCCCGCGACGGGCCGGAGAGCGGGTTCATATCGTCTTCCTGTCCATTACGCGCACCTGGATCGCGGTGATGACGAGCAGGACCAGGAACATGATGGTCGCGATGGTGGCGCCGTAGCCGGCGCGGAAGTTCTGGAACGTCTCCTGGTACACCTGGAACACCATCGTGGCGGTGCCGTTGCCCTGCGGCCCGCCGCGGGTCATCACGTAGATGATGTCGAACACTTGCAGGGAGTTGAGCATCACGGTGATCGACAGGAAGAACGTGGTGGGTCGCAGCAACGGCAGGGTGACCGAGCGGAACGTCGCCCATTGCCCGGCGCCATCCATCTCGGCAGCTTCGTAGAGTTCGGCGGGCTTGGCCTGTAGTGCGGCGAGGTAGATGACGAAGCTGTAGCCGAGGTTCTTCCAGATATAGGTCACGGTCACCATGAACAGTGCCCAGTCCGGGTCCTGGTAGAAGTTCGGTACCGGCAGGTCCACCATCGTGAGCAGGGCGGAGATCATGCCGAATCGCGGGTCGAAGATGAATTGGAACGCCACGCCGATGGCGGCTCCCGCGATCACGAACGGCGCGAACACCGCAGAGCGGACGATGCCCCGACCCACCAATTGCTGGTCCAGCAGCAGCGCCAGCGCCAACCCCAGCACCATTGATCCGACGACGGCGGCGAGGGTAAAGATGACCGTGTTCTGCACGACCACCCAGCTGTCGTCCCGGTTCCACCACTCGATGTAGTTGGACCAGCCGATGAAGGTCGAGGTGGGCGAGGAGATGTTCCAGTCGAAGAAGCTCAACCGGATGTTGTCGATGAGCGGCCGGTAGACGAACATCCCGAGGAGGGCGAGGTTGGGAAGGACGAGCGCGAGGAACAGCAGTTTTTCGCCCGTGGATCCACTCCGGTGGATGCGGCGTCGCCGCAGCGTGCGCTCGGGTGGCGCGGCGGAGTCCGATCTCTCGGCCGGTGGGGAGGACGATGTCTGCACGGTGGAAGCCTCGTCGTCATGGGTGAACATATCTTGTCCGGACGATAGACCACCGGTGGCCGGCTGAGGGCTAAACGGTACAGATGTTGAAAAAAGCCCTGCCACACCCCGTTACGCGCCCGGTCAGCGCACCGGCGACCGCGTCAATAGTTCCAGTCACCCTGACCGTCGAAGCCGCCGAAGAGGCGTCCGGGGCCGTTCTTGACGATGAACGGGTCGCCGTTGCGGGTGGAGTCGTAGTACCAGCGGGCGTCCTCCGGACTGACGTTGAGGCAGCCGTTGGAGACATTGCGGACGCCCTGGTCAGCGACCGACCACGGTGCGGAGTGGATATAGATGCCGTCATAGCTGAGCCGGATCGCGTCATGGACGATGGAGTTGTACCCGCCGTCTTCGATCCTCAGCCCGAACGACTCGGAGTTCATGCGGACCTCCCGTCCGCGATGACCGGTGTAGTAGACGCCGTTGTAGGTGTCCCAGCCGGGCCTTCCGGCGGAGGCGCGCATCGTGCGGATGTGTTGTCCGTTGCGGGTGACGGTGACGAGCTTGGTGTGGTCGTCGAACTCGGCGATCACGGCGTCGCCGGTCCGGAAGTTCTGCTGGCGCTTTCCGCCAGCCCACACGGTCACCGAGCTGTTGACGGGCCAGAAGTGGTGGGGACGCCACCGCACCTCGCGGTCGTTCACCCAGTAGAACTTGCCGGCCGCGGGCGGTTCGGTCCGGACGCCGAGCGTGGCTTCGGCCCGCGCCCGGTCGGTGATGGGACGGTCGAAGAAGAACATGACCGGCTGCGCCACCCCCACGACCTCGTTCGGGGTGGGGAAGATGTTGACGTCGCCGTACTCGGGCGTCGGGCGCTCGGGCCCGATGACCGGGTAGGTGAGCACGGGCATCGCGGCAAGTCCCGGGACCGGCGGGGTGGGCAGGGGGGCGTTCTCGAGTTGCGGCACCCCGGGAGGGCTCAGTGGCATCACGGACTGTGCTCGGGCGGTCGGGGTCGAGGCGGCGCCGGCGGCCGCGCCCAGGGCGAGCGTGATCGAGGCGAGGGTCGCGGCGGCGGCCGAGGAGCGGGTGGAACGGATCACGAGGTGGCTCCTGAGGGCGGCGGTGGATTCGCTAAGCGTTACGACAGGTTTCTACCCGGGTGTGTCGCGCGCCACAACCGGAGTGGTGCATTCGCCGTGGTCCGCTCACCCCGCCCGCTCAGTAGTTCCAGTCGCCCTGGCCGTCGAAGGCCCCGAGTTGACGGCCGGGGCCGTTCATCACGATGAACGGGTCGCCGTTGCGGGTGTTGTCGAAGTACCAGGCAGCGTCCTCGGGGTTGAGGTTGAGGCAGCCGTGGGAGACGTT
>CAJDUQ010000037.1_pt1 | contig 6926 bp, 4 predicted proteins | sample 7390901 | NCBI WGS metagenome assembly CAJDUQ01 (sample SAMEA7055691, study PRJEB34461) | soil metagenome | biome: terrestrial ecosystem; feature: Peninsula; material: soil | place: Antarctica | collected 2016 | reverse complement strand
CCCCGCCCCGGACCGGCCGGGCGAAGCCCCACGCCTGGAGGCGCTGCTGCGCCAGGCCGGCGACCTGTGCCCCCAGGTCAGCACCTCGGGGGAACACATCCGGGGCACCCCTGCCGACAGCAGCCCCGCAAAACCACTCCCCCTCATGCCTTCGTACCTATACTGGCCGGGAGAGTAATCCACGTCACATTTCACTAGAGGTCGCGCCGGACACCACCCGCGTCCGGCGCTCTCTGAGGAGAAAGGGCCCGCCAGTGAACCTGGAGCGCACCCGCACCCGCCACATCAGTGACCGACCTCCCGTGGTCGGCTGAGCAGTCCCGAACAGCCAGCCCACCAACCCCGGAAGGACAACACTGATGTTCCATCACGTCTCCGTCGAGCAGGTGCTCGACAAGGCCATCGCGCGCGCCCATGAGTGGCTCGCCGCCACCTCCCGTTCCGACGGCAGCTCCGCCACGGAACGTCTCGCCGACCTGGTCCGCGACCCGGGGGGCGTGACCTTCACCATGGATTTCGTCGACCGGGTCGCCCGCCCGGAGGACAACCGCACCGCCGCCCATGCCCTGCGCAGACTCGACGGCGCACCGGATTTCCTCGGCCGCCTCAATCAGGGTGCCCTGCAGCTCGGCGGGATCATCGGCCCGAGGCTGCCCAACATCGTCATGCCGCTGGCCCGGGCACGTCTACGTCAGATGGTCGGCCACCTTGTCCTGGACGCGGACGGCAGGACACTGAACAAACTGCTGGACCGCGCCGCAGCCGAGGGCACCCAGCTCAACCTCAATCTGCTCGGAGAGGCCGTCCTGGGCGACAAGGAGGCCGCCCGCCGCGCGGAACGCACCCTGGCACTCATCGAGAACCCCAAGGTCACGTACGTCTCCGTGAAGGCGTCAAGTCTGGTGGCGCAGCTCAACCCGTGGGATCTGGAGGGCAACCTCGTCCGCCTCAAGGAGCAGTTGCGTCCGATGTACCGGGTGGCCCGGGACAACGGCACGTTCATCAACCTGGACATGGAGGAGTACAAGGATCTCCGCCTGACAATCCGTCTGTTCACGGAGCTGCTCAGCGAGGAGGAGTTCCGTGACCTCGAGGCCGGCATCGTGCTGCAGGCGTACCTGCCGGACAGCTACGACGCCCTGGTCGAGCTCGCCGAGTTCGCCCGCACCCGTTCCAAGCCGATCAAGATCCGCCTGGTCAAGGGCGCGAACCTCTCGATGGAGAAGGTCGAAGCGGAGTCCCACGGCTGGGAGCAGGCCCCCTACGCCACAAAGCATGAGGTCGATGCGAACTACATCCGTCTCCTCGATTTCATCCTCACCCCGGAACACGCCCCGTACGTGCGCATCGGCGTGGCCAGCCACAACCTCTTCAGCGTGGCGTTGGCGTGGGAGCTCGCGCTGGCGCGGGGTGTCACGGAGCAGATCGACGCGGAGATGCTCCAGGGCATGTCCCCGGCACAGCAGCAGGCGGTCCGCGACGAGGTGGGACGCATGATCCTCTACACCCCGGTCGTGCACCGGGAGGACTTCGACGTCGCCGTCTCCTATCTGGTGCGTCGCCTCGAGGAGAACGCCGCGGAGGAGAACTTCCTCCACGCGCTCTTCGCGCCGGGCGACCAGATGATGTCGCAGGAGCAGGCGCTCGTCAACGCCGTCCGTGACCCCTCCTCCACCTCCCCCCGCCGCACGCAGAACCGTCTCACCGAGTCAGGCCGTACGGTCGAGGGGCGGTTCGCCAATGAGCCCGACACCGATCCCGCCCTGCGCGCCAACCGCGAGTGGGCCCTGGAACGTCTGACAGCTGCCCCGCACACGATCCGCGCGGCGGAGGTCACCGACCCGGCCCTCGTGGACAAGGCCGTCGCCCGGGCCCGTGAGCTGGCCCCGGAGTGGGCTTCGAGAAGCGGGCACGAGCGCGCTGAGGTGCTCGAGACCATCGCCGACGAGCTGGCGAAGGTGCGCGGTGAGCTCATCACCGTCATGGCGCACGAGGCGGGCAAGACCGTCGACCAGTCGGACCCGGAGATCTCCGAGGCCATCGACTTCGCCGCCTACTACGGTGAGCAGGCCCGCAACCTCGACCGCGCCCGCAGCGAGTTCACGCCGCACGCCCTCACGGTGGTCATTCCGCCGTGGAACTTCCCCGTCGCCATCCCGGCGGGCGGTGTGACGTCGGCGCTGGCTGCGGGGTCGGCGGTGATCATCAAGCCCGCTCCACAGACGGTGGCCTGCGCGGAGGTGATGGTCGATGCGGTCCACCGGGGTCTGGAGCGGCACGGCGTGGACCCGGATCTGGTGCAGTTCCTGCGTGCTGACGAGGCCGATGCCGGCCGGCGCCTCATCTCCCATGAGGACGTCGACCACGTCATCCTCACCGGTGCGTCGGAGACCGCGGAGCTGTTCCGTTCCTGGAACCCGCGGATGAGCATCAGCGCGGAGACCTCGGGCAAGAACGCGATCATCGTCACTCCGGCCGCGGACCCGGATCTGGCGGTGGAGGACATCTACCAGTCCGCGTTCGGACACTCCGGCCAGAAGTGTTCCGCCAGTTCCCTGGTCATTCTCGTGGGCCAGGCGGGGAAGTCGTCGCGCATCAGGACGCAGCTTCTCGATGCTGTCGCCACCCTCCGTGTCGGCCCGGGCACGGACATCACCACCACGATGAACGGTCTCATCGAGCCGCCGGGTGAGAAGCTCCACCGCGGGCTGACCACCCTGGAGGACGGCGAGACCTGGCTGCTCGAGCCCGAACAGCTCGACGAAGAGGGGCGCTTCTGGAGTCCCGGCATCCGCGACAACGTCCGCCCCGGTTCCTGGTTCCACCGCACCGAGTGCTTCGGTCCGGTTCTCGGCATCATGTACGCCGCGACGCTGGAGGAGGCCGTCGAATGGCAGAACTCCACGGGCTTCGGACTGACCGGCGGCCTGCACAGCCTCGATGACGAGGAGATCGACTACTGGGCGGAGCACGTCGAGGTCGGCAACGCGTACATCAACCGCGGCATCACCGGCGCGATCGTGCAGCGTCAGCCCTTCGGCGGCTGGAAGAAATCAGTCATCGGCCCCGGTGCCAAGGCCGGCGGACCCAACTACGTCGCCCAGCTGGGAACGTGGAGGGACGGTGATTCCGACAACGCCCAGGTCGAGCTCATCCCCGCCGTCCGGCAGCTTCTCGACGCCGCCCCCGCCGCCCACCGCAACTGGCTCCGTCGGGCCGCGGAACTCGATGAACTCGCCTGGCGCGAGGAGTTCGGCCGCGAACACGACCTCACCGGTCTGCGCAGCGAGGCGAACATCTTCCGGTACCGTCCGCTGCCGGAGCCGCTGCAGATCCACGTCGGAGAGGGCGCCGACGAGCGCGACGTCTGGCGTCTGCGGTTGGCGGGGGCGCGGGCGGGCACGGGGGCGTCGATACGCACCGACGTGACGCCGACCCCGGGTGGCCGGATCCGTGCCCTGGGCGCGGTGCCGGCGGAGCTGTATGAGGAGGCGGCCGCAGTCGGCGCGGTCATCCTCGATGCCCCGGTGCTTGCCGACGGCCGCCGCGAGCTCCTCCCCTTCCTGCATGAGCAGGCCCTGACTGTGACGCTGCACCGTTTCGGTGTGCTGCGCGGTGCGGGTGGCATACGGCACAATGAAGGCCATGAACAACCCCATTGACCCCAATCTGGAGGAACGGGCCTCTGAGTACGCCGGGCTCTCGGATGAACTGATGCCCGAGACCGACCCGGACGAACGTAAGGGCGTCACCGACCGCGCGGTCTTCATCGGCCGTGACGGCCGGTGGGCCGCCGGCTGGGCGCTGCGATTCATCATCTTCGTGGCCGCCGCGTTCATCGCGGGCAGGATCCTCGGATTCGTGTGGGCGGGAATCCTGCCGATCCTCCTGGCGCTGCTGGTGAGCACGGTCCTGTGGCCGCCGGTGAAGACGCTGCGGGAGAAGCTGCGGTTCCCGCCGGCGCTAGCGGCGGCGGTGGTGATCATCGGGTTCTTCGTCATCATGGCCGCGATATTCGCGGCGATGGCACCGACCGTGCGCAACCAGGGCACTGACCTGGTGAAGCAGGCCAGCGAGGGAATCGACAAGCTCAATTCCTGGGTGCAGGGCCCGCCCCTCAATCTGGAGCTGAAGCAGTTCGGCGGGGTGTTGGAGGAGATCACCTCCTTCATCCAGAACCAGTCCTCGCAGATCGCCACCGGCGTGTTCACCGGCCTGAGCGCGGCAACCTCGGTGGCGGTGACCATCGTGGTCATGCTCGTGCTGACGTTCTTCTTCCTCAAGGACGGCGACCGCTTCCTGCCGTGGATGCGCAGCTACACCGGTGCCAACGCCGGTTGGTACCTGACGGAGGTGCTCACCCGCACGTGGAACACCCTTGCCGGGTTCATCCGCACGCAGGCGATCGTCTCCTTCGTGGACGCCTTCTTCATCGGGCTCGGCCTGGTGCTCCTCGGGGTGCCCCTGGCCTTCGTGCTCGCGGTGATCACGTTCTTCGCCGGCTTCATCCCCATCGTCGGTGCCGTCACCGCCGGTGCACTCGCCGTCATCATCGCCCTGGTGTCCAACGGCCTGACCAACGCGCTGCTCGTCCTGGCGCTGATCATCGCCGTGCAGCAGCTGGAGAGCAATGTCCTCCAGCCCGTCCTGCAGTCCAAGGCGATGAACCTGCACGCCGCGGTCGTGCTGCTGTCGGTCACCCTCGGTTCCACACTGTTCGGCATCATCGGTGCCTTCCTCGCGGTGCCTGTGGCGGCGACCCTGGCCGTGTGGTTCCGCTACCACGCCGAGCTGGTGGCCCTGCGCACCGGTGAGATCACCATCGACGACATCGAGATAGCCACCTCCAAGGGCACCACACTCACCTCCTGGGAGTCGTTCACAGCGGTCCGTGAACGCCTGGTGTCCATCACCCCGACGCTGGGCCGTCGCAAGAGCTCCTCTGCCGAGGATCCGGTCGACGCGGACCCTGACACGGACGAGCGTCCGAGCAATCGGACGGTGTCCTCCTCGGACCCGTCCTGACCTGCGGGCCCTGTGCCGGGCCGGGCATAACCACAGAAGACCCCTGCGTTGCGGACGCAGGGGTCTTCTGTGTTGTGCCTGTATTCAGCGGCCGGGTCGGGGCGCAGGGTCACAGAGCAGCCAGCAGCTTCTCCACGGCATCCGCCAGCTTGACGGCGCTGCCCGAGACGGCGTCGGCCCACTCGGGGGCGGTCTCCTCGTCGGCGCGGTCACTGATCTGCTTCAGCAGGGTGATCGGCACGCCGAAACGGCCGGCGACGGCGGCGAGCGCGTAACCCTCCATGTCAACCAGGCCGGCGACCTGCGCGATGCGGTCACGGGTGTCGGAGTCCTCGACGAAGGTGTCGCCGGTGGCGAGCTGGCCCGTCGGGAAGAGGCCGGTGACCTCCGGGGTGATCACGCGCGGCAGGGCGTCGCCGCCGATGTCCGAGGTGAACTCGACGTTGAAGTCGTGCTTGTGCACGCGGTCGATCTCGTAGACACCGTTCGGTATCTCGGCGCGCAGTGCCCCACAGGTGCCCACGTTGATGATGCGCTCCGGCAGCGTGCCGTTGGCGCGGCGGGTGCAGAGCTCCTCGGTCAGGGTGATCGCGGCCGGCAGCGTACCGATGCCGGTGACCAGCAGATCTGCTCCTTCCGGCAGGTGGGCGGCTTCCTCGGACACGGCGGCGACGAACAGTACAGTCATGGGACCGGATGATACTCGCGGTGGATGGTCGGCAAGGATCAGCGTGCCGGTCACCCCAGTGCCCTGGCCTCCAGGTCGTCGTGATCCCACGGCGCAAGGGATTCCAGCCTGGTGGTCTCCACGTGAACCCCCGGCTCAGGCGGGTGATGATCCGTTCGCGCTCCGGGGTGCACAGCACGTTCGGAGCGTCGGGCAGGTGCTTCTGTTCCCTGCGCAGAATCAGTCCGTTCTTCCTGCGGATGCAGCGCGCCAGACCATGGTGGTCCTTCTTCATGTCTCCCCTCTCGTCGGTGTCGTCTCCCTTGATGGACTGTTTTCATGCAGGGAAGGTTCCCTTCGGAGGCGTCGGACGACTATGCCGCTCGGCTACCACCCCCTACATGCATTTACGCCGTGATCGATCAGGGTGTGAGTGCGCGTAGAGGGTGGTAGAGCCGTGACACCCCACGGCTGCCCCATTGCCGACTAGACCGATCTGTACTAATCTTCACAGACAGTTCAGTCTATCGAAAGGAAGAGACCATGCCCGAGTCATCTCAGCGACCCCTGCGTATCGCAGTCCTCAGCGACGGATCTACGGGCATGTGCCTCGCGGAGCGCCTCCTCGCCGCGGAGGAGGACGGCCGCGTCTTCGTCGACCTCATCACCTCCCGCCCCGCCCCCGCCGGCCTGCTCTCCACCGCCCCAGGCCCGACCATCCCGGGCACCCCGCGCCTGCGTCTCATCGGCAATGTGCAGGCAGGCACCGACATCGAGGTCGAGGAGCTCCAGGAGCTCTACGACGCCGTCGTCACCCCGGACGCCCCGGCCCTGGCCGACACGGACCTGGCCACCCTGACCGGTGCGGCCCTCGCCTCGGCGGAGATCACCGCCACTGTGTTCCCGGAGCGTCCGCAGGATGTCCCGCCCCAGGTCCTCGAGTTGCTCGCCGCCCGCGGCGTGGCGGTCACCTCCTGGCAGGGCTGGCCCACCGGGCGCAGCATCTCCGCAGACTGGGCGGCTCTCGAGCTGGCCGCCCGTGGCGTCCCGGTGTGCATGTGAGCGGGTACGTCACGCTCGTCGGTGGCGGACCGGGCGCATGGGGCCTCATCACGCTGCGGGGCCTGCGCGCCCTGGAGGACGCCGACGTCATCCTCACCGATCATCTCGGCCCGACCGATGAGCTCTCCCGTCTGTGCGACACCTCGGGCAAGACCGTCATCGACGTGTCCAA
>CAJDUQ010000036.1_pt1 | contig 8255 bp, 8 predicted proteins | sample 7390901 | NCBI WGS metagenome assembly CAJDUQ01 (sample SAMEA7055691, study PRJEB34461) | soil metagenome | biome: terrestrial ecosystem; feature: Peninsula; material: soil | place: Antarctica | collected 2016 | reverse complement strand
GCGCTGACTCACATAAAGTTACACACCACCACACAGCAACACAAATCCCCAGGCCAACACACCTAAACAACAACACGCCACCACACACTGAAGCCACCCACAGAGCACAGAAACGGCCGAGACCCCGGTTCAGAAGAACCGGGGTCTCGGCGACTTCGAGAAACGGACCTCAGGAGGTGACCCGCTCGATCTGCGCACCGAGGGACTGCATCTTCTCCACGAAGTGCGGGTAGCCACGGTCGATGTGATAGACGTCGTGGACCGTCGTGACGCCGTCGGAGACCAGGGCCGCAAGGACCAGTCCAGCGCCGGCACGGATGTCGGAGCTCCACACCTCAGTGGAGGAGAGCTGCTCAACTCCATGGACCACCACATGGTGCCCTTCGACGGTGGCGTTGGCTCCCAGGCGCTGGAGTTCGTAGACGAACTTGAAGCGGGACTCGAAGACGTTCTCGGTGATCACGCTCATGCCGTCAGCGATGGTGGAGATGCCGATGGCCATGGGCTGCAGATCCGTCGGGAAACCCGGGAAGGGCAGGGTCTGGTAGTCGACCGCGTCGGGTCGACGGTTCATGCGGACGCGGAAACCGTTCTCGTAGGTCTCGATCTCGGCGCCCGCGACCTTGAGCTTCTCCAGCGCGAGGTGGAGGTGCCGGGGGGCGATGCCACCGACAGTGACATCCCCCTGGGTCATGGCGGCGGCGTACGCCCAGGTGCCGGCGACGATGCGATCGCCCATGACCTCGAAGTTCGTCGGCTGCAGCTGCTCCACACCATCGATTGTGACGGTGCTGGTACCGATGCCGTCGATACGTGCACCCATGGTGACGAGCATGTCGCAGAGATCCGCGATCTCGGGCTCACGGGCAGCGTTATCCAGGACTGTCCGCCCCTCCGCGAGGACCGCGGCGGTGAGGATGTTCTCCGTGGCGCCCACTGAGGGGAAGTCCAGGGAGATGTGGGCACCGGCCAGACGGTCCGCCTCGACGACGACGGCTCCGTGAGAGATGCGGGTGGTCGCGCCGAGCCGCTCCAGCCCGGACTGGTGCATGTCGAGCGGACGGGAGCCGATGGCGTCACCGCCCGGGAGCGCCACGACTGCCCGCCCACAGCGCGCGGTCAACGGGCCGAGCACACAGATGGAGGCGCGGAACTGACGGACGGCGTCGAAGTCGGCGTCCGTGGCCAGGTCCGCCGGGGTGGTGATGGTGACGGTCGAGCCGTCGATGGTCACCTCGCAGCCCAGTCCGCGGAGGACATCCCCCATGAGGGGGACGTCGAGAATTTCCGGGCAGTTTGTCAGAGTCGTGGTGCCCTCGGCGAGCAACGCTGCGGCCATGAGCTTGAGGACGCTGTTCTTGGCGCCGCTGACTTTGACGGCACCCTGCAGGCGGGCACCACCGGTGACGAGAAATCGATCCTTCACATTCTCCGACACTAGCCGACCCGGCCCATCAGGGGAGGGCACCGATACGACGTGCCGCGTTGACGGCCTCGTAACGGGTGTGCGCCCCGAGCTTGCGCATGACGGACCGCAGGTAGGACTTCACGGTCTCCGCGCCAATGCCCATCTCCTCCGCGGCCTCCACGTTGGTGTGGCCGAGAGCCACACAGGAGAGCACGTCGAGTTCACGGGCAGACAGCTTCGTGGACTGCTTGACGCGGACGGGCGAGACCATCTGGTCACAGAGCTGCTCGAGCTCCTTGCGCAGGGTCTCGTCCTCGACGCGGTTGGCCAGCATGCGCAGCTTCGAGTGTGTGGAGCGGACCTGTTCCCACTCGGCGCCGTTCATCACGCGGCCGCTCTTCGCGACCCCCGGCTTGCCACCCTCGATTCGGCGCATGGCGGAGTTCACCGCGAGATCCTGCTCCAGAGTGCGGGCGGTCATGGTGACCTCCTCGATGACCTTGTCCCCGAGGCGGACCGGGGAATGAACTCCAACATAGAGAACGCCGCGGATCTCCCGGTTGACGATCACCGGCACCGCGACGATGGAGTGGAGTCCCTCATCCTGGATGGCACGGTCATTCTCGTGGGAGATGATGTTTGCCCGCGTGTAGTCGGAGACGCCGACGGGGCGGCGGGTGGTGACCACGCGACCACCGACACCGGCTCCCGGCTCGATGACGAGGTTCTGCAGGGCCGGCGTCCGCAGGCCCACCCACTGGGTGATCTGCAGGCGGTTGTCCGGCAGCAGCGTCGCGTACATGGTGACAGGGATACCTGTCGCGGTTTTGAGTGATGTGAGCGCCGCCCGGACGGCTTCGTCATCATCCTTGATTCGCTGAGAATCCATTGTGCAGATCGCCCTCCTCCGGGTACACCCGTCCAGGTGCACCCGATGGGCACATGAACGGGGGTAACTTTCCTTTACAGATGGGCATCATAACGCGACTTCGGGGGTAAACGGAATCACATCCGCCTCAAGTTGCGCGTTTCATTCATGCCGACCGGAAGGACCGCGTCCACAGAAGGGGTGGCAGGGACGCAACCCGACCACCCCCAACACCCTGGCGAAACCATACGGTCTACCTACAGCGTACCAACTTGTCTATTCGCGTGGTGTACGCTGACATCATCAACGTCAGACGAAGCAAGGGAGCATTCACCATGAGCAAGATCCACGACAACATCCTCGACACCATCGGACACACCCCCCTGGTGCGCCTCAACCGCCTGACCGAGGGTCTCCAGGCTGAGGTGCTCGTCAAGATCGAGTCCTTCAACCCGGCAAACTCCGTCAAGGACCGCATCGGCAAGGCCATCATCGACGCCGCCGAGGCCGACGGCTCCCTCCAGCCGGGCGGCACCATCGTCGAGGCCACCTCGGGCAACACCGGCATCGCCCTCGCCCTGGTCGGCGCAGCCCGCGGATACAAGGTCATCCTCACCATGCCGGAGACCATGTCCAACGAGCGCCGCGTCATGCTCCGCGCCTACGGCGCACAGATCGTCCTGACCCCGGGTGCCGCCGGCATGCAGGGCGCCGTCGACAAGGCGAACGAAATCGTCTCCTCCGAGGACAACGCCATCCTGGCCAACCAGTTCGCCCATCCCGCGAACCTGAAGATCCACCGTGAGACCACCGCCGAGGAGATCTGGAACGACACCGACGGCAAGGTCGACATCTTCGTCGCGGGTGTCGGTACCGGCGGCACCGTCTCTGGTGTCGGGCAGGTGCTCAAGGAGCGTAAGCCGGAGGCCCAGATCTACGCCGTCGAGCCGGCCGCCTCCCCGCTGCTGTCCGCCGGCAAGGCCGGCCCGCACAAGATCCAGGGCCTCGGAGCCAACTTCATCCCGGAGGTTCTGGACCGCAAGGTGCTCGACGATGTCATCACAGTCACCAACGAGGATGCCATCCAGACCTCCCGTCAGCTGGCGGTCAAGGACGGCATCCTGGGTGGCATCTCCTCCGGTGCCAATGTCTGGGCAGCTCTCGAGCTGGCCAAGAAGGAGGAGAACGCCGGCAAGACCATCGTGACCGTAGTCTGCGACTATGGTGAGCGCTACGTCTCCACCGTCCTCTACGAGGACATTCGCGACTAGTCCCTGACGAGGATATTCGCAGCCCGGCCCGGAGCACTACGCACCTGCACGCAGGCAAGCAAGTAGACTCTGGGCCATGCTGCTGTTGAACATCGTGAAGACGATCCGGGAGGACCTGCGCAACGCCCGCGACCACGATCCCGCCGCCCGAGGCGACATCGAGAACGCCGTCGTCTATTCGGGTCTGCACGCCATCTGGGCCCACCGGGTGTCCCACTGGATGTGGAAGCGCGGCTTACGTGGCCCCGCCCGCATCCTCGCGCAGCTCAACCGCTTCTTCACCGGCATCGAGATCCACCCGGGTGCCACCATCGGTCGTCGCTTCTTCATCGACCACGGCATGGGTATCGTCATCGGCGAGACCACCGAGATCGGCGACGGCGTCATGCTCTACCACGGTGTCACCCTGGGCGGTCAGGTGCTCACGCAGACCAAGCGTCACCCGACCATCGAGGACAACGTCACCATCGGTGCCGGAGCCAAGGTGCTCGGCCCGATCACCATCGGCGAGGGGTCGGCCATCGGCGCGAACGCCGTGGTGACCAAGGATGTACCGGCCGACCACATCGCCACGGGCATCCCGGCGAAGAACCGCCCGCGCCGCCAGTCTGAGCGCATCAAACTCGTCGATCCGGACTACTACACCTCCAACGATCCGGTCGACTACAGCATCTAGGCAGGAACAAGGAGGCCCCCGGGGATGTCCCCGGGGGCCTCCTTCCGCTTCTCGACGTCCCCCTCGTCACCCGACGAGGTCACGATACTCGTCATTCTGGTTGATGAAGTGCTCCACTGCGGAGCAGCTGGGACGTACCTCCGCCCCCTCTGCACGGGCCCAGTCGAGGGCCTCCCTGATGAGCGGGATGGACAGTCCGCGTCCGCGGTAGGCGTGGTCCACCACGGTGTGATTGAAGTCCAGCACGCCTCCCTGCGGGACGTAGGAGGCGTAGCCGACCTCCCGTCCGTCCATGGAGATGACGAATCGCTGCTTCTGCTCGTTGTGATCGATGACGTAATCGTGGGTGTTGTTCATGCCATCCGATTATGCCCCGTCCTCGACCCCCAGCGCACCGGAGAAGCCGCACCCACCGGACTACCCCAGCAGCTTCTCCACGAGTGCCCTGGCGTCGTCCAGCTGCCCCACAAGGGACTCCGCCGGCTCCTCGAAGATCTGGCAGGCGTGGTCGGGCACGACCTCGGCGCTGGGGGTGATCCCCCGCTGCTCGAGATAGTTGTCCAGGTCCCGGTCGATGCTCATGCCGTCACACCCTACCTGCGGAGTGGGGGAAGGCAGCAAAAAGCCCCTCCCTGGTGTATACCCGGGAGGGGCTTGATTGTGGCCAGAGCCAGGATCGAACTGGCGACCTTCCACTTTTCAGGCGGACGCTCTACCAACTGAGCTATCTGGCCGAAGACTGCCACGAAGAACAATCTCTGCGACCCTGACGGGGCTCGAACCCGCGACCTCCGCCGTGACAGGGCGGCGCGCTAACCAACTGCGCCACAGGGCCTCATTCTATTTTCTCAGCGCCCCAGGCCTGCCTTGCGGCTTGCTCTGTTGCACGAGATGTAACTTTACACAGAGCTTGTCATTAACTACAAATCACCAGGTGGCAAGCTGTTTTACTGCATGGCACGAGGGGCCGGTCGAGCGGCGTCACGCACCATGCGGGAAAAAGAAACAGCCCCGGCCGCTTCCGAGGAGAAGCAACCGGGGCCTGCTGACACTGGCGACCCTGACGGGGCTCGAACCCGCGACCTCCGCCGTGACAGGGCGGCGCGCTAACCAACTGCGCCACAGGGCCATATTTTCTTGTGTCCGAGGTTCTGGAACCTCAGTACCCCCAACGGGATTCGAACCCGTGTCGCCGCCGTGAAAGGGCGGTGTCCTAGGCCACTAGACGATGGGGGCCAGTCTTTTCGCCAGAAGGGCTCTGGGACGTGCGACTGACTACAAATGTTACTTCATCGCCATGAAAGAACAAAACCGCAGGTTCTGCATGGTTTTGTTGGACAGCACCCGGGTGAGGTCAGCTACTCTGAGGACCATGAACGACCACGACGTCTGCTCGTGTCATGAGCCCCATGTCCACGGCTACAACGAGAACAAGTCGAAGTACCTCGCCCGCCTCAAGCGCATCGAGGGACAGACGCGCGGCATCCACCGCATGATTGACGAGGACCAGTACTGCATCGACATCCTCACCCAGGTGTCCGCCGTGACCTCCGCCCTGGAGAATGTCGCCCTCGCCCTCCTCCGGGACCACATCGCCCACTGCGTCACGGGGGCGGCCAAAGCCGACGGTGAAGCCGCGGAGGAGAAGATCGCTGAAGCCATGAAGGCCATCCAGAAGATGGTGAAGTCCTAGGAATCCGCATCCTCGGCCAGCAGCGCCTGCAGGCGTTCCAGCGTGGGCTGGTGGCGGGGCACGGTGGCGGTGAGAAGATCCTCCACCATGGACCGCAACGCCTCCGGTACCTGGGCGGAGCCCTCTGCGTAAAGGTGGACCTCGGCGACGGACGTCTCAATGAGGGTGTTGATCTCCTGCGGGCGGTGGACGATCCGCACCGGCCGGCCGACAATGTCCCCGTCTTCCCCTCCCCCGTCCTCGGCGATGTAGGGACTCGGCTCAATGCAGGTGACCAGGTAGCGCAGCACGCGGTGGATCTCCTGGACGGACTGGACCGCGGTGGTCGGGTCGTTGGTGCCGGGGGACAAGGCGCGGACGGCGATGTCGACGAGCTGCCGCAGCCCGAAGCCGACGTCCTGGATGAGCGTGCGCTCCATGCGCACCTCCACCGCCGCATTGAGGTGGGCGCGGTCCTCCTCTGTGAGTTGCCCGTCCCACCAGATGCGCATGATGCACTGCCCCTCGATGATGTGCTCGCCGACGCAACGGTCGATGGTGAGGACGGCGTCATTCTCCGTCGCCCAGTGGAGCAGGCGTCGGTAGTCGATCCACACGATGGATCCGGTCCCGGTGGTCACCATCGGCTGGCGGGCCGCGCCGGGACGCGGTGACCACGTCGGGCCCTGCTCCGACGACTCCTCCCCGTCCTGCACCAGGTACATCTTCTTCGCCACCGCGAGAGTCTCCCGTCCGATGGCGTTCACCGCGTTGGCAACCTTCATCGAGGAGAGGATGTGCCCGGTGAACGCCAGGAAGAAGCCCAGGCAGGCCAGCACCATGACGAAGGCCACGGTCACGGACAACCGCGGCACGAATCCGTCGTCCCCCTCCCGGTCGTTCCACACGTAGCGGGTGACAGTGAGGGCGAACACGAAGGTGGAAAGCCAGATCGCCAACGTCCCCTGAACGGTGCGGCTGCGCAGGAAGCCGTCCATCATGCGAGGGCTGAAGGAGCTGTTGACCAGCTGCAGCACGACCAGTGTGATGGAGAAGACCAGGCCGGTCACCGAGATCGTCGCCGAGGCGATGACCCCGAGCACCTCACGGGCGGCATCGGGGCCTCCCTCGAAGGCGAAGCGAAGAAGATCACCGGCAGCGTTGGCCTCGTAGGAGGGCAGGAACACGCCGAGGATGACCGCCGCGACGACGCTCACCGTGGGGATCATCCAGAACGGTGCCCACAGACGCTGCCACCACGTCTCACGGGGAACATCAGGAACCTTCCCGCGGACGCGGACGGTCGGGGTCCCGGTGGTCGTCTGCTCAGCCATACCTCCAGTATCCCTACCGCAGCCCGGTGAGGCGGGAGACGGGTCCCCGATGCGCGGCCACCCACCGGTAGATCCCGGACCACAGGCGGTCCAGCACCGACAGCAGGAGGATCTTTCCGGCCAGCCGTACCCACCACGCTCCCCCGCCGGCCACCAGGGCGGCGCCGATGGCGCGGTGGCCCAGTTCATCGCCGCCCGCGGACCGGAACACGGCGTGGTGGCGGAGGGGCAGCGGGGCGACGTCGATGAGCGGGGCGAGTCCCACCAGATGTTGCGCGGCGGCGCGGCAGAAACCACATTCCCTGTCATAGTAGAAGGTCATGCCCGTCAAAACTACGCTGGGCACATGGACAACGTTGCCGTGGAAGCAGTCGGCCTGACCAAGAGCTTCGGCTCCGTGCGGGCGCTGGACGGGCTCGACCTGCGTGTGCGGACGGGGGAGGTGCACGGTTTCCTCGGGCCCAACGGGGCCGGCAAGTCAACGGCGATCCGCATCCTGCTGGGGATCCTACGGTCTGATGCGGGCCGGGTCCGCGTCCTCGGCGCCGACCCCTGGCAGGACGCCGTCAAGCTCCACCACCGCCTGGCCTACGTGCCCGGCGACGTCGAGCTGTGGCCGAACCTGACCGGCGGGGAGGCGATCGACCTGTTCGGTCGGCTGCGGGGGCGCATCAACCCGCGGCGTCGCGACGAACTCATCGACCGTTTCGACCTCGACCCCCGCCGCAAGGGCCGCACCTACTCCAAGGGCAACCGTCAGAAGGTGGCGCTCATCGCGGCGTTGTCCGCCGACGTCGACCTCCTGCTTCTGGACGAACCCACGTCCGGACTCGACCCCCTCATGGAGGCGGTCTTCGAGGAACTCATCCGCGAGGCCTGTGCCAATGGCACGACTGTGCTGCTCTCCAGCCACATCCTCTCGCAGGTGGAGGCGCTGGCGGACCGGATCTCCATCATCCGGAGGGGGCGGCTGGTGGAGACCGGCACACTGCTCGACATGCGGCACCTCTCCCGCACCGTGGTCAC
>CAJDUQ010000034.1_pt1 | contig 10530 bp, 7 predicted proteins | sample 7390901 | NCBI WGS metagenome assembly CAJDUQ01 (sample SAMEA7055691, study PRJEB34461) | soil metagenome | biome: terrestrial ecosystem; feature: Peninsula; material: soil | place: Antarctica | collected 2016 | reverse complement strand
GAGCGATCCTTCCCCACCGTCCCGGTGCTGCCGGAGTTCTCGCAGGCGGTGCTGTTCACCCCGTCCGCCCTCGCGGAACTGGGGGTGGACACCGGCTACGTCGGCACCGTCCTCCTGCCGGAGACTCCGTTGACCTTCCGGGAGCAGAACGACATCCAGACGTGGGTCGCCGAGGAGATGACGGGTGTCTCCGTCATCGTCAGCCCCTTCCAGTGGCGCGCCGGGTGGTGGCCCGCGGCCGTCGCCGGTGTCCTGGGATTCGGGGTGCTCGTGGTGGTCACCATCGTGCTCGCGCTGTCCTGGCAGGAGTCGCGCCGTCAGTTCGCGCTTCTGGACGCCGTCGGTGCCCCGCCCGCACTCCACTCCCGGGTGTCCGGGGCGTTCGCCGGCGTGCTGGCCGGGGCGGGAACCTCCGTGGGTGTGACATTCGGCTACCTCGCGGCACGTCTCCTGGCCACACCCACGACGGTCGACGCCACGGGTCGGGTGGTGCGGATGGGCAACGCCACCCATGTCATCCCGGACTGGCGGATCCTGCTCATCCTGCTCGTGGTCACGCCGCTGACGGCGTGGGCCACGGGCTCCCTCCTCCACCACCGGAAGGGGGAACCGGAGTACCGCGAGACGTAGGGGCACCGTCCGGAAATCACCCCCACAACCCTCACCCCATGACCCACTTACGCACCAACAGCCACACCAGCCACATGGGCCCTGAGCTGCGGAGATTCTTTCCCTCTGCATTTTCGTGTCCGTGACCAGCAATAATCCGCATTGCCGACACCCCCTGCCCCCGGTACTTTTGACTCGATCCCGAACTCACGAAGGCAGGACCCATGTTCAGACGTACCCGCGCCACGGCCCTCTTCCTCAGCACTGCACTGGCCGTAGGTGCAGTCTCTGCCGTCACCGCCCCCGCCGCACAGGCCCAGGATGCTTCGTTCCAGATCACCGAGGACGGCATCACTGGACTGGACACCGAGGACGCGCTCACCGCGCTGACCGCCCTGAGCATGCTCGCCGACACCGTCAATGCGGCCGAGCCGAGCAACACCCCCGCCCCGGGCAGCTCCGACCTGCAGGTCGTCCTCGACCCCCTCGAAGCCCTGCTCAGCACCATCTCCATCGTCTCCTCCGAGGACATCAACCTCAAGGACCTGGTCAGCACCACCCAGCGCATGTCCCCGGTCCGCGGACAGACCGCCGACGGCGCCACCGTCGTGTTCCCCACCTCCGGCCGATTCACCTCCGGCTACGGCGCCCGCTGGGGCACCACCCATGAGGGCATCGACATCGCCGACCCCATCGGCACCCCGGTCCTGACGGTCATGGACGGCGAGGTCATCTCCGCGGGCGGCGCCAACGGATTCGGCAAATGGGTGCGCGTGCGCCACGACGACGGCTCCATCTCCGTCTACGGCCACGTGCACACCATCAACGTCTCCGTCGGACAGCGCGTGACGGCCGGCGAGCAGATCGCCACCATCGGCAACGAGGGCCGCTCCACCGGCCCGCATCTGCACTTCGAGATCAGCCCGGGTGGCGGCGGCGCAGTCGACCCGGTGAACTGGTTCAGCCAGCAGGGCATCGCCGTCCGCTGAGTGACCGGGCCCGCCTCCGGTCTCTAGAGCTTCTCCATCGGCACACCGCCGATGAGCATGAGGCGCACCTTGCCGGCGGAACCGAAGTCGATGGTCACCGTCGCACGGGCCCCCGAGCCGTCCGCCGCGATGACCGTGCCCAGCCCGTACTTGTCGTGGTTGACCCGGTCGCCCACGACGAGCTGCAGGTTGTTGTTCGTCGGGCGGGCCTTCGGAAGGTCCGGCCTGCGCGGGGTGGTGCGCTGCGGGGTCGGCCGGCCCCAGCCGCCTCCCCCACCACCGGAACCCCAGGAACTGCCCCAGGACTGCTCCGGCTCCTCCCGCCGCCAGTCGATGAGTTCCTCCGGCACCTCCGCCAGGAAACGACTCGGCGGATTCGTCATCGGGTTGCCCCACGATGAGCGCAGCATCGCGCGCGTGAGGTAGAGCTGCTCGCGGGCGCGGGTGATGCCCACGTACGCCAGGCGCCGCTCCTCCGCCAGCTCATCCGGGTCACCGAGGGCCCGCAGGTGCGGAAACTGACCGTCCTCCCAGCCGGTGAGGAACACTACCGGGAATTCCAGCCCCTTGGCCGTGTGCAGCGTCATGAGGGTGACCACGCCCTGCTCGTTGTCGGGGATCTGGTCGGCGTCGGCCACCAGCGAGACCTTCTCCAGGAAGGCCTGCAGTGAGCCCGGCTCCGGCTCGCCCTCATCGAGGGAGAACTCTCCGCCGTCCATCTCCGCGTAGGCGACCATGTGGGCCGCCTCGGAGGCGAACTCACGGGCCACGGAGACCAGCTCGTTGAGGTTGTCCAGGCGTGCCCCGTCCTGCGGATCGTTGCTCAGCTCGAGCTGCTCCCGGTAGCCCGTGACGTCGAGGATCCGGGAGATGAGCTCCCCGATGTCCAGGGTGGGCATCTCGGCGCGGAGGCTGTCCATCATCTCGTTGAACTTCACCACCGCATTCCGGCCGCGGGCACCGAGGAGGGCGACCTTGTCCCCGGCGGCGTCGACAAGCGCCTGTCCGAAGGACATGCCGTTGTTCTCCGCGTGCAGTGCCATGAATGCCTGCGCGCGGTCGCCGATCCCCCGGCGCGGGGTGTTGATGATGCGCCGCAGGCTCACCGTGTCATCCGGATTCTCAAGGACGCGCAGGTAGGCGACGATGTCCCGGATCTCGGCACGCTCGTAGAAACGTGTGCCGCCCACCACCTTGTACGGGATGCCGGCACGGATGAACACCTCCTCCAGCGCGCGGGAGGCGTTGTTGGTGCGGTACATCACCGCGATATCGCTGTAGCTGCGGCCCTTGTCGACGAGCGCGTCCACCTCGCCCGCGATGAAACGGGCCTCGTCGTGCTCGTTGTCGGAGACGTAGCCGATGATCTGCGGGCCCTCACCGAGGGCGGTCCACAGCTTCTTCTCCCGACGGCCGTCATTACGCGAGATCACCGCGTTGGCGGCGTTGAGGATCGTCTGGGTCGAGCGGTAGTTCTGCTCCAGGAGGATGGTGCGGGCCTGCGGGTAGTCGCGCTCGAACTCCTCGATGTTGCGGATCGTCGCCCCACGGAAGGCGTAGATCGACTGGTCCGAGTCACCCACCACGCACAGCTCCGGGGCATCCGGCCCCGTGCCCACCAGCGTGGCCACCAGCATGTACTGGGCGTGGTTGGTGTCCTGGTACTCGTCGATGAGCACGTGCCGGAAACGGCGGCGGTAGTGGTCCACCACCTGCGGGTACTGCTGGAAGATGCGCACCACCTCGCCGATGAGGTCATCGAAGTCGACGGCGTTCGCCGCCCGGAGACGACGCTGGTAGTCGGCGTAGACCTCCGCGACGGTGATGTCGAAGGGGTTGCGGATCACCTCCGCGTCCGCAGCGGCCTGATCGGGGCCGATGAGCTCGTTCTTGAGGTTCGAGATCGCGTTCGCCAGCACCCGGGCCGTGAACTTCTTCAGGTCCAGCTGGTGGTCCTTCGCGATCATGCTCAGCAGCCGACGCGAATCATCCGAGTCGTAGATGGTGAAGTTCGTGTTCAGGCCCGGGACCAGCTGTGCCTGCTGACGCAGGATACGCACACACACCGAGTGGAACGTGGCCACCCACATCCGCTCCGCCACGGGCCCCACCAGCGCGGAGACACGCTCCCGCATCTCCGCGGCTGCCTTATTGGTGAACGTGATCGCCAGGATCTCCCACGGCGCCACCCCGCGGTCGCGCATGAGGTGTGCGATACGCCGCGTGAGCACAGCCGTCTTGCCGGATCCCGCACCCGCCACGATGAGCAGCGGCGAACCCGCGTGTTCGACCGCCGCCTTCTGCTGTTCATTGAGTCCGAGAGTGAGATCAGTGGAGGTTGGCTGCATGTACAACAACCTACTCGTCACTGTCGACATGACCCCGCGTGGCACAATGTCACCCATGACTGATGCTGCCCGCGACTTTGAGATCCGCATGCCCACCGGCACCGATGACCCGCTGTCCGACGCGGAGATCCAGCAGTACCGACAGGAGATCGACCGCCTCGACCGTGTCATCCTCGACGCCGTCAAACGCCGCACCGAGGTCTCGCGCGCCATCGGCAGGACCCGAATGAGCTCCGGCGGCACCCGCCTCGTCCACACCCGGGAGGTCGCGATCATCAACCAGTTCCGCCAGGAGCTCGGCTCCGAGGGCCCCGTCATCGCCAACGCACTGCTGCAGCTGGGTCGCGGGCGACTCGGCTGACCTGCTGGTCACCACCTGGTCCGTCACCGGGCCTTCGCTTCTCGACGACGCCGACGCCCTCACACACACCACGGCGCACTTCGCCTCCACCCGCCCGGAGTCCGCGGATGATGCAGGCCTGCTCGATTCCCTGCGCGGGACTGCCGTCCACGAAGGGTTCGCCCCCACCGTCCTGGAGCTGTTCAGCGTGCAGTGTGTGCCCACCGAGCGCGACCCCTGCCCGGGGTCCAGACCCGCGTGGAGCTCACGCGCCCCTGAATCCGCTCCGGTCTGTCCGACCGCGACCTACAGCGGCAGGGAGATGAACTTCGCCTCGAGGTACTCGTGGATTCCCTCGAAGCCGCCCTCGCGCCCCAGGCCGGACTCCTTGACGCCGCCGAAGGGGGCGGCCGGATCAGAGAGCGCGCCCTTGTTCACCGCGACCATGCCGGCCTCGATCCGCTCGGCCAGCGACAACGCCCGGGTCAGGTTCTCCGAGAACAGGTAGGCGGCCAGGCCGAAGGGGGTGTCGTTTGCCATCGCGACCGCCTCGTCGTCAGTGTCGAAGGTCGCCACCGCCAGGACGGGACCGAAGATCTCCGTCGACAGAATCTCCGCGCCGGAGGGAATGTCGGTGAGCACGGTCGTCGGATAGTAGAAGCCACCCTCCGGAAGCCCCGCGGGCAGGGTGCCGCCCAGGGGGCGGGAGGCGCCGCGGGAGAGTGCGTCGTCGACGAGCGAGGAGACGGTCTCCAGCTGATCCGCGCCGGAGAGGGGGCCGTAGGTGACGCCCTCGTCGGTGCCGCGACCGAGGTGGAAGGACTCCATGACCTTGATCGCCCGGGACACGAACTCGTCACGCACCGAGGAGTGGACGAGGAAGCGGTTCGCAGCGATGCACACCTGTCCGGCGCCGCGCATCTTCGCCACGGCGACAGCCTCAGCGGCGAGGTCCAGGTCGGCGTCCTGGCAGACGATGTAGGGGGCATTGCCGCCGAGCTCCAGGGAGACGCGCAGAGAGTGCTGCGCCGCCTTCTCCGCGAGCATCTGCCCCACCTCCGTGGAGCCGGTGAAGGTGAGTTTGCGGAGGCGGGGGTCATCGAGGAGAGCGGAGACCCGGGAGGCGGAGGAGGTCGGGAGGACGGCGAGGACACCGTCGGGCAGACCGGCGCGCTGGAGCAGCTCCGCCAGATAAAGCATGGTCAGAGGTGTCTTCGAGGCAGGTTTGACGATCATCGTGCAGCCCGCGGCAAGCGCCGGGGCGATCTTGCGGGCGCCCATGGCGAGCGGGAAGTTCCACGGGGTGATGGCCAGGCAGGGCCCGACCGGCTGGTGGTGGACAACCAGGCGGGCGTTGCCGGCGGGGTTGTGGCGGTAGTCGCCGCGGACGCGGACGGCCTCCTCGGCGAACCAGCGGAAGAACTCGGCACCGTAGGTGACCTCTGCCCTAGAGTCCGGCAGAGCACGACCCAGCTCCGCGGACTGGAGCCAGGTGAGCTCCTCGGTGTGCTCGATGATGAGCTCGAAGGCGCGGCGGAGGATCTCGGAACGCTCACGCGCCGGGGTGGCGGCCCACCCGGCCTGGGCGGAACAGGCCAGGTCGAGGGCGCGCCGGGCGTCCGCTGAGGTGGCGGAGGCCACCTCCGTCAGCACGGTGCCGTCGGAGGGGTTGATCACCTCGAAGGTGCCGTGGTCGGAGGCTTCGTGGAAGTCCCCGGCGAGGAAGATTCCCCTGGGGGCGGAGGCGAGAAGTGTGGTGGGGTTCATACCCCCACCTTTACTCCTTATTTCTGGGTGGAGTCGAGCACGACCTCGAACTCGAGCAGGTCCGCGCCGGTGGCGACGGGCTGACGCTTCTCCCCGGCGTGGGCGTTGCGGGCGTCGCCGTCCCGCCAGGCGACGTAGGACTCCTCGTCGGCCCAGCGGGTGACCACGAAGTAACGGTTCTCACCGGCGAGGGGTCGCAGCAGCTGGAATCCCTCGAAACCCGGGGAGGAGTCGACGGAGTGCTTACGGGCGGCGAAGCGCTCCTCGAGCTGCGGGCCGGCGCCCTCGGGAACGGTGATGGCGTTGATCTTCACGATACTCATACCCCCATTGTGCCCAACCCGTCGCTTCCCCGGCGGATGCCCCGGAAAGTCACTAGATTCATGGTGTTGCCAGTTTCCCCTCACTAAGGAGCCCCGACATGGCCGACATCACCACCTCCGCCGCCTGGAAAAACCTGGATTCCGAATTCGAGCGCACCCAGGGGCAGACCCTGCGGGAGCTGTTCGCCGGGGATCCGCAGCGTGCGGACAAGCTGACCTTCGATGCAGCGGGCCTCCACGTCGACCTCTCCAAGAACCTGCTGGACGACGCCACCGTGGCCGCCCTCGTCGCCCTCGCCGAGGAGGCGCGGCTCACCGACGCCATCGAGGCGATGTTCACCGGTGAGCACATCAACAACACCGAGGACCGCGCCGTCCTCCACACCGCCCTGCGCCTGCCGGTCGAGGAGGACCTCGAGGTCGACGGCCAGGATGTCGCCGCCGACGTCCACGAGGTGCTCGGCCGGATGCGGGACTTCGTCTCCTCCCTGCGGGCGGGCACCTGGCTCGGTCACACCGGCCGCACCATCAAGAAGGTCGTCAACATCGGCATCGGCGGCTCCGACCTGGGTCCGGCCATGGCCACCCGGGCGCTGCGGTCCTATGCCACTGCAGGCATCACCGCGGAGTTCGTCTCCAACGTCGACCCCGCCGACATGTCCGCCACCCTCGATGAGCTCGACCCCGAGTCGACTCTGTTCATCATCGCCTCCAAGACCTTCACCACCCAGGAGACCCTGGCCAACGCTCACACCGCGAAGCGCTGGCTGCTGCAGGCCTTCGACGGGGACGAATCGGCCGTCGCGAAGCACTTCGTCGCGGTGTCCACCAACGCCGAGAAGGTCGCCGAGTTCGGCATCGACACCGACAACATGTTCGGCTTCTGGGACTGGGTCGGCGGCCGCTACTCCGTCGACTCCGCCATCGGCCTGTCCCTCATGGCCGTCATCGGCCCGCTGGACTTCATGCGTTTCCTCGCGGGCCTGCGCGCGATGGACGAGCACTTCCGGTCCACCCCCCTCGCGCAGAACGTGCCCGTCCTCATGGCGCTGCTGAACATCTGGTACGTCAACTTCCACGGCTTCGAGACCCACGCGGTCCTCCCCTATTCCCAGGACCTGGCCCGTTTCGCCGCCTACCTGCAGCAGCTGACCATGGAGTCCAACGGTAAGTCCGTCCGCCACGACGGTTCCGCCGTCCGCCACGCCACCGGCGAGATCTACTGGGGCGAGCCGGGCACCAACGGCCAGCACGCCTTCTACCAGCTGATGCACCAGGGCACCCGCGTCATCCCGGCCGACTTCATCGGCTTCGCCCGCCCGAAGAACGACCTGCCCACCGCCACCGGCTCCGGATCGATGCATGATCTGCTCATGGGCAACCTCTTCGCCCAGACCAAGGTCCTGGCCTTCGGCAGGACCGCCGAGGAGGTCGCCGCCGAGGGCGTGGCCGAGGACCTGGTGCCCCACAAGGTCATGCCGGGCAACCGCCCGTCCACGACCATCCTCGCCGAGGAGCTCACCCCCGCCGTGCTCGGTGCGCTCATCGCACTCTACGAGCACATCACCTTCGTCCAGGGTGTCCTCTGGGACATCAACTCCTTTGACCAGTGGGGCGTGGAGCTGGGTAAGCAGCAGGCCAGCCAGCTCGCGGCCGCCGTCTCCGGTGCTGAGGATGTCGACTCCGGCGACTCCTCCACCGACGCCCTCGTGCGCTGGTACCGCGCGAAACGCTAGCTCGGCAGGGCCGGCACTCCGAACGGGGTGTCGGCCTTCTGCTTCTCGACGTCGCGATCTCCGGGTGGCGGAACGCGTTCCGGGCGTGCCTGGAGTATCTGGAGTCGTGGTACTCCCGGACCTTGCGCATGGTCACCGACCGCAGATTGTCGTAGCCGGGTAGCCGCAGATGCGCGCACGGACGGAGGAGGGTCTGCAGGTGGGGGATCACGGGCGATGATCACGGTGATCGCGTTGTTCTCGTCGAGGATCTCCTGGTTGAACCTGGCCACCCGGGGCACGCTGAGGTCGTCGTAGAGGTGCGGCTGGTTCTGCCGGATGAAGGAGTCGACGAGCCGGCGGCCGGTCTCGGGGTTCGGCGGGAAGCGCTCCGACTGCGCCCGGTACAGCGTCTTCTGGATGCCGCAGGTGCAGGACCGGTTGCCGCGGTTGTTGTTGCGTTCGGTGACCGGCCGGACCCCGTCACCGTCGCCACCCCCACTTCTGCCTCCGGCCACTCGACCGGTCGGGGTGCGGAGCGGACGGCCGCGACGATGACACTGATCAACAAGATGCCCGAGGAGCACGCCCCGACCACAGCGGCCCCCGTGAGGAGAACCGCCACCGACCACGACAGGAACCTGGACATGCCCGGGATCTTCGGCCCGCCGGCGGTACCTGCAGGGAGAGCGGGGGATATCAGCGGACTTTTGCCCCCGGAAGCCTCCCCGCGCACTAGGGTCGGAACCTATGGGCGACGCAGTATCGACAGACATGTACACCCCGCAGCAGCGCACGCGCTACCGCCAGCAGCTGAACACCGACCTCGAGGTCTTTGACCAGCATCTGCAGAAGGCGGAGTTCGGCAACCGCGGCACGATCGGCCTGGAACTGGAGCTCAACCTCGTCGACGAGGACATGCAGCCCGCCCTGAAGGGCCAGGAGGTGCTCGCCCAGCTGGGCGACGAATACCAGTCCGAGATCGGCATGTACAACGTCGAACTCAACCACCCGCCGCTGTCCGTCGCCGGCGACGGCCTCCGTCAGCTCCACGACGGGATCAGCTCCCGCCTCGCCGAGGTGCAGGCCGCCGCGGAGAAGGTGGGGGCACGCGTCGCGATGATCGGCACTCTCCCGACCGTCACCCCCGGGTTCCTCTCCGACCCGGCGTGGATGACCCCGGAGAACCGCTACCGTGGCCTCAACAACGCCATCATGCAGAGCCGCGGCGAACTCGTCCACATCGACCTGTCGAACGAGGAGGAGTGCCGCCTCGACTTCGACGACATCGCACCGGAATCGACGTGCACCTCCATGCAGCTGCACCTCCAGGTGCCGCCGGACCGTTTCACCCACGCGTGGAACGCCTCCCAGGCGATGGCCTCCGTGCAGGTCGCCCTGGCCGCCAACTCCCCGCTCTTCCTCGGCCGCAAGCTGTGGCACGAATCGCGGATCCCGGTGTTCCAGCAGGCCATCGACACCCGCACCCCGGAGCTCGTCGCCCAGGGGGTGCGTCCCCGCGTGTGGTTCGGCGAGCGCTGGATCACCTCCGTGTTCGACCTCTTCGAGGAGAACGTCCGCTACTTCTCCCCGCTCCTCCCCGAGGACCGCGGAGCCTCCGGCGAGCCCGTGTTCGAGGGCCAGTCCCCCACCCTCCATCACCTCAACCTGCACAATGGCACGGTGTGGCGCTGGAACCGCCCCATCTACGCGCCGGGGAAGCAGCGCGCACACATCCGGGTGGAGAACCGCATCCTGCCCGCCGGTCCCACCGTCGCCGACATCGTCGCCGACTCCGCCTTCTACTACGGCCTGGTCAAGCACCTCTCCTCCGAGACCCGCCCCGTGTGGTCCCGACTGCCCTTCCAGGAGGCCGAGCAGAACTTCTTCGCCGCTGCCCGCGCCGGCATGTTCGCCCGCCTCGACTGGCCGACCCTGGGACGTATCGACGTCGCCTCCCTCATCGAGAACCACCTCCTCGACCAGGCCCGCGAGGGTCTGCGTGCCCTCGACGTCGACGAGGACCTCATCACCCGGAACCTCGACATCATCCGCGAGCGTGCCCGCACCCGTCAGAACGGCGCCATGTGGCAGCTGCGCACCGTCAAGGCGCTCACCCCGGCAGGTTCCACGCCCGACTCCCCCGAGCGCCGCGCCGCCCTCGCGGAGATGCTGCGCCGCTACCTGGATAACCAGGCCACCGGCGATCCGGTGCACACCTGGAAGATCACGCCCTAGTCAAGTCGAGAGTGCCCGGTTCACCCGTTTTCTGTGGATGGAGGGGGTTGTCCACAGGCCGGGCCGGTTGCTTGTCGACGCACGCGTAACCCCGGTCTACGGTCCGGGTCATGGAGATCATCGACGCCTTCCGCGCGTTGCGCGGTATGACGGTTCTGGAGGCCTTGTCCTCCGGTACCGTCACCGTCGGTGAGCTGAGCC
>CAJDUQ010000033.1_pt1 | contig 10605 bp, 8 predicted proteins | sample 7390901 | NCBI WGS metagenome assembly CAJDUQ01 (sample SAMEA7055691, study PRJEB34461) | soil metagenome | biome: terrestrial ecosystem; feature: Peninsula; material: soil | place: Antarctica | collected 2016 | reverse complement strand
GCCGCAGCTCTTCTCACCGGAGAGTTCTGCTGTATGGGCACCGCGTAACGACACGGAATCCACTCTCCAGCCCCCATGACGCAACACGCGGCTGACCTGTTCCAATGCCGATCCATGTGAGCCCGAACACCCTGCACCTACATAGGAGGCCTCCCCTACTCCGCAAGTCCATCGTCGCCATTCCCACCACCGCCCTCGTCCCGGATGGCACCTGTGCAGTCGCCAACGTGTAGTCCGCAGCCCCGTTCCCGTCCCCCGAGATTCCGGAGGACCACGCGTGGGTCCGGGGCGTGCAGAACGTCGTTCCGAATGCCTCAGCCGATCAGATCCACGCCGGCATCCAGATGGGCGATACCTGGGGCATCTGGTCCGGGGGCTCCCCCTCCGGGTGGCGGCCCGGGCCTCGGCTCCTCCGCACTGACCTCCTCCCTGTAGGGGAAAATGCGGAACTCCCCGTCCCTGAAGCAGGTACGGGGAGTTGTGTCATTCACAGGCGCGTGCCGACGCCCGCCGCCTCACAACCCGACGAGCGGCTCCACCGTGACGTCGAGCCACGGCCCCAGCGGCAGTTCCGACACCAGCGGGTGCGGGTCTGTGGATTCCACCCGCGCAATCCAGGTCAGGGAACCCGGGATGCGCCACAGCTCTCCGGGCCAGCCTGCCAGGAGATCCCGGGTGCGCTGGAGGAGGTCGGCGCGGACCTCGGGGTCCATGTCGAGGGGGAGCTGTGCCACGAGTCGGATGAGCCACATGGGGGGTGAGGATAGCGGACTACTCGCGTGTGAAGTGGTTGATCTTGTCCCAGTCGGGTTCCAGCCCCAGACCCGGGCCCTCCGGGAGTCTGACCACGCCGTCCTCGTAGACGAGGTCCTCGGTGGTGTAGGACTCCTTGAGCAGCATGGGCCCGAAGAGCTCCGAGCCGTAGGAGATTGCCTTGGTGGAGCACGCGAAGTGCAGGGACGCGGCGGTGCCGAAGGGCCCCTCGAGGGAGGTGGCGCCATGGCAGGCCAGGCCGGCAGCCTCGGCGATGGCGGCGGTCTTCTTCGACTCGAGGAGGCCACCGAGCTTGGTGGTCTTCACCGCGATGACGTCAGCGGCCTCCTCGCGCACGACGGCCAGGGCGTCCGCCGGGGAGCACACCGACTCGTCGGCCATGACGGGCACGCCTATGCGCCGGGTGATCTCGCGGAGGGTGGCCAGGTCGTGGGCGGGGGTCGGCTGCTCGAAGAGCTCGACGCCGGCTTCCGCCAGGATCGGCAGGTACTTCAGGGAGGTGATGCGGTCCCAGCGGGCGTTGACGTCGATACGCAGGCCGACGCGCCCGTCGAGTTCGCGGGCCAGCTCGGCGATGCGCGAGGTGTCCACCGCCGGGTCGCCGGAGCCCATCTTGAGTTTGAAGGAGGTGTGACCGTGGGATGCGATGCGCTCCTCGATCTCGCTGACGGCCTCCTCCAGCGGCAGCACGCCGAGGGCCCAGGTCACGTCGATCTCGTCGCGGACACGGCCACCCAGCAGGTCGCGAACCGGGATACCCAGGGCGCGGGCCCAGGCGTCGTGCATGGCGATGTCGCAGGCGGCCTTGGCGAAGCGCATGTTGGCCACGGAGCGCTCGAAGTCGGCCATGATGCCGGCGAGTTCGTTCACCTCCCGACCGACCATGATGGGGGCGAGGTTGCCGTCGATGATGACCTTCATGGTCTCGGCGTTCTCACCTCCCCACCAGGCGCCGCCGGGGACGACACCTTCACCGAAACCGGTGACCCCACCTTCGAGGGTGACCGAGACCAGCAGGATGGGCTGGGCGGTGGCAGTGTAGGTGGCGAAGCCGTGGGGGCGGAAGAGGGGGACGTCGAGAAGGCGGGTCTCGACCTTCGCGATCTTCAGATCAGACATGGGTTCAGTACTCCTGGAGTTAAATGGGGAAAAGCCCCACGCCCGAGAGGACGTGGGGCAGTTCAGACGAGGATTAGTCTTCCTTGTCCAGCGCGAAGTTGTAGGTGACCTCCTGCTTGCCCTCAGCGTTGGGCTGCGGGTTGAGCATGAGCTCCGGCTTCACGGCGGTGGCGACGTCGTTCTCGACCCACTCGCCGCCCTCGAAGTAGAGCTGGGTGGTGATCTCGCGGTAGCCCGGGTGCTTCACCATGAGGTGGAGGTGGGCCGGGCGCCACGGGTGGCCACCGTAGGAGTCGATGAACCAGCCGGTCGGGCCGTCAGCCGGGATCTGGTACGGCGCCGGGAACAGGGTGGTGATCTCGAACTCGCCGTTCTCGTTGGTACGGATGGTGCCACGCAGGTTCCACTCCGGGATGCCCGGTGCGAACTGTGCGTACAGGCCTTCCGCATCGGCATGCCACAGCTCGACGGTGGCACCGCCCAGGCCCTTGCCCTCGACGTCGGTGACCTGCCCCTTGAAGATGAGGGACTCAGCCGCCTTATCCTGCTCACGCATCGGCATCTCGGTCTTCCAGGGGAGCTCCGGAGCGTTCGGGACGTAGTACGGGCCCTCGATGGAGCCCTTGGTGCCGGTGTAGTCGTTGCGGTTGTAGTTGATCTCCTCGATCTCGTGCTCAACGAAGACGTCCAGCCACAGGGGCCACTCGCCGTACTCGCCGACCTGGATCATCCAGTTCTTCAGCACGCGGTACTCGTCGTAGGTGACCTGGTGCTTGTGGGCGACCTCGGCGATGGCGGCGAGCAGATCGGTGTAGATCGCGTTCGCCCGCTCCTTAGAGGTGTCGGACTTGACGGACTCGCCCTTGAACTTGTCGGTGGCTGCGCTGCCGGCACCCTTGGCGGTCGGGTCGCCCTGGACGCCGGAGAGGTTCTCGAAGGACATGATGCTCCCTAAAAAAATTCGGTGGTTCGTGGGGATGAGGCCCAGCGTCACTATGTGCGTGAGCTGTTCGCTGGAGTGACACCACTGTGTCCCACCTCACCCGCTGAGCGCAACCGCTTTTCCGGCAGCTTTCGGCCGGATTTCGACGCACATCGACGCTCCCCCACCATTTCCGCTGGTCAGGAAGGTTTCACGAAGGAGCGTTCCGACATTTCGAACTACCCACCCTGGCAAAAGCCTAGGCCCCACCCTAGTGCCCGAGGCCGCGTTCGGGGGTGAAAAATCACCCCCTCACCACCCCGCACACACCGGGACCCCACGGCCGGACAGCATCCAACCAGCACAACACTGCTGGTGTGGTCGCACAAAGACAGGCCGCAGCCACCCCCGGCAGATGACCAACCACCCCATACGCCCCCTCCCCGACGGGCGCCGCGCCGATGCACCGCCCAGACTAGAAGTGGTCATACAGCGAACGTGGATCCAGAACGCGAACTGCAACCCCCTAAAAACCCCTAGGCGTTCCCCTGATGTGGTAGAGCACACAGTGGCCCATGATGGGTCTCGTCGCACAAAAACCGTGTCGCAGCCCACAGTCCGTCCGGTAGATCGGAGACCATCATGACCACCGCCACCCGCGAGATCCTGTCCCGCGCACTCGAGAACCGCCCCGAAGAGGGCATCGTCCGCGTCAATCGCGAGATCTTCACCGACGAGGAGATCTTCGACCTCGAGATGAAGTACATCTTCGAGGGCAACTGGCTCTTCCTCGCCCACGAGTCCCAGATCCCGAACGTCGGCGACTACTTCACCACCAACATGGGCCGCCAGCCTGTCGTGATCACCCGTTCCCGGGACGGCGAACTCAACTGCCTCATCAACGCCTGCTCCCACCGCGGTGCGATGCTGTGCCGCAAGAAGGTCGACAACCGCACCACCCTGACCTGTCCCTTCCACGGCTGGACCTTCTCCAACGACGGCACCCTTCTCAAGGTCAAGGATGAGAAGGACGGCGCGTACCCGGAGCAGTTCAACACCGACGGCTCCCACGACCTGCGTCGCGTCCCCAGGTTCGAGTCCTACCGCGGTTTCCTCTTCGCCTCCCTCAACGACGACGTCGTCCCGCTCGAGGAGCACCTGGGCGACGCCCGCGTCATCATCGACATGCTCGTCGATCAGTCCCCTGATGGACTCGAGGTGCTCAAGGGCACCTCCACCTACACCTACGACGGAAACTGGAAGCTGCAGGCCGAGAACGGCGCCGACGGCTACCACGTCTCCTCCACCCACTGGAACTACGCGGCCACCACCTCCCGCCGCACCACCGGCGAGTCCGCCAACGAGACCAAGGCCATGGACGCCGCCAAGTGGGGAGAGCAGGGCGGCGGCTACTTCTCCTTCCCCAACGGTCACCTTGTCCTGTGGACCGACTGGGCCAACCCGGAGGACCGCCCCATGTACGACCGCCTCGATCAGCTCAAGGAGCTGCACGGCGAGGCCCGCGGCAACTTCATGGTCGGTGCCTCCCGCAACCTGTGCCTGTACCCGAACGTGTACATCATGGACCAGTTCTCCACCCAGATCCGCCGTCTCGAGCCGGTCTCCGTGGACAAGACCGAGGTCTCCATCTGGTGCATCGCCCCCAAGGGCGAGTCCGCCCAGTCCCGTGCCACCCGTATCCGCCAGTACGAGGACTTCTTCAACGCCACCGGTATGGCCACCCCGGATGACCTGGAGGAGTTCCGCTCCTGCCAGAAGACCTACCAGGCCACCTCCTTCCCGTGGAACGACATGACACGTGGCCTGCACCAGCAGGTCGAGGGACTCAACGACAAGGCCCGCGAGCTGGGCCTGACCTCCGTGCTGTCCTCCGGCGCCAAGACCGAGGATGAGGGCCTCTACCCGATCCAGCACGCGTACTGGGAGAACGTCATGGAGCGTGCGGTCGACGCCGAGGATGCTGAGAGCGACAGCAAGCAGGTCCTCGACGACCGCGCCTCCCAGCAGGCCACCGCCGAGTTCGCGAAGGCCCGCGCCGCCGCCCGCCTGGCAGCCAAGGGTGACGCCCCGACCGCCCGCCGTCGTCGTCGCACCCGCTCCTAGCTCATTCCACCAATCTCAAAGGAGAATCCACCATGACCACCGAACTCGCCCAGATCACCCGCACCGAGATCGAGGACTTCATCTACCTCGAGAACCGGCTCCTCGACGACCGCAAGTTCGAGGAGTGGCTCGAGCTGTACCGGGAGGACGCCGAGTACTGGATGCCGGCCTGGGACGTCGACGACACCCTCACGCAGGATCCGCAGAGCGAGATCTCGCTGATCTACTACCCGAACCGCGGCGGCCTGGAGGACCGTGTCTTCCGTATCCGCACCGAGCGTTCCTCCGCGACCTCCATCCCGGAGCCGCGCACCAACCACTACTCCACCAACGTGGAGGTCCTCGAGCGTCGCGACGGCGAGGTGGACGTCCGTTACAACTGGATCTCCTACTACTTCCGCTACAACAAGACCGACCACTACTTCGGTACGACCTGGCTGACCCTGGACGTCACCGGTGAGACGCCGCGGATCACCAAGAAGAAGGTCGTTCTGAAGAACGACTACATCCACCACGTCGTGGATATCTACCAGGTCTAGGAGGCCGGACATGACCCATCAGATTGCTCTCGCCTTCGAGGACGGTATCACCCGCTTCATCGACTGCGCGGAGGACCAGACGATCGCCGATGCCGCCTACCAGGCACGCATCAACATCCCATTCGACTGCCGTGACGGTGCCTGCGGCACCTGCAAGTCCTTCTGCGAGTCCGGTGACTACGACGAGGGCGAGTACATCGAGGACGCCCTCGCAGACGAGGAGGCGGCCGAGGGGTACATCCTCACCTGTCAGACCAGGCCGTACACCGACATGGTCGTGCAGATCGCCACGACCTCCGCCATGGCCAAGACGGGTGCATCCACCCTCCTCGGCACCATCACCGAACTCGACCGACTGTCCGAGTCGACCGTGAAGTTCGCCGTGCAGATCGAGGACCGGACGTCCCTCAACTACCTGCCCGGCCAGTACATGAACATCTCACCGCCCAACTCGGACTTCCACCGTTCCTACTCCTTCTCCTCCGGCCCGTCCGAGGACATCGTCACGTTCCTGGTGAAGCTCACCCGCGGCGGACTCATGTCCGAATACCTCACCGACGTGGCGAAGGTCGGCGACCGACTCAACCTCACCGGACCGATGGGCTCCTTCTTCCTCCGTGAGCCCCTCAACCCGATCCTCCTGCTCGCCGGCGGCACCGGCCTCGCACCGATCATGTCGATCCTGGAGAAGCTCACCGAGGACGAGCTTCTCGACGTCCCCGTCCGCCTCATCTACGGCGCCACCTTCGACCATGACCTCGTGGAGCTGGAGAAGCTCGACGCCTTCCGCGACCGTCTGCCTGACTTCGACTACTTCACGGTCGTCTCCGACCCGGAGTCCACCCACGAGCGCAAGGGCTTCGTCACCCAGCACATGACCGACGAGCACCTGCACGACGGCGAGGCCGACGTCTACCTCTGCGGTCCGCCGCCGATGGTCGAGGCAGTGCGCACCTTCCTCAACGACCAGCCGAACCCGCCGCAGAACTTCTACTACGAGAAGTTCTCCTCCGCCGCCGGCACCACCGGCGACTCCTCTGTCCAGGCGGACCTGGCCACCACCGACTCCTCCGCCGCGGTCACCGTGTCCGCCCCGGGCGTCGAGACGGGACAGATCCACCGTCTCGACGACGACTCGCGCGCCATCTTCGACGCCCGCATGGCACTGGAGATGGGTGTGGTCACCCTCGTGGCCGACATCCTCGACGCCGACGACTTCGCCGAGTTCCGCACCCTGGCAGACAAGGCGAACTCCTTCATCGACGGAGAGAAGCTCACCGACGTGGCCGGCTACGTTGAGGCGGACAACGCCTACCACGAGTTCCTCTTCAAACGCTCGGGTAATGATGCGATGCTGCAGGCCTACCGAAACCTCGATGTCGCCTCCGTCATGGGTCGTGAGCTCCGGGACGCCTTCTTCATGCACTCCGAGATCGCCGATGAGCACCATCAGATCATCAACGCCCTCGAAGCCCGGGACATCAACCGCGCCCATGAGATGCTGCGCGCCCACAATGAGCACGCGGTCCACACGATGGATCAGGCCGTCGCAGCGAAGGCCGACTCATGATGCCGGAGGGCGCCGGGATCGAGGGCGCCCCCGAGTTCTTCACTCCTGATCGTTACCGGAATCAGAACGTCCTGATCACCGGTGCCGCCCAGGGCATCGGCCAGGCCGTGGCCCACCGCATCGCCCACGAGGGAGGCTCCCTCTTCCTCGTCGACCGTGCCGAACTCGTCCACGAGGTCGCGGAGGAGCTCTCCGCCGTCACCCCGGGTGTCGTCGGATCCGCCACCGCGGACCTGGAGACCTGGGAGGGCGCGGAGACGATGGTGGCGGCGGCCGTCGAGAAGCTCGGTTCCCTCGACGTGGTGATCAACAACGTCGGCGGCACCATCTGGGCCAAGCCCTTCGAGCACTACGCTCCGGAGGAGATCGAGGCCGAGATCCGTCGTTCGCTGTTCACCACCCTGTGGTCAGTGCGCGCGGAACTGCCCGCGCTCATCGACAACGGGGGCGGCACCATCGTCAACGTCTCCTCGGTGGCCACCCGCGGTGTCAACCGCGCCCCCTACGCGGCGGCTAAGGGAGGCGTCAATGCGCTGGTCTCCGCACTCGCGCTGGAGGCCGCGGAGAAGAACATCCGAGTCGTCGCCACCGCCCCGGGCGGCACCCTCGCCCCAGCCCGCAAGGTCCAGCGCGGACCCGGCCCGGAGGGTGAGCAGCAGAAGGAGTGGTACCAGCAGATCGTCGACCAGACGATCGACTCCTCGCTGTTCAAGCGCTACGGCACGCTCGCTGAGCAGGCCGCGCCGATCGTGTTCCTCGCTTCCCGTGAGGCGAGCTACATCACGGGCACGGTCCTGCCGGTGGCCGGCGGCGACCAGGGCTGACGAGAAAAGCAGGTAGTAGCGTGGGAATGGTGTATTCGTCGCATAATCTCGGTTCACAGCAGACGTCCGGCAAGATTCTGCGTTCTGTGATCGATGAGATCACCGAACTGGAGCCGGGCGGCGGTCTCCTTTTCCTCATCACCGGGCCCGTGGGCTCCGGTAAGTCCTCGCTGGTCAGAGAGCTCGCCCGCTCCCTGCCCGGCTGGTCCGGCATCCGCGCGGCCGCCCTGTCCTGGCACGCGGAGAGCGAGGGTGAGCTCCTCGCCCACATCCTCGACCGCGCCGACCACGAGGGCTCGCTCGCCGAGCTCACGGACCGGGAGGGCGCCCGCACCGTCATCATCATCGACGACGTGCACTGGGCCGACGCCGCCTCCCTGCAGCAACTCATCGACACCACCCGCCGTCTGCGGAAGGGCCGCCTGGCGGTCATCATGACGGCAGCCGACTGTGACGACGCCTCCGATGACATGCCCGTCTCCCATCTGCGGGAGATCGCCGACCTCGCGGTCACCCTCGCTCCCCTGGATGTCGAGGACGTCTCCGCACTCGCCCTGAGCAGCATCGGCGCGCACCTCTCCCCGCTCGCGGCGGCGGAGCTGCGCGATCTCACCGGTGGCCGGCCGGGGCGTGTGCAGGAGGTCCTGCAGGCCGCGCCCGCCGACCACTGGCGGCTCTCCAACCCGCAGATCCCCATCCCGAAGCCGTGGCGCGCCGCCCTCGCGCGTCGCACCCGCGGCCTCGACGTCGGCGCGATCCTCACCGCCGTCGCCGTCCTGCCCGGTACCGGCACCGGCTCCCCCGATCTCATCCGCTTCCTCGCCGACGACCACGACGGAGCGCTTCTCGACGCCGCCGTCGAGGCCGACCTCCTCGAACTTCTGCCCAGCTCCGCCGATCCGGTGCTGAGCTTCACGTATCCCACCGACCGCGCCGTCATCCGCGCGACGACGGGTCCGGCACAGGTCACCCGCCTGCACCGCCGCGCCGCCCAGTACCACCGCGCGTCCAACAACATCGACGCCGCCCTCATCCATGAGGCGCTGGCCACCGAGGGCACCGACGACGCCACCGCCCACCAGCTGGCCGAACGCGGCGAGCAGCTCGGAGCAGCCGGCCAGTGGCTCGACGCGGCCGACGCCTTCGCCCTGGCATCCAAGGTCGCCTCGCACCCGGACGTCGCCCACGACCAGCACCTCAACTCCATCGAGGCACTCATTGCCGCGGCCGACATCCCGCGCGCCCGCCTCCACGCCGGATCCCTGTCCCGCGTGGTCCGCAACGTCAAGGTCGACTCCATGCGCAGTTACCTGGCGCTGCACGAGGGGCGTCGCAACGAGGCGGTCTCCCTCATCGACCGGGCCTGGGACACTCTCGAGGAGACCCGCTCCACCGACGCCGCCATGCGCACCCGCGTCGCCTCCCGCAAGGTGCTCATCCACCTCGCCAACTGGGAACCGGAGAAGGTCGTCCACTGGGCCGGAGTCACCGACGCCTGGGCCCCGGAGACCTCCCCCACCCGCATCGAGGCACAGTACATCTCCCTCATCGGCCGCAGTGCCCTCACCCGTTCCATCCCACCGGATGTCCCCCTGCCGGGCGAGACCCCGACCCTCGCGCAGCGTCGCAACATGGCCGTCGGCTGGATCCACCTCGTCCACGACGACCCGGTCGCCGCCCGCCGCTACCTGCAGTTCAACCCCGGCAATGAGGGGTCGGAGCGAATCTCCCTGTGGATGGACGCCTGGCTCGCCCGTACCCAGTTCATCCTGGGTGAGTACCGCGAGGCCGATCGCACCGTGGAGCGCGGTCTGGCACGTGCCGAACGATTCAGCATCCGCTTCATCGAACCCATCCTCCTGTGGACCGGTGCCCAGATCGCGGCCTACCGCGGCGACCGGGAACTGTCCCGCTCCTACATCAACCGCCTGACGTTCAGTCACGACGCCTTCGCCATCCAACGCATCCCCTCCGCCATGTGCCGCCTGCTGGTCGGCAGTATCGAGGGCGACACCTCCAGCATGGAGCGCGCCGGCGACACCCTCGTCAACATCAGCCGGGAGACCGACATCTCCCAGCCCGGGTTCTGGCCCTGGGAGGACGTGTGGGCCCAGCACCTCGTGCTGTCCGGACGAATCGATGAGGCCGACGAGATCACCTCGGCCGCCGAGGAACGTGCCGCTGAATCCGGGATCGGATCCCTCCAGGCCAAGCTGGCCGTCCCCCGCGCCGGCATCCTCATGCAGCAGGGGGACCTCGAGGGCGGGATCCGCCGCTTCGAGGAGGCCGTCGAGCAGATCGAGTCGCTCACCATGCCGAGCTACCAGGCCCGCATCCTCTACGAGTACGGTCGGGTCCTGCGACGGCTGGGCAGGCGTCGGCAGGCGGACGAGATCTTCGCCCGCGCCGGCGATGTCTTCGCCGCGATGGGTGCGACCGAGTTCGTCAACCGCTGCAACCGTGAACGTCGCGCCAGCGGTCTGGGCACCCGCACCACCGGAGCCGGTGGACTGACCCCGCAGGAGGAGGAGATCGCGAAGCTCGTCGCCGAGGGCGCCACCAACCGGGAGGTCGCCCGCGAACTGTTCCTCTCCGCCAAGACCGTCGAGTACCACCTCACCCGTGTGTACCGGAAACTCGGCGTACGCACGAGGAATGAACTGCCGCGGGTGCTCAGGGATCTCTGATGCCGCTACTCCGGAAAGCCCCGGTCCGTCATCAGACCCGGGGGAG
>CAJDUQ010000031.1_pt1 | contig 15560 bp, 14 predicted proteins | sample 7390901 | NCBI WGS metagenome assembly CAJDUQ01 (sample SAMEA7055691, study PRJEB34461) | soil metagenome | biome: terrestrial ecosystem; feature: Peninsula; material: soil | place: Antarctica | collected 2016 | reverse complement strand
GGACCGGGGCGGCATCGTCACATCAGCTCAGCACTAGGCCTGGGACTTCTCCAGGGCCTGCTCGATGTCGGCGATGAGGTCGTCGACGTTCTCCAGACCAATAGAGATGCGGACCAGACCCGGGGTGATGCCGACGGACGGGAGCTGCTCATCCGGCACCTGGCGGTGGGTGGTCGAGGCCGGGTGGAGGACACAGGAGCGGGCATCGGCGACGTGCACCTGACGGGTGACCAGCTCGAGGGCGTCCATGAACTTCACGCCGGCCTCACGACCGCCCTTGAGGTCGATGCACAGCACGCCGGAGGCGGCGCTGAGGTACTTCTTCGCCAGCTCGTGGTACGGGGAGGAGTCGAGTCCGGGGTAGCGGACGTCGACAAGCACGTCCTTGCGGGTCTCGAGGTACTCGGCGATCTTCTGCGCGTTCTCGCAGTGACGCTGCATGCGCACGTCGAGGCTCTCCAGGGAGTGGTTGAGCATGAAGGCGGAGTGCGCGGCCGGGTATGCGCCGAAGTCGCGCTGCAGCTGCATGCGCGCCTTGATGATGAACGGTGCGACGGCGTAGTCCTTGGTGTACACGACACCGTGGTAGGACTCGTCCGGCTCGGTGAAGCCCGGGAACTTGCCGTTGCCGTAGTCGAAGGTGCCGGCGTCGACGATCATGCCGCCGACCTGCAGGGCGTGGCCGTCCATGTACTTGGACGTGGAGTGGATGACCACGTCGGCGCCGTGCTCGATCGGACGGCACAGCATCGGGGTGGCGAAGGTGGAGTCCACGATGAGCGGCACCCCCTGACCGTGGGCGATACGCGCGAACTTCTCGATGTCCAGCACGCTCATCGCCGGGTTGCCGATCATCTCACCGAACAGGGCCTTCGTGTTCGGCTTGAAGGCAGCGGCGATCTCCTCCTCGGAGGCGTCCTGGTCGACGTAGATGACCTCGATGCCGAAACGCTTGAGTGTCGTGTGGAAGAGGTTGAGGGAGCCGCCGTAAATGGCGGAGGATGCCACGAAGGAGTCACCGGCAGAGCAGAGGTTCATGATCGCGAACGCGGTTGCTGCCTGGCCTGAGGAGGTGGCCATCGCAGCGACACCGCCCTCCAGCTCAGCGATCTTCGTCTCCACGGCCATGACGGTGGGGTTGGCGAAGCGGGAGTAGATCAGCGCGTGGGTCGGCTCGTCGAAGACCGCCGCGATGTCATCAGAGGAGTCGAAGGTGTAGGTCGTGGACTGCACGATCGGCACCTGGCGCGGGTCCTTGTTCCCCGGGACGTAGCCGGAGTGGATGAGTTTGGTCTCGTTGTGCATGCTGCTGCGGAACCTTTCGTGGCGACGGGATATTCACATGCAAATGTACCCGCCGGGACATCGGCCCGGGGTTCCAGGTGCACGCATATCGACGCCCTCCGGTCACAGCTCTGTGTCGCCCTCACTCCCCACTCACGGCTCCACCACCTCGCGCGGCACCCCGTCGGGCCACCGGCCGTGAGCGGCGAGGTAGCTGTTGGCGTAGGCCCGGACCGCAGTGGGGAGGGTTTCGAAGATGTAGTCCCGGCCGACGTGGTCGATGAAGCCGGTGGGTTCGAGGCGTCGGTAGAGATCCTGCTTCACACGTGCCATCGCGAGCTTGATTCCGCGTCGCTCCAACTTGGCACGCAGTTCATTCAGGGCGTCGACGGCGGTGAGGTCGATCTCCGTGTTGGCCTCCGCGTTGAGCAGGAACCACTGCACCGGTGTCTCCGCCTCCTCGACGGCCTTCATCGCATGTTGCACAAAGCCGTCGGCGTTGGCGAAGAAGATGGGCGCGTCGTAACGGAACACCAGGAGTCCGTCGACGGAGCGTGCGTCCGCGTAGTCGTCGAGACTGTGCATGCCCGGCACGCCCGGTGCGTAGCCGAGAACATCCGCGTAAGGGCGGGTGATACGGCGGAGGAGGTCGAGGATCGACAGGACAATGGCGAAGCCGATACCGACGAGCACACCGAAGACGACCACGGCGGCGGCCGTGGCCAGCGTGATCATCAGCTCGCTCCTGCGGAATCGGGCGATGCGCTGCACCTCAGGAATGTCGATGAGCTGCATCGCGGCGTAGATGACCAATGCGCCGAGCGCCGCGTCGGGGAAGGACTCCAGGACGGGGCCGGCGAACAGGAGCACCATGGCCACCGCGACGATGACCACGAGGGAATGGACCTGGGTACGGGCACCGGAGGCATCGCCGAGCACGGTGCGCGAACCGGAGGAGGACACGGGAAAACCCTGGAGGAAACCGTTGGCCACATTGGCGGCGCCCAGGGCCAGGAGTTCCTGGTTGGCGTCGATGTCCTCGCCGGGGCCCGAGGCGAACGCCCGGGCGGTGAGGATGTTGTCCGAGAATCCGACGAGCGCAATGCCCAGCGCGTACGGGAACAGCGACCACAACCCGATGTCACCCAGGGCGGGTACGTGGAAGGTGGGCAGCCCGCGCGGTACCTCGCCGATGACAGCCAACCCGTGGCTGCCCAGGTTGAAGAAGGAGACCACCGCCGCGGTGAGCAGCAGCACCATGAGCGCACCGGGCAGTCTGGGGGCCACCCGGCGCGCCACGTAGAGCAGGATGAGGACGGCGACGGCAAGTGTCAGCGTCGGAATGTGCACGTACTCGACTTTGCCCACGAAGTCGAGCACCTCCTTCCACGTGCTCTCCCCGCTGATCTGCAGTTTCGTCACCTTTCCCAGCTGGCTGACGATCATGAGTAACGCAATGCCGATGAGGTAGCCGATGAGCACCGGACGGGAAAGCAAAGTGGTGAGGAATCCCAGTCGCGCCAGGAAACCGACGATGCACACCACGCCCACCGCGATCGCCAGCAGCGCCGCGACATCCGCGTAGCGGTCCTGCCCGCCCGCCGCGCTGAGCAGCGCACCGACTCCGGCCGCGGTCATGAGCGCCGTCGTCGACTCCGGTCCGACCGACAGCTTCCGCGACGTGCCGAGGAAGAAGTAGATGACCATCGGCGCGAGCGCCGCCCACAGCCCCACGACGGCCGGCAGCCCGGCGATGACCGCATAGGCCATGACCTGCGGCACGAGGTACGCCGCCACGGTGACACCCGCGACGACATCTCCGCTGAGCCAGGAACGCTCGTACTGTTTCAGCGCGCCCACCCCGGGGAGGAAACGCTCCCACAACGGCCTCTCACTGGTCATACCCATGACGGTACCCGGACCACACGCGTCGCAGAAGATTTTTCCGGCCGCTGATTGATCCACGTCATGGAGCACTTCCCGCGGACCTGATGAACTGCAGACAGAAGCCGACCAGAGTCGGACACATCCACCAGCAGAGGAGCACACCATGACCACACAGCACACCACCGACATTGCCCGCGCGCTCTCCTTCACCCCGATCCTCGTCCGCGTACACGGGGCGCACCATCCCGAGCTCACGCAGGTGCACGATCTGACCCAGAGCATCGCGGACACCCTCGACCCGGAGCAGATCACCGCCCTGTTCGCGCAGCTGCGCCGGGTCACGGGCGACTATGAGGTCCCGGCGGACGGGTGTGAGGCCTTCGCAGCCACCTATCAGGCGCTCCGGAAGGCGGACGAGTCCCATGCCGCACACTGATCAGGTCGGTGGTGGCCGGCCCGAGGTCACCCGCGCCTACGGTGCCCATGCACTGGGGTATTCCCTCGGCCAGGGTCAACTGTCGGCCACGCCCGAGTGGCAGCGGGAGATGATCAGCCGGTGGGCTCTGCGTCACGACGGAGCCCTCCTCGACCTCGGCTGCGGACCTGGCCACCTCACCGCCTTCCTCGCGGATCAGGGACGCAGCATCTGCGGCGTCGACCCCGTTGCGGAGTTCCTCGACATCGCCCGACACCGCCACCCCGACGTGGAGTTCGTGCTGGGCGACACCGGACGGCTCCCGGAGGTCACGGCCACCGGCATCCTCGCCTGGTACTCACTCATCCACATGCCTCCCGAGGACATGCCCGCGGTGCTCACCCGCCTCCACCAGCATCTGCGCCCCGGCGGTGGGCTCCTGCTGAGCATGTTCACGTCCCCACGTCTCAGCGAAATCTCACATCCAATGGGACGCGCCTGGGCGTGGCCGCTGGAGGAGCTCGGTGCACTGCTGGAGCAGGCGGGTTTCGTTGTCGATGAGACGCGCACCGACGGTTCTCGCCCGCTCGGGCACGGGTTCCTGACGGCACACCGCCCCGGCTAAGCTGCCGGGCATGCGCTTGTCGACGTCACCCCTGGACACACGGCTGTCCGCCACCCACGACCAGTTCGTCACGGAGCGTCCGCCCGGCGCGGACGAGGACGTGCACATGCTCGCCGCGCTCGTCGACCACGTCATCTCCCGCTGCACCCGCACCGGCGACGTGGTCCTCGACCCTTTCGCGGGGTTCGGCACCACCCTGGAGCGGGCGGTCAGTCTGGGACGGCGGGCCGCAGGCATCGAACTGCTCCCCGAGCGCGTCGAACACATCCGCCGACATACCCCGGAGGCACTGGTCATCCGGGGGGACACCCGCGAACTGCTTCCGGATCTCGACGTCACCGTCGACCTCGTCCTCAGCTCCCCGCCGTACATGACCATCACACACCACGAGGCCGACCCCCTCACCGCCTACGAGGAGACCGGCGGCGACTACGCGCGCTACCTGCAGGAACTCGGGATCGTGGCGCGAGAGTGCGCGCGTCTGCTCGCCCCGGGCGGCCACCTCGTGTGGAACGTCGCCGACATCCTCCACGAGGGCGACCACACCCCGCTCATCGACGACTGCGCCCGCGTACTCGACGAGTACCTCGCGCGCGTGGCGGTGGTCGAGATCGAGTGGGACCGGCTGCCCCACGACCTCACCCGTGACGCGCTGCTGGTGTTCCGGCGGGCCGGGTAACAGCCCGAAGCGACATCGTGATCGGTGACCCCACGTCTCTCCTGACATGGTGTCCACCAACCACAGGAGGAGCAGACAGGGGATTCTTCGACCGGTTCAAGAAGGCACTCACCCCGGACAACATCAGGCGGGGATTCGGCGGTGCGGTGCAGATCCCCGCAACACCGCCGACATGTACGCACCCGGCAGCCGCCACAACGTCGCGGTCGACCCGACTGACCAGAACAGCCTCGCCTTCACGGAGTGACCGATCCCCCGCGAGCGAAGCCGCCTTCGCCGGCGAGAACCGTCAGCTCCTGCGACCGCGGCCTCCAGAGTGCGGCCCGCACCGCCGTGAGCTCCGTGAGACGGTGCGGAACCAACTCGTCCAGGGCGCGGATGTAGTCCGGGATGATCTTCCGGGGCAGTCGCAGACCCATGGTCAGGTGAGGAATCCAGCGTGGGCCCCGCCCCACGGGATTGCACGCGCTGATGTCCCGGGCGGCGATCTCCAGCTCGTCGGAGGTCTCCAGGAGCCAGGCCACCGTCTGTTTGCGCCTCGTGCCGAACACGACGGTGCCCATCCGCTGGAAACTCGCGGGGATCAGAGGGGGCAGCAGGTCAGCCGCCCGCGCGACCACCTCATCCGGCATCCGTGTCGCAAAGGTGACGGTGATGTGTGGGGTCTGCTGCTGGGGCGGGAAGCCCTGCGCCGCGAGGTCCGCGAAGATCTCCCGTACCTGCTGCTCCTCCTGTTCCGCCAGGTGAAGCAGGATATTGTCGGGTGAGCCCATCCTCGTGGGTCTAGGCCTTGAGCACGTACCGGAGGATCTCCACGACCTGATCTGTCGTCCGGCACCAGGCCTGGGCCGCGGCGTCGACCTCCTTGAGGGGGTGGACGATGTCGGCGTCGTGAAGCGTGACGTAGGGCTTGCCCAGTGCGGCGCAGTAACCGGCGTCGAAGGCGGCGTTCCACTGCTTGTACTCGCTGCCGAAGCGCACGACGACCATGTCGGCGGCCTCGATGAGGGTGCGGGTGCGGATGGAGTTGACCTTGGAGGACTGGTGGTCACGCCAGAACTGGCTGTCGGTCTCCCCCAGGTGGTCGCCGGCTGCGTCGCTGGCGGGGTGGTCGGTCACCGGCGCGGTGAAGACCACGTCCAGTCCCGCGGCCTCAGCGCCACGCTGAATCTCCTCACGCCAGTCGGTGTGGATCTCGCCGGAAAGGTACACGTTGAAAGTCATGGTTGATTGCTCCTTAGTCGGTGCGCGGTCGAAACCTGCGCTCATCGCCGCACCATACCTCAGGGCGCATCAGTGGCAAGCAGGAAATATGCCTCCCCTCTGCTTGTCGACGCTCCCTGGCCCCTCCTTCACCCCTCGGAATCCATCAGCCACTCGCGCGCGATCCGTGCGGTCGTCCGCAGCTCCGGGTGCTCCCGCACGATCTCGCGTTGCCGCTCCACCGAGAGACCGAGCTCGTGCAGCACGTTGAGGATGACCACCGCGGTGGTCACCTCGACGACGGCGAACAACTCATCAGCGGACTGGTCCGCTGTCCTGCCCTCGTGCGCCAGGTCGTTGCGGGCCCGGGTCGTCTGCGTGGCCCAGTGGGCGACATCCGGCACAATCGAGGCGATCGCCTCCCGGTCGGGGCGCTCCGCGAGGGCCAGGAGCCGGTCCCGGAGAGTCGGATCGTTGTGGATGGCCCCCTTGAACCTGTCCCGGTACTCCTCCGGGACCTGTGCGAGCATCGCTTCGCGCAGCTCCGTGAACTCCGCCGGAGGCAGAGGTCGCTCGTTCATCTGGAGACCACGGTGCAGCACCTCGGCAGCGCCCACGGCCGTCAGGAGGTTGTTCTCGATGAAGCGGGCCGGGGCGTACCGCAGCCCGAGAATCATGTTGGTCGCGGCCTGCAGGCGGCCGTGCGCCTCACACCAGCGGGGCATGACCTCGTCAAACGGGAGCGAGTCACAGCTGAAGAACACACAGTCGCGGTCGATGGCCGGTGCATCGTGGATGCCGTGCGCGGGAGGTGTGTAGAGCACGTCGGCGCGGCGGCCACCCGGCCACCCGGCCACCTCGAGACGGAGCCAGAGCATCCCCGCAGCGCGGTGCGTCGCCAGGGACACCAGGTCCTGTATCAGCCTCGCCTCCTGCAGTGCGGCGCTCAGGGAGAACGGTGCGGCCGGGATGACCCGGACCGAGACGATGTCCCTGATACCTCCGACGGTCACGCCCTTCCGCTGCTCGAGGAACGGTCGTGTGTACGCATGCTCGAGGCGGTACCAGGTGTCGTCCACGCGCACTGACTGCGTGGTGACGGGCTGCACCGAGATCCGCCCATCGGCACCTCCGGGGACTTCCCTGAACACCGATGACGCCGCCCAGAGTCCCAACTCCTCGACCGAGATCTCGGCCGTCGAGAATGCGGCGTCGTCCTCGCCACTGACGTGTGCACCGATGATCGCAGCCGCCGCCGTCACGATCTGCTTTCCGGGACTCTTCACCAGTTCAGTGGTGGTCCCACTTCCACCGGAGACGCAGCCGAGGAGAGTGACCTCCCGCTTCTCCACCACACCGTGGATGACATCCCCTGTCCAGGTGCCCTCGTGATACGCCGTGACCCCCGGCGCGGGGTGCGGCGTGATCCGCCCCGCGAACGCACCGATCAGCGCCAGCGAGAGGCCACCCTCCGCGTCGTACCGGAGGACACCCGGGACCCGGTCACCAGGATCATCCGTGAGCCACCACAGGCCGGCCCACTCGTCGACCTCATCGAGGTTCAGAGGATCATCAACCATTGCACTCTCCGGGAACCGCTCCTTGTGTTCCGCCGTCACCGTTCGTGTCTTCCAGAGACCCGGTATCCCCGAGAATACGCGGAGCCGCTTCATGTGCAGGCGGTCACACATTCCCCGGCGGTTCACCGGGGCCGGCACAGAGCGGTCGCAGGGAGCGAGTTGCGCACGCCGGTCACTCACTCGACCTTCAGCGGCGTGATCATGACAATCTGCTCCCCCGCCAGCTGCTCAGCGTGGCGTCCTCCCCCGCGCGCCATACACGGTCCCGTTGATTCGTCGCCGCAGCAGTCAACCTCATGCGGCGGCCCGACGGTCCCGGAAACACCGGCTTACGTGAAGCAAAACATACATATAAATCCAGGTTTACATGCTGGATGAGCTATGAGCACCGGGGCCGCAACCGAACACGCCGGGGCCGCATCAAGCTCGCCGGAGGAGATGCCTCCGTCATGGCTTTTGTGCTCCCCGCAGCGTTGATCCCGGCATGGGAGTTGGCGTGCTCACACTGTTGACGAAAGTCTGCGTGGGTGAGCATGCCGTGCTCATCGCCGGTGGTTCGCCTTCGCCATGTCCTGGGTGCCCATCAGGGTCATCTGGATCGCATTTCTTCAGCACCTTCGTGCGGTACCTCATGGCGAAGAGTCGGGGCTGAGAGTGAAGGACTCACTTCGGGAACGCCGGTTGGACCGCGGCTGGTCACAGCAGCGTCCCACCGATGTGCCGGGGTCTCCCGTCAGACCGTCATTTCCATTGAGTGCGGACGGTTCGATCCGTCACTGCCACTGGTCTTCCGCCCTGCTGCGATTTTCGGGTGCCTGATCGAGGAGTTCTTCGATCCCGGAGCCGAAGAAGCGCAGCCGACATGAGGCTCGATGTGTGAAGGCAGACGAGAGATTAAACAGAGAACGTGACTACACGTTGAACTTGAAGTCCACCACATCGCCGTCGACCATGATGTACTCCTTGCCCTCCTGGCGGACCTTGCCCTGGGCACGTGCCTCAGCCATGGATCCGGCGGCGTCCAGATCCTCGAAGGACACGATCTCGGCCTTGATGAAGCCGCGCTCGAAATCGGAGTGGATGACTCCGGCGGCCTGCGGGGCGGTGTCACCCTGGCGGATGGTCCACGCGCGGGACTCCTTGGGGCCGGCGGTGAGGTAGGTCTGCAGACCGAGGGTGGCGAAGCCGGCCTTGGCCAGGGAGTGCAGTCCCGGCTCAGACTGGCCGACGGACTCGAGCAGCTCGGAGGCCTCCTCCTCATCGAGTTCGAGGAGCTCGGTCTCGGTCTGGGCATCGAGGAAGACGCAGTCGGCGGGGGCGACCAGTGCGGCGAGCTCTGCCTTGCGGGCCTCGTCGGTGAGCACCTCCTCGTCGGAGTTGAAGACGTAGAGGAAGGGCTTGGCGGTCATGAGGTGGAGCTCGCGGATGAGATCCAGGTCGATTTCGTCATTCTTGGCCGCGGAAAACAGGGTGCGGTCATCGGAGAGGATCTCCAGGGCCTTCTGGGTCTCGGCGACGGTGTCGGCCAGCGACTTGTCCTTGCGGGCCTCCTTCTCCAGGCGCGGGAGCGCCTTCTCGACGGTCTGCAGGTCAGCGAGGATCAGCTCGGTGTTGATCACCGCAATATCATCAGCAGGGTCGACCACGCCGTCAACGTGGATGACGTTCTCATCTGAGAAAGCACGCACAACCTGACAGATGGCGTCGGCCTCGCGGATGTTGGCAAGGAAGGCATTACCCATGCCCTCACCCTCGGAGGCTCCCTTCACGATGCCGGCGATGTCGACGAAGGAGACGGTGGCCGGCAGGATCCGCTCGGAGCCGAAGATCTCGGCGAGGCGGGTGAGGCGCTCGTCGGGAAGCTCGACGAGGCCGATGTTGGGCTCGATCGTCGCGAACGGGTAGTTCGCGGCGAGAACATCGTTTCGGGTCAGGGCATTGAAGAGGGTGGACTTGCCGACGTTGGGCAGACCGACGATTCCAAGAGTAAGGCTCACGGGCGTAGATACTAGCAGCCAGCGGTTTTGGCATTCCGGTCAGCGTCCGTACCTGTGTTGGGGGATGATACCGGCGGCATTATATGATCAGGCCATCTCAACGCTAAACACGTCGCACCCTGGACGTTTTCCCTCCCCAACCCATCGGGAGCCGACCACACATCCCCCATCTCAGACAGGTGTACACATGTCTTCGACCACCCCGCAGCCCGCGTCCTCGGGCCACGTGCAGGGCGAGCGGCGCGAGATCTTCTCCTCCCGTTGGGCGTTCCTGCTGGCCGCCATCGGTTCCGCCGTCGGCCTGGGCAACATCTGGCGCTTCCCGTACGTCGCGTACGACAACGGAGGCGGTGCCTTCCTCATCCCCTACCTCGTGGCGCTGCTGTCCGCGGGTATTCCGCTGCTCTTCCTCGACTACGCCCTGGGTCACCGCTACCGTGGCTCCGCCCCGCTGGTGTTCCGGCGCATCAAGTCCTGGGCTGAGCCGGTCGGCTGGGTCCAGGTCGGCGTGTCCTTCTTCATCACCATCTACTACGCAGCGATCATCGGCTGGGCCGCGCTGTACACGGTCAAGTCCTTCACCAAGGCGTGGGGTGCCGACCCGAACGGTTACTTCTTCGGCGAATTTCTCCAGTTCGACGAGACCGCCACCTTCTCCACCGACTTCGTCCCGCAGATCGCCCTCGCACTGGCCGGCGTGTGGATCGCCGCGATCATCGTGCTGGCGATCGGCGTGGACAAGGGCATCGGCAAGGTCGCCAAGATCTTCATCCCACTGCTGGCCCTCCTCTTCCTCATCGTGGTCGTCCAGGCAGTGCTGCTGCCGGGTGCCGCCACTGGCCTCAACGCCCTGTTCACCCCGGACTGGGGTGCACTGTCCAACGGCACCGTGTGGATCGCCGCATACGGCCAGATCTTCTTCTCCCTCTCGGTGAGCTTCGGCATCATGCTCACCTACTCCTCCTACCTGCGCCCGCGCACCAACCTCACGGGCACCGGCCTGACCACCGCCTTCGCGAACTCCTCCTTCGAGGTCCTCGCCGGTGTCGGTGTCTTCGCCGCCCTGGGATTCATGGCCGTGCAGCAGTCCGTCGCCGTCGATGAAGTCGCGACCTCCGGCATCGGCCTGGCCTTCGTGGCGTTCCCGGCGATCATCAACGAAATGGCCTTCGGCCCGATCTTCGGTGTCCTGTTCTTCGGGTCCCTGACCATCGCCGGCTTCACCTCGCTGTTTTCCCTGCTCGAGGTCGTCGTCTCCGCGTTCAAGGACAAGCTGAACCTGCCGCGCAAGACCGTCGCCATCGGCATCGGCACCTTCATGGCGCTGATCTCCCTGGCCATGTTCTCCACGACGTCCGGACTCATGGCCCTGGACATCATGGACAAGTTCACCAACAACATCGGCATCGTCGCCGTCGCCCTGATCGCGGTCGTCATCCTCGACTGGATCCTGCGCCGCATCGACGAGTTCTCCCTCCACATCAACGCCGTGTCCTCCTTCAAGGTGGGCACCCTGTGGCGCATCTTCGTGGTCAACGTCACCACCCTGGTCCTGGGCTTCACCCTGGTGCAGGAGCTCATCTCCCTGGTCCAGGAACCCTACGGCGGCTACACGACGACGCAGATCGCCATTTACGGCTGGGCTGTCCTGGCACTCATCGGCATCAACGCCCTCGTCTTCTCCCTGGTGCCGTGGCGCGGGAACCTGCCGCTCAACGGCCCGCCGGGCTCCGACTTCGGCGTGGACCCGGAGATTCGCCGCGAACTCCACCCGCCGCGCAAGTACAACGGTGACCGCCTGACGGGCGTCGACACGCACACCTCCGAGGAAGGAACGATCCGATGAGCGGTATCGCAATCATGATGATGGTCCTGTTCATGGTCGTCATCTGGGGCGGCTTCATCGCCAGCGCCCTGCACCTGCGGGCGCACCCCGATGACACCTCCGGCACCCTGGGCGTCGCCGCCCACGCGCGCGACGAACATCTGGCCGCACAGGAACTCCACTAGTCACATCACTCGGGGATGTCAGGCAGTATGGAGTCCGTGACTGACCAGCCGACCTCCCGCGCCCCCGGGGACGACACTGCCCCCACCGGCTCCTCCGACGACTCCGGATCCACCGCTTTCACAAGCATGGACCTCGATGAACAGGAGGATCTCGGTGGGTACGCGGACCAGATCGACCGCTCCGTCGTGTTGTCAGCGCATGCTCGTCATCGCAGTGTTCCTCTACGGGAGCTGGTTCCTGCTGAAGCAGGTCGGTACAGGCGTACTGCCCGTGGTCTTCGCGATCATCGTGTGCACCGTCCTCGCCGCACCCACCACGTGGCTGCGTCGACGAGGCTTCCCCTCCGCCCTGGCGGCCTTCGTCTCGATGCTCGGCTTCTTCGGCTTCTTCGGCACACTCATCTGGTTCATCGCGCCGGACATCGGCAGACAGTCACAGATCCTCTACCTCCAGTCACTGGAGGGCGTGCAGCGCCTGCAGCTGTGGGCTCAGGGCCCGCCCCTCAACCTCCACGGCGAGGATCTCTCCCAGTTCTTCAACGACGCCGCGAAATGGATCCAGGAACAGGCGGGCACCATCGCCGGCGGGATCCTCACAGGAGTCGGCACTGCCACCTCCCTCGTATTCACGCTGTTCGTGGTCATTGTCCTGACCTTCTTCTTCCTCAAGGACGGGCACCGCTTCCTGCCGTGGGCGCGTGCCGTCGCGGGCCGCCGCATCGGCTGGCACCTCACAGAGAGCCTCACCCGCGCGTGGACGACCCTGAGTGGTTTCATCCGCGCGCAGGCGCTGGTGTCCCTCGTGGACGCGGTGTTCATCGGCCTCGGCCTCGTCATCGTGGGCGTTCCCATGGCACTGGCGCTCGCGGTGATCACCTTCCTCGCCGGCTTCATTCCGTTGATCGGCGCCGTCGTCGCAGGCACCCTGGCCGTGCTCGTGGCGCTCGTGTCACTGGGTGTCACGCAGGCGCTCATCGTGCTGGGCATCGTCATCGCCGTCCAACAGCTCGAGGGCAACGTCCTCTCCCCCTGGCTGCAGTCCAAGGCGATGAACCTGCACCCGGTCATCGTGCTCGTCTCCGTCACCATCGGTGGCGGCCTCTTCCAGCTGGTCGGCTCCTTCCTGGCTGTGCCCGTCGCCGCGATGATCGCCGTCGCCTTCCGCTATCTGCAGGACATGATCGCCCTGCGGTCCGGCGAGAAGCTCGCCTCCGACATCGTGTGGGCCACCCCGGAGGGTGAACTCAACGGTCGTCTCGCCGAGGAGGAGGGACGCCTCCTGCGTCAGCGCTGGCGCGATTCCGTCGTCTACGTCGATGAGCCACCGGAGAAGGCACCCACCGACCCCGCCGCCCCCTCCGCGGAATCCCCAGCCCCCACCACCTCCACGAGCGGCGCCGGCCGCCTCCGCCTGAGCAACCGCCACATTGAACGCCTCTTCGGAAGGTTCGGGCGCCGCTGACCTCCAGTGCCGGGTGCGTGTGAGACGGTGAGCGCATGAGTTCCGCCCTGCCAGTCCTTTTCACCGGCGTTGCACTCGGCACCGTCATCGGCCGGCTCGCCCCATGCTCATCGACGTCCCCCGGTACCCGCCCCGCCCCAGCCACCTGTCTCCGCCCCTGATTTGGACATCATCCGTCCCCAGGAGGCCGTGCACATGATCGACGGTCGGCTCCGGGAGCTCGAGCAGGACCGGACCGCCACCTATGCCTCCCCGGTCAGTCAGGTCCAGTCGATGACGCGTACCTCCAGCCACCTCAACGACCACACCAGGCAGCTCGTCAGCGCGCTACGTTCCCCGAAGATCCGCGGCCACTGGGGTGCAATCCAACTGGAACGTGTCGTGGAGCTCGATGGCATGGTCCGTCACTGCGACTTCGGCCCCAGGTCAGCGCCCGCTTGAACGGCAGGATCGTCCGCCCCGACCTGGTGGTCAACTTCTCCCGGGACGGCACATCATCGTCGGCGTCCAAGGCCCGGGCCCGACCCCCGGAAAGTAGACACGGGGGATTTCATCAGGAAGCAGATTTCAGGATAACAGGATAGCGCTCCTCAAACACCGCTGGCGCGAGATATTTACACCAGGAATGCCGGCGCACCGTGTTGTAGCGGGTACACCAGCGAAACACATCCCGACGACACTGCACCTGGTTCGCGAACGTCTTGGAATCCTGGAGGACTTCCCGCTTCAACGCGGCGTTGAAGGACTCCGCCAGCGCGTTGTCAGCACTTGTGCCAATCGCACCCATGGACTGCCTGATCCCCAGCTCCTGGCAGGTGTCCTGGAACGCATACGAGGTGTAAACGCTGCCGTGGTCGGAGTGAAAAATCGCGTCGTCAAGACTTCCTCGCTGGCCTTTCGCCATGAGCAATGCCTCCTGCACCAAGCTGGTGCGCATGTGATTGGCAATCGCGAAGCCCACCAGTCTGCGGGAATAGCAGTCAATCACGGTGGCCAGGTACATATTCGACCCATCCGCGATCGGCAGATACGTGATATCGCCGACGTAGGTTCGGTTCGGCCTCAAGGCGGTGAATTTCCGGCCCACGAGATCAGGGAACACCGTCTTGGTTTTATCAGCCACGGTGGTGGTGACCTTGCGTTTCTTCGTGTACCCGACCAGCTTCAACGTTCCTGGGTGAACACGGTCTTGACCCGGGCCCCGCGAATAGCGTCGTTGAACAGGCGTTTTCTGCGCGAAACAGCAGTGCTTTTCCATTTGTAATAGGAGGACCGGTTGAGTTTCAGGACCTCACATATCCGCTTGACCGAGTGGTCGTGTCGGGCGTCGTCAACGAATCGGAAGCGGATCACCAGTTCGTCTCTTCCGCGAAATATTTCGCGGCCTTGCGCAGGATATCTCGCTCTTCCCGCAGGCGGGCGTTTTCCCGTTCCAGCTGTCGGATCCGCTCGGCTTCAGTCACCGAGTGTGGTGAGGGTGTCTCGGTAGTGGTGATGTTGGTGCGGGCGCCGGTGCCGTATTTCTTGAGCCAGTTCTGGAGTGTGTTGCGGTTGACCCCGAGGTCAGTGGCGATCGTCTGGATCGATGCGTCCGGGGAGCTCTCGTAGAGGGCGACGGCGTCGCGCTTGAACTCTTCGCAGTCAGGTCTTGCTTGGCATGGTGGCAGGTTACCTTTCCCAGCATCATGCTGGTTTCAGGGTGTCTACCAAACGGGGGTCAGGTCCAATACACCAGCGAAAAACATCCCGTCGACAGATCAACTGACTCGCAAATATCTTTGAATCCTGGAGGACTTCCCGCTTCAACGCGGCGTTGAACGACTCCGCCAGCGCGTTGTCGGCACTCGTCCCGATCGCGCCCATCGACTGCCTGATCCCCAGCTCGGTGCAGGTGCCCCGGAACGCATGCGAGGTGTAAACGCTGCCGTGGTCCGAGTGGAAAATTGCCCCGGCCAGGCTGCCGCGCTGCCCCTTAGCCATGTGCAAAGCATCCTGGACCAGCGAGGTACGCATGTGATCTGCGATCGCGAAGCCGACCAGCCGACGGGAATAGCAGTCAATCACGGTGGCCAGGTACATATTCGACCCATCCTGAATCGGCAGGTACGTGATATCGCCGACGTAGGTTCGGTTCGGCCTCAAGGCGGTGAATTTCCGGCCCACGAGATCAGGAAACACTGCCTTGGTTTTGTCGGACACGGTGGTGGTGACCTTGCGTTTCTTCGTGTAACCGGACAATCTCAACGACCGCATGATCCGGGCGATCCGCTTGTGATTGACCTTCAGGTCCCCTGGCTGATCGTTGAGTTCGGCCGTGATGCGTTTGGCACCGTAACATCCGCGTTCTGCGGCGAACACGGCCTTGACCCGGGCCCCAACAATAGCGTCGTTGAGCAGACGTTTCCTCCGTGAAACAGC
>CAJDUQ010000035.1_pt1 | contig 15958 bp, 16 predicted proteins | sample 7390901 | NCBI WGS metagenome assembly CAJDUQ01 (sample SAMEA7055691, study PRJEB34461) | soil metagenome | biome: terrestrial ecosystem; feature: Peninsula; material: soil | place: Antarctica | collected 2016 | reverse complement strand
CCTGCCCGCGCCCGGCTCATCATCTCCGTCGCCGTCGCGGCCGTCTGTCTCATCATCGCCCTGCTGGCGGCCGGCGTCATCACCCCGGCGCGCCTGGCCGCGGTGTTCCTCGTCATCACCGTCGCCACCGCGCTGGTCCTCTTCTGCCAGATGCTGCTCTCCCCCGCCGTCACCCAGGCCGAACGCCGCCGCGTCCTCGCCTTCATTCCCCTCTTCCTCGCCTCGACCACCTACTGGGCGCTGCAGTCCCAGATCTACGGGGTCCTGGCCGTCTACTCCGACATCCGCCTCAACCGCACTCTCGGCAGCCTCGAGATCCCCGCAGCCTGGTCTCAGTCACTCAACCCCCTGTACATCCTCACATTCTCACTCCCACTGGCCTGGCTGTGGATCCGCCTCGACTCACGCGGCCCCGCCGCCTCCACCAAGATGGGCGTCGGCGTCCTCATCGCCGGGTCGAGCATGCTCATCATGCTGCCCTTCGTCGGCGGTGGGACGAACTCCACCCCCTTCCTCGCGCTCGCAGCCGCCATCGGCCTGCTCTCCTTCGGGGAGATGCTCATCGGCCCCATCGGCATGGCCTCCACGGCCGTCCACGCTCCCAGTGCCTTCGCCACCCGCTTCTCCGCGCTCTACTTCCTCACCCTGGCGATCGGTATGTCACTCGCAGGGATGCTCTCGACGTTCTACTCCCCCGAGTCACCGACCGTGGAGCGCACCTACTTCCTGTCCGTTGCCGTCGGAGCCATGGCTGTGGGGGTCGTGTGCCTGTGGGCTTCCCGCGCGTTACGGCGCTCCTCTGGAACGTGTGACGCGCATCAGTGATGACGTCCCTCATGATTCAGCACCGGGAACAGGGATGGTCTGCCGACTGCAGACCCGCGAGCAGCTCCCTGATCTTCTCGATCTCGGCCTTCAGGTTTCGACGATCTTCTCGGCCAGGATGATCGTCTGAGAGGTCTGCCCGTCCCTGATTTCCTCATGAGCCATGTCCCCGGCCCCCTCACGGTGGGTGGTCATGTGCTCGAGGTGGAGGAGAACGGCATCAGCGCCCTGGGCGCGGGCCAGAGCAGCCATGTCCTCCAGGCTCATCATCCCGCGCATCTCCCTCATCTCGCCCATCTCCATGGCCTGCTGGTGGTGCGGGATCATCGTCTGGGCGGTCCACACTTCAGCATCGGTGTGTTCAGGGGCGATCTCCCCCGCAGCTCGGGTAGTGGTGCCCACGGTGGTCTCAGCCGTCACGACAGTGGTTGTGTCGGCCCTCGCGGTGGCATTGCCTGACCTCAGGGCCCGATGCAGACTGCCGGAGCCAGGAGGGTGGCCAGGGCGATAGTGGTCGAAGCGATGAGGCGTTTCTGATGTAACCTTTCCGGAATTGTGCAGGGGGTTGTGAAGGACATCAGGGTCAACGCATGATGCTCACGGGGCTCGATGGCGCGCGTTCCTCCCTCCTGCCCGTTGGGGCCAGATGCGCCGGGTCGAGATTGATCCGGCGCAGCAGCTGGGCGTTGAGGGCCACCACGATGGTCGACAGGGACATCAGTATCGCGGCAGCAGCGGGCGGGAAGACGAATCCGATGGGGGCAAGGACACCGGCGGCCAGAGGAACGGCCAGGAGGTTGTAGCCGGACGCCCAGATCAGGTTCTGGACCATCTTGCGGTAACTTGCCCGGGACAGGACGATCATCGACAGCACGGCCCGCGGGTCGTCGCTGGCGAGAACCACACCGGCGGATTCCATCGCCACATCAGTGCCGGCGCCAATGGCGATGCCGACCTCGGCGCGGGCCAGGGCCGGGGCGTCGTTGACACCGTCGCCGACCATGGCCACCGTCACACCGCGGTCCTGCAGCTCGGAGACCTTGGCATCCTTGTCCTGGGGCAGGACCTCGGCGAAGACCTCGTCGATCCCCAGGTCCTCAGCGACGGCCTGTGCAACCTGCCGGGCATCACCGGTGATCATCGCGACCTTGACTCCGCGCTTCTGCAGGGCGTGGACCGCCGCGTGGGATTCGGGTCGCACCCGGTCCTCGACAGCCAGAGCCCCGATGATCTGTCCATCCTGGACAACGTGGAGGACTCCGGCCCCGCGCTGAGCCCACTCGCCGGTCTGCTTCTCGAGTACCTCGGGTCTGGTCAGGGTGAATTCGCGGAGCATATTCGGTCCGCCGACCAGGATCACGGAGCCGTTTACCGTGGCGCGCACACCTCGGCCGGGGGCCGCGGTGAAGTCAGTGCCACGCAGCGCCATTTGTGAGGCTTCGGGGTTCTCGGCTGCGGCGGTGACAATCGCCTGGCCGACGGGGTGCTCACTGTCCTCCTCGGCCGCGGCAGCCAACGCCAGCAGCTGACCTTCCGTCACCCCGGTCACCGGAGCGATCGCGGTCACCGCGTGCGCACCTTCCGTCAGGGTGCCGGTCTTGTCGAACAGGACCATGTCAATGGTGCGCATGCGCTCCAGTGCCATCCGGTCCTTGATGAGCACCCCGGACTTGGCGGCGCGTTCGGTGGAGATGGCGATCACCAGAGGAATGGCCAGCCCCAGGGCGTGCGGACAGGCGATGACCAGCACCGTGACCGTCCGGACCACCGCTTCGCCGGGACTGCCGATGATCATCCAGACCACTGCGGTGATGATTCCGGAGATCAATGCGAACCAGAACAGCCAGGCGGCCGCCCGGTCGGCCAGAGCCTGGGCCCGGGAGGAGGATTCCTGAGCATCGGCGACCATGCGTTGAATGCCGGCCAGAGCGGTGTCCCCACCGGTAGCCTCCACCCGGACACGGACGGTGTTGTCGGTGACCACGGTGCCCGCAACCACCTTCTCGCCGGCGCCACGGAAGACGGGTCGGGATTCGCCCGTGATCATCGCCTCGTCGAATTCCGCGGAACCGTCGACAATCACTCCATCTGCTGGAACGCGGGCGCCGGGCCGTACCAGCACGACATCACCCGGGATCAGTTCGCCAATGGGCACCGTCCGGGCCTGCCCGTCGATAATCTTTTCTGCCTCGTCAGGCAGGAGTGCCGCCAGGGCGTCAAGAGCGGAGGAGGCTGCCCCGAGGGCACGCATCTCCACCCAGTGGCCCAGCAGCATGACGGTCACCAGCAGGGCCAGCTCCCACCAGAAGTCGAGGTCAAAACCTCCCGACCCCAGGGTGGTGACCCAGGAGGAGACAAACGCCACCGTGATCGCCATGCTGATCAACAGCATCATTCCCGGCTGGCGCGATGTCAGCTCGTCCCATCCGCCCTTGAGGAACGGTGCGCCGCCGTAGACGAAGAGGGTTGTACCGAGTATCGGAGGGATCCAGACGGAGCCCGGGAACTCGGGCAGAGGGTAGCCGACCAGGTGAGCGACCATGGGGCTGAGCGCCACGACCGGGATCGTCAGGATCAGCGACCACCAGAAGCGTTGTCGGAACAAGGCGGTGCTGTGGCCGGCATGCTCCTTGTGATCGTGGTGAGGGGGCATGGAAGTTCCTTTCTCCCCTTCCTATGAGGGATGGGCGTTGCGGTCGGGTGGTTCAGGGGAAAACGGCGTACCCGGTCTGTTCCATGGTCTGCCGCACACCCTCTGCAGGGGCGGAGCCGACGACCTGGAGATGGACCCGGTCGTCAACCCCTCGTGGGCGTCATCGGCCTGGGGGAGTATCTGCAGAGCTCGTGCCACCTTCGCCGCGCAGCACCTGGCGTCGTGCCGGACCAGCGGCAACGCGTGGGGAGTCGGGGTGACCATTGGAACACTCCTGCGAATCGGGGAGATCGGGGACTCTTCATTTTCCACGCTATACCCATGAGGGGTATGGATCAATGGGTGACGAAGATCAGATGCCTCGCAGATGTTCCTTTTCGGAGAGAAGGCGGTGACCGCCCCTCAACAACGAAACACGGAAAGCAGGGCTCCTCCGGATCAGACAGCGTCGTGCTCCCCCACGCATGTCGGCAGGCCGGGGCCGCACTGCGCAGCCCCGACCCCAGTGCCGGACATCCGCCACGGTCTGACACTGCTTTCCCGGCGCGCCCTAGTCCCAGTTGGTGGCGGCGACGACCGCCGGATCCACCTCGAGGCCCGTCCAACTGACCGAGAGCTCTCCCAGAGCCTCCTCCTGCAGTGTCTCCACGGCCTGCGCTTTGTAGAGTTCCAGCAGGGCGAGGAAACGGCCGACCACCTCCATCGACACCGTGCAGTCGCGGGTCAGCGCACGGAAGGTCAGCCAGTGTCCGGCCCCCATGAGCCGCAGGGTGTCGAGGATACGACCCGCCTGCTCCGGTACCGACACCGACGCCTGATGCAGGTGCGCGGTCCCGACCTCCTCCGGCGGACGCGGACGAAAGACGCCTGCGGCGACCTCCGCGAAGCCTGCCGGCGTGAGCCCCAGGACCACCGGCGGCATGAGGTCCGCAAACTGCGGCTCCATACTCACCGCCCGCGGGTAGCGGCGCTGTGCCTTCTTCTGCCAGGTGGCGAACAGGTCAGCCACCTGCTTGTAGGCCCGGTACTGGAGAAGGCGGGCGAAGAGCAGGTCCCGGGTCTCCAGGAGGGCGAGATCCTCGAGGTCGTCGACATCGCCGCGCGGCAGGAGGCGGGCGGCCTTGAGGTCCAGCAGGGTGGCGGCGACGACCAGGAACTCAGTGGTCTCATCGAGGTCGGCGGTCTCCCCCAGGGCGCGGGTGTAGTCGATGAACTCGTCGGTCACCTCCGACAGGGCGACTTCGGTGACGTCGAGTCGTCGGGAACCGATGAGCTGCAGCAGCAGATCGAAGGGCCCCTCGAAGTTGGTGAGCGCCACCCGGAATCCCGTGGTCTCCACCTGCTCCTCACTCACCGGAGCGCGGTCCGCTCCAGTACCTCGAGGGCCAGGTTGCGGTACTGCTCCGCCCCCTGGGAGGACGGGGCCCAGGTGATGATCGGCTCGCCGGCGACGGATGTCTCCGGGAACCGCACCGTGCGGGTGATCACCGAGTCGAAGACCCGGTCGCCGAACACCTCGACCACGCGGGACATGACCTCACGGGCGTGGGAGGTACGACGGTCGAACATGGTCACCAGGATGCCGAGGATCTCCAGGTCGAAGTTGAGCCGGTCCGCGACCTTCTCCACCGTGTCCGTCAGCAGCGCCAGGCCGCGCAGCGAGAAGTACTCGCACTCCATCGGGATGATGACCCCATGGGAGCAGGCGAGCGCATTGACCGTCAGCAGTCCGAGGGAAGGCTGGCAGTCGAGGATGATGAAGTCGTACTCCTTCATCACCGGGCGCAGGGCACGTGCCAGAGTCTGCTCGCGCCCCACCTCGTTGACGAGCTGGATCTCCGCCGCCGAGAGGTCGATGTTGGCGGGCACCAGATCCATGCCCGGGACCGAGGTCTGGTGGATCGCCGAGTGGATCGAGGTCTGGTTGTCGAGCAGCAGATCGTAGACGGTGATGTCGAGTTCATCATGCGGAACTCCGAGACCCGCAGAGAGTGCTCCCTGCGGATCCAGGTCGACGAGGAGGACCTTACGGCCGATCTCCGCGAGACAGGCACCCAGGTTGATGGTTGACGTCGTCTTGCCGACGCCACCTTTCTGGTTGCACATCGAGATGATCGTCGCGGGCCCGTGCCTGTCCAGGGGCGCAGGTTGCGGCAGCTCACGCACCGGGCGGCCGGTCAGGCCGAGCTCGGCACCGGGATCCTGAGACAGCCCCTCTCGGCTCACAGTCATACCCTCTTCCTTGACTGAATCGACATGGACGGCTTACGCCGCTGTTGTTTAACAGGGTACATCGTCGTCGCTGCACTCTGCGGAGACACGGCCCAGCACATTTAGGTCAACCCTAAAGACTTGACTTAATGACGACTTTCGACGCTTCCCCAGGTGGCAGGCAGGCCCCTGCAACAGTGTCAGTCTGCATCAGACACACCGGTGGACGCGGACCTCCATGAGAAAAATGCGGAAGAGTAAAGATATGGTTTCCGACGCGCCTGGTAGGTTTCCGGTCCAGGGTCTGTCCACCATCAGCGGGATTTTCGCTGACGACAACCCCTTGGTGTCTACATCCTCGAGTTCGACAACGGGGAGTCCTACGCCGGACGGCCTCAGGATGTCCGGAGGAGATTCGTCGGCCACTGTCGGGACACTTCTCATCCTCCCGCGGGGAAGGGCACCATCCATTTCCCCTTCATTCAGTGTGCTCCCCATGAGTTGAATGTCCGTGCAGCGACCGTGATACGTCTGCTGCAGAAGGAGGGCCGGCCCCTGCGTAACCGGTCATTCAATCTGTTGCACGTGCAGTGGGTCCCCGGCTGTGCGGATGTTCCTGATCTGACCATCACCGTCTTCAACCACACGTATCCGAAGACTCCGGTCACGACGGTGGAGTTTGAGACAGGTCGGCTACGGGGACTGCGGGAATGTTCCGCCGCTGGCATTCAGGGGAACTGACCCGGGAGGCACTCATCCTTCTCCGGGAGACGCGCCCATCCGGAACCTCCTAGGCCCGCGGGTGCGCCTCCCGCCACACCTGCCGGAGGTTCTCCGCGGTGACGTGAGTGTAGATCTGCGTCGTCGTCACCGAGGAGTGCCCGAGGAGTTCCTGGACGACGCGGACGTCGGCACCGCCCTCGAGGAGGTGTGTGGCGTAGGAGTGCCGCAGCGTATGCGGGGAGATGTCCTTGTCCAGCCCGGCCCGCCCGGCGGCCTTCTTGAGCACCGCCCAGGCGCTCTGCCGGGACAACGCCCCACCGCGGGTGTTGAGCAGCAGCGCGTGCGACCTGCCCTGAGCGAGGACCGGTCGGGCACGCACGAGGTAGGCCTCGACGGCCTCGAGAGCCTTGGAACCTACGGGGACGAGGCGCTGCTTGCCACCCTTGCCGGAGATCCGAAGGATGCCGTCGGTGTCGGTGACGTCGTCGACAAGCAGCCCGGTGACCTCCGAGATGCGTGCCCCCGTGCCGTAGAGCAGCTCGAGGAGGGCGCGGTCGCGCAGGTCCAGCGGGGTGGCGAGGTCGTCGGTGGGTACAGCCTCGATGAGCGTGGACACCTCGTCGATGGACAGGGTGTCGGGCAGGTGTCGGCCGGTGCCTGGTGGGGGCACCTCAGCCGCGACGTCGACACCGAGTACGCCCTCCCGGACAGCGAACTTGTGCAGTCCACGGGCAACCACGAGGGCGCGTCCCGCCGAGCTCGCCGCCAGACCGGAGCGTCGCAGGTCGGCCACGTAGGCTTCGACATCGGTGGTGGAGACCTCCGCCAGGTCCGTCCTCCCCGCCTCCTCGAGCCAGTCGAGGTAACGGTGGACGTCGCGACGGTAGTTGGTCAGCGTGTTCTCACTCAGGCCACGTTCTACGGCGAGGTGGTCGAGCCAGGTGGCCGCGATGGTGCGGGCCGTCACGGCATCTTCTTCAGGTCCGGTCCCACTCCCGCCGCACGACGCCGCGCGGCCAACGACTGCGGACGCCAGAGGTGTGGCGTGTCCACGGGCCGGGATTCCGCCCGCCCGGCGAGCACCTCGGCAGCCGTCATGATGCCGGCGATGGCGATGGAGTTGATGATCTCGCCACGCAGCACCATGGCGCGGGCCTCCTCCAGGGGAGTCCAGGAGAACGTCATGTCCGCCTCCTCGTGCTCCACCTTGCCGCGGTCCACCTCGTGCAGGTCCCGGGCGAGGTAGACACGGACCGTCTCCTCACAGAAGCCGGGCGAGGTGACCAGGTCGCAGAGGACCTCCCACCGGTCAGCCGCCAGACCGGCCTCCTCAGCGAGTTCCCGCTGCGCGGCGAGATGCTCGTCCTCACCGTCGATGTCGAGGATGCCGGCGGGCAGCTCCCACAGGCGGGCCTGCACGCTGTGCCGGTACTGGCGGATGAGGGCGATCTCATTGTCCCGTTCAGCGACCACGGCCACCGCACCGAAATGCTCGACTATCTCCCTCGTCCCGGTGACTTCCCCGGGCATCGCGAGGGTGTCACGGCGCAGGGCGAGGATGGGCGACTCGTGCAGAAGCTCCGAATCCAGGACGTCGAACTGGTGGGTACCGGGTGTGGTCATACCCACCAATCTACCTAGGGTGCCGGGCTGGCAGCTTCGGCGGACTCCGCGGAACCGTAGGAACCGTTCTCGCCCGCCAGCTGCTCACGCACCGCGAGGACGGTGGCCATCCGGCCGACGGCCCGGTCAACGGAGTCGACGGTGGACACCCCGTTGTCGGCGGTCGCACGTACGAGGCCGATCGCCCCGGTGTCGGCGGCGGTGTGGATGCGTCCCGCGAGGACGGCACCGTTGCCACGGGAGGCGAGGGCCCCGACGAAGTCGGCGAGCGTGCGGGCGGCGATACCCTGGTTGCCGTCCGTGCCCCCGGTGATGACCACGGCGACCTGGGCCGGCAGGATCGTACCGTCCTCGTAGTCGAGGAAGCCGGCATCCCGCAGGGCACGCAGCAGCAGGCCGCGCTCCTCGGAGCTGGCCTGCTCGTCGCCCGAATCCGGGGCGAGCATGAGAGCCGAGCCGAGCGCCTCCCCGGCGTGCAGGCCCGGATCCAGCCGGTCCTCGGACAGCTGCGTCCCGGCGGGCAGGGTGTTGGCCACGATGGACTTGAGCTGATCCGCTCCTTCGGCCGTGAGGAACTTCTCGGCCAGGGTGATGGTGCCTGCCTTGACGGCTCCGGCGTCGGCCAGGAGCTTCTCGACGCCCGCCACATCCTCCTCCACCGCATCGCCTGGGCCTCGGCGATGTCGGCCCGCTCAGTGGCCGCCTCCAACTCGACGGTGTTCCGGCCGGGCCCCTCCGGCATGTTCGGAGCGAGAACGAGTGTGCCGAGCGCGACTCCCGCGGCAACGCCGAAACCGATGCCGCCGATGAGCCAGCCTGTGCGACCGGTGGTGGATCCCATGATCTGCTCCCCTACTTGAACCAGCCCTGGAAGGTCAGCGCAATGCTGTTCCAGGTGTCGATGAGATTGTCACTGAAGCTCTCCGGGCCCGACAGTCCGACGATGAGCACGATCGCGGCGACGGCCACGAGGATACCCAGGACGGCCCACAGCCAGGCGGTGCCGCGTCCGGAGTTGACGGTGTACAGGTCGGAGATCGCGGAGGCGTCGACGAGACGGGACCCCAGCTTGGAGCGGGTGAGCATCGCGGTCGGCGTGGCCGCTGGATCATTGGCGAAGACCGCGTCCAGGTCGAAGGAGCTGCCTGCGCTCACGATGAGCTGCGCCCCGTGGTAGTCGGCGAGCAGCAGCGCCAGGTCGGTGGCGGAGTCGGTCGCCGCCGGGAAGGTCATGGCCCCGACACCGAGGTCCTGGATCCGCTCGAGGCCCGCGGCGTGGCCGTCCGGGTCGGCCGGCAGGATGACGCGCCCGCCGCTGCGCAGCGTGTCCGCCCCGATACCCGCCGGGTTGCCGACGATGAGGTCCGGCTTGTAGCCGAGCTCCAGCAGCGTGTCAGCGGCCGCGTCGACACCGATGATGACCGGGTCATACTCTCGGATGAAGTTGCGCAGCAGCTTCACCTCGTTGCGGTGGTCCGGGCCGGGGCTGACCACGATCACCTTGCGGCCCGCGATGGCCGCCCCGGTGTCCGGAATGCCGAGGCCGTCGATGAGCAGGGGGCCCTCCGAGTGGATGAACTGGATGGTGTTGCCGAAGAACGCCTCCATGTGGTCCACCAGGGACTGCTGCGCCTCGACGAAGCTGGCCTCTGCCACGTCGGCGGTGAGAACCCGGCCGGCCCCGATCTTCCGCTCCCTGAGGTGTACGGCACCGTCCTCGGTGATGCGTCCCTTCTTGCCGTCGCGGATGCCGGCGGCGAGGTCGACGCCGGTGCCCTCGACGAGGAGGATGTCGGCGTCGAGAAGCATGTGGGGACCGAAGTTGGGCACCGCTCCCGTGGAGAATCGTGACATGTTCACGACAGCCGCGGGGCGGGCATCGATGAGCAGCTGGGCATCCCGACGGGAGATGTCGGCGGTGTTGATGACGGCGATGTCACCGGCGCGCAGGCGCTGGAGACCCTTGCCTCCGGCGGTGCAGTCGCGGAAGGTGCCCTGCAGACCGGGCAGGTCGGCGGTGCGGGAGAACATACTCATGTGGCTATTGTGACGGTCGGGACCTACCCGGTGGTGAAGGCGCGCCGTTCGCTGCGGGCCCGTTCCAGCAGCTCCGCCGCATGGGCCCGTCCGGTGTCGGTGTCGTCGAGGCCAGCGAGCATGCGAGACAGCTCCTCCACGCGTTCCTCCGCGGTGAGGGTGAGCACGCCCGAGGTGACCGCCTCATCGCCCACGTTCTTGGCGACATGCAGATGCGTGTCCGCGTAGGCCGCCACCTGTGGCAGGTGCGTCACGACTATCACCTGGTTCCGCGTCGCCAGCCGTGCCAGACGCCGGCCGATCTCCACCGCCGCCCGCCCGCCGACACCGGCGTCGACCTCGTCGAAGACCAGCGTCGCCCCCTGCGTCCCCGCCGAGAGAATGACCTCCAGGGCCAGCATGACACGGGAGAGTTCACCGCCCGAGGCGCTCGACGCCAGGGGCCGGGGCTCGGCGGAGGCGTTGGGGGCCAGCATGAGTTCCACCTCATCCGCGCCGTCCGCGGCCGGGGCGATCCTACGGACCTCCACCGTCAGCCGTGACTTCGCCATCGCCAGGCCCTGCAGCTCGGCGGTCACCTCGGTGGCCAGCGCGACGGCTGCCTTCCCGCGGGCGGTGCTCAGTTTCCGCGCTGCCGCCTTCATCTTCTTCTCGGCGGCGGCAACCTGCTTCTTCAGCTCGTCGAGCGCCTCCGAGGAGATGTCTATGCGCCCCAGCCGCGTGCGCGCCTTGTCCCTCCAGGCCAGCACACCGTCGATATCGGGGGCGTACTTGCGGGTGAGCATCTTCAGCTGCTGCTGGCGCTGGAGGGATTCCTCCAGCAGCGACGGATCCGCCGGCAGATCGGAGAGGAAACCGCCGAGCTCGACAGCGATGTCGCTGAGCTGACTGGTGATCTCCGTCAGCCGGGCACCGAGCTCCGTGAGCTGGCTGTCCTCCGACGCGGTCAGTGCCGCCTCCGCGCGTCCGAGCAGCGTCGAGGCGGGGTCCTCCTCGGAGTAGCCGCCCACTGCCTCCTGCCCGTCGATGGCGGCGAGCGCAGTGAAGGCCTCCTCACGGAGCGTGTCGACGTCCTGCAGCCGACGGATCTGGGTGACCAGCTCCACGTCCTCCCCCGGTTCGGGTGCCACCGCGTCGATCTCGTCGAGGGCGAACTGCAGTCGGTCGATCTCCTGGGCCAGTTCGCGACGCGACTCGGACCGCTGCCGCAGGTCCCGGGACAGGTCGCGCCAGGTGCGCCACGCCGCCCGGTAGTCGGCGAGCAGCGGGGCGATCGCCGGATCGAAACGGTCCAGGGCCGCCAGCTGCTGGTCCGGTGCGAGCAGCCGGAGCTGATCGTTCTGGCCGTGGATGGTGAGCAGCGGAGCGGTGAACTCCGCGAGGGTGGACGCCGGGACGGAGCGTCCGCCCAGATGCGCCCGGGAACGGCCCGCGGCGTTGACCGTGCGCGAGGCGATGAACTCCCCGTTCTCGTCGGCGGCGCCACCGGCGGAGTCGACAAGATCCGAGATCTGCGCGGACACCTCGGGAGCCAGCGCCGTGGTGACGAAACGCCCCTCGACCACCGCCTGCGGTGCCCCGCTGCGCACGCGGGAGGCGTCTGCCCGGCAGCCGGCGAGCAGACGCAGGCCGGTGACGACCATCGTCTTGCCGGCACCGGTCTCACCTGTCAGGACAGTCAGACCCGCGGCGAGTTCGGCGGAGGCGGCCGGGATGACACCGAGATTCTCGATGGCGATGTCTGCAAGCATGCCGACCACCCTACCCGAACAACTGTGCTAGTTCTCCTTGGGCGGCGTCGTCCGCGGACCACGCCAGCCCGAGACCGGGAGACGCAGCTTGGTGACCAGGCGGTCGGTGAATGTCGAGTCGTCGAGACGCACCCACCGCACCGGACGGATGCCGCGGACCACCTCGACCCGGGATCCGGGCGGCATCGGGATGGGACGGAAACCGTCCATCACCGCCATTGCCGGGGAGGCGTCCGGGTTGGACTCGACGGCCACCGTCGAACGCGGGGACACGACCAGCGGCTTGGTGAACAGGGCGTGGGCGTTGTTGGGCACGACGAGAATCGCGTCGAGCTCCGGCCAGAGGACCGGGCCACCCGCGGAAAAAGCGTAGGCTGTCGAACCCGTCGGCGTGGAGATGAGCACGCCGTCGCAGCCGAAGGAGGACACCGGACGACCGTCCACCTCGAGGATCGCGTCGAGGACACCTCGCCGGTTGAGGTTCTCCACGCTCACCTCATTGAGGGCCCAGCCCCTGCCGATGACCTCGAGGTCATTGTCGAGGACCGTGACATCCACCGTCATGCGGTCCTCCACGCGGTAGGAGCGGTCGATGACGCGCTGGATCGCGGCATCGAGGGACTCCGCCTCCCACTCAGCGAGGAAACCGACGTGCCCGAGGTTGATGCCCAGCACGGGCACATCCACGGCGCGTGCCAGGTCGGCGGCACGCAGGAAGGTGCCGTCACCGCCGAGGACGAGGACGAGTTCGCAGCCTTCCGCCGCATCCGCAGTGTGGGTGACCCGTTCCAGCGGGGCAAGGATCCGGCTGCCCTCGAGCGGGCGTCCGTCCTGGTGGACGAGGACGCGGACGGTGATGCCGGCGGCATCGAGAAGCTCAGCGGTGCGTTCCGCGGCGGAGAGGTTCTTGCTGCGCCCCGTGTGCGGGACAAGCAGCACCTGTCGGTCGACCATTTAAGGACCCTCCTGCACGGCAGTGGTGATCATGGATTCCAGCTGTTCAGGGGTCGGGGCGGTGGTGCCGCCGTCCTTGACCAGCCATAGGAAGTATTCTACGTTTCCGCTGGGACCGGGCAGCGGTGAGGCCACCACTCCGCGACAACTCAGGCCCAGTGTGAGGGCGAAATCGGCGACCTCGCGGGTCACCTCCGCGCGCAACTGCGGACTGCGCACCACCCCGCCGGATCCGAGGCGGTCCTTGCCCACCTCGAACTGCGGCTTGACCATCGGCAGCAGAAAGGCGCCGTCCTTCAGGGAATCAACGATGGCCGGCAGGGTCAGCCGCAGGGAGATGAAGGAGAGGTCACCGACCATCATGTCGCAGGGACCGCCGCACATCTCGGGGGTGAGTGTGCGCACGTTCGTGCGGTCGAGCACCGTCACCCGCGGGTCATTCTGCAGGCGCCAGATGAGCTGCCCGTAGCCGACGTCCGCGGCGACGACCTCCGCGGCGCCACGACGCAGCAGCACGTCCGTGAAACCACCGGTCGAGGCGCCTGCGTCGAGCACCTTCTTCCCGGCGACACCCAGTCCCTGCGGTTCGAATGCCTCGAGCGCGCCGAGCAGCTTGTGGGCGCCGCGGGAGGCCCAGTCATCCTCGGGGGCCTCCTCCACGCGGATGGAGACCTCCGGTTCCACGACGGTCGCCGGCTTCAACGCCTGGAATCCACCGACGTAAACGCGGCCTGCCTTGATCATGTCGACCGCCTGCTCACGCGAGCGGGCGATCTTCCGGCGGACGAGTTCGGCATCGAGCCGTCTGCGGGAGGGAGCCATGGACGCCTCCTAGTGTCCCTGTTGGAGCGCGCGATGCAGGACCGCATGCGCGCGGGTGAGTTGATCGGCCTCCTCGGCCGGGGTGCTGGCGGTCTCCGCGAGGATCTCCGCCACCTGCTTCTCGACGTCCTCCGGATGCGGCCTGACCAGGTCCGCCGGGTTGACCACCGGTGTCACCACCAGTCGGACACCGCGCGGGCAGCGGAGTCGCTGATCGGGCGGATGAGGTCGGCGGGCTTCTTCATGGCCCAGGCGACCTCGAGCACGGTGCGAAGTGCCTGGATCGATGTGGACTCGGGGCCTCCACGGTCGAGCAGGATGTCGTTGCCGTCGACACGGGCGGTGAAGCCTCCCTGGGCACCGGGTCGCAGGGTGGCCGGGTCCTCGGTCAGCGCGCTGAGGTTCTCGGCGATGTAGGTGGGGCGCAGCTCCTCCGTCGCCTCCAGCAGCGCGATGTGGCCCGAGACGCCCGTGAGGACGTGGAGAGTCGGCATGCCGGCGGAGTTGCCGCCCTCGATGTCGGTGTCCAGACGGTCACCGACCACCAGCGGACGCTGGGAGTTGAGCCGACGGGCAGCGGTGTGGAACATCGCCGGCTCCGGCTTTCCCGCCGAGGTCGGTGTGACCTCGGTTGCGGAGACGACCGCCGCCACGACAGAGCCGTTGCCCACCAGCAGGCCCCGCTCAGAGGGCAGCGTGGTGTCCAGGTTGGAGGCGAAGTACCTGGCGCCGTTGCGGATCGCGAGGGCGGCCTCGGACAGCTCCGCCCAGGTCACCTCGGGATCCAGCCCCTGAAGGACCGCCTGCGGCTGCTCCGTGGCCGAATCAACCACCCGGTAGCCGGCGGCACGGGCGAGGTCACGGAAAGATTCCGTGCCGATGACGTACACGGCGTCACCTGCCTGCAGGTGATCCGCAGCCAGGTCGATGGCGGCCTGGGCGGCAGTGACGACCTCGTCCGCACTCGCGTTCAGGCCGATGGCCTGCAGCTTCTCCGCGACGGATTCCGGGGACCGCATCGCGTTGTTGGTGATGTAGATTCCCGGCACTCCGGCGGCATTGATCGCCTCCACCGCTCCGTCGACGGCACGTCCTCCCTCCCAGACGGTTCCGTCCAGATCAAGCAGAAGGGCATCGTGGGCACGAAGGAGACTCATAGTGTCCAAGCTTAGTGGTTACGGGTGGTCAGGACAGTTCCGACAGACGCTCAGCAGCGTCGAGCATGTCGTCCTCGTCGATGCGGTCGGCATGGGCGAACCACTCCTTCGCCTCCTCCACGCGACCGGCGACTACCAGGGCATCGGCGTAGGCGTAGGAAAGACGGGCATTGATGGCACCCTTCGAGGACAGGTCCGGGTTGAGTCGCTGCAACGTGAGCACAGCGCTTTCCGGCTGGTTCATGTCCAGACGGGCACCGGCGATGACGATGCCGAGCTCGACCGCACCCTCGCGGTCGAGCATGCGGGCCTCATCGGAACGCCCCATCTCGACGGCCTTCTCCGGACGTCCGAGGCCACGCTCGCAGTCCGCCATGACAGCCATGAATCCCGGACCACCTGACATACGACGGGCGGCACGCAGTTCCGAGAGGGCCTCTCGCCATTCGCCGGCGCGGTAGGCCGCGATACCGTTGGTCTCACGCGCCACGGCCACGCGGCCGGCACGGTCCTTCGCTGCACGGGCGTGACGCAGCGCCAGCTGCGGATCGTCCTCCATCAGGGTGGCCGCCATGAACATGTGCTTGGCGACGGCCTCTGCGTTGTCCTTGCTCAGCACCTTCAGGTCCTGCAGCACCATGGGGTCGAGGACATGGATGTCGATATCATCGGGCAGATCCGGCTCAGTCATCCGCTTGTTGATGCGCTCCTCACGGAAACCGGAACGCTGCGGAGCAGAGCGGTGGTGATCGGAGCGCTCGGCGCCGGCCCGCTGCGCGTGGCGACGCTCGCCACCGCCGCCGCGACGGTTGTCCCGGTTCCCACGCTCGCCCCACTGCTCGTCACGGCGTCCCTCGCGTCGATCGCCGCGCTGTTTATCGCGCCAATCACGGTCCTCGCGGTCTCCGCGGGGGCGACGGTGCGCTCCCCCGCGCTGCGGACGGTCTCCGCGGGGGTTGTTCTGGTGGTCACGATTCGGGCGATCAGACATAAGACTATATTCTCCCATAAGTTCTGCCCGGTGGCAGAAACAACGAAAGCGCCGCCTGCCGAGGAGATGCTTCTCTACTCGACAGGCGGCGCCTTACATTCCTCTTTTAAATTTTAGCGTCGGCGGCAACCTACTCTCCCACACCCTCCCGAGTGCAGTACCATCAGCGCGGGCAGGCTTAGCTTCCGGGTTCGGAATGGGACCGGGCGTT
>CAJDUQ010000030.1_pt1 | contig 16551 bp, 15 predicted proteins | sample 7390901 | NCBI WGS metagenome assembly CAJDUQ01 (sample SAMEA7055691, study PRJEB34461) | soil metagenome | biome: terrestrial ecosystem; feature: Peninsula; material: soil | place: Antarctica | collected 2016 | reverse complement strand
TCGCGCTCGCTTCAGCTGTTGGTTTCGTTGAAGAGGCCTATTTTCGTGGCCTGATGCTTCGCTCGCTCGTTTCGTTGGGACTGTGGCGTGCGGCAGTCATCACCTCTGTTTTGTTTGGACTGATGCATCTGCAGAACCTTCTGTTTGACGCGGGCCTCGCTGCGACTATTCTCCAAGTCGTCTACGCAAGCGCGATGGGCTTCGGGTTCGCGGCGGTGTCGCTTCGAACTGGAGTCATCTGGCCGCTTGTGGTCATCCATGCTTTGATCAACTTCGCAGGTTTTCTCACTACCGGGGAAACAGTCATGGTCGATGTTTCTGTTACCGATGTCGTTGTGATTGGGGTTTACATCCTCTTATTCCTTGGGTACGGACTGTTCATGATGCGATCGGTTACTCGACTTCAGGCACAGGTTCGAGATGGGGCAGGAGAACTCCGGCGCTGACGCTCAGTGTGTCCAACACCGGAGGTTGGCTGAATGCCCTTTTCTCGTGACAGGGCGAGCCTCCAGACATCCTTGCTGAATCTTTGGGCCGAATCTTCACAAGTCGAGACGGGCCTGACCAGCAATCCTTTGCCGGGAACGGGCTTGAGCAGCTCGGTGCCGGTGATCACCGAGCTACTGTCATGTATCTCGTGCCGGATATCAGAGCTCACCAGTTATCTGGCCGAGATTCTTGGCCGCGTGCAGGTATCCGTTCGGCTCTATGCGACATTACCTGGCAACGCAGCAGCGTCTATGAATGAGTAGCAGGCCTACTGCCTTACGAGAAATTGATCGGTCACCAAAATTTGAGCACGGATCATCCAACTCCAACACAATCCATCGTGTCTTGGGGAAATGCGGCAGAAATGTGTCGATAGAGGATCGGAACCTGTCGCCGGAGGAGTTAAGTCGGCACGATTCCGGCGAGCTGCAGTGCAGGAAAAATTACTGCGGGTGAACTCGTCATGAGGTTCACGACGAAGTGAGAGATGGTGACGGGCAGTAAGCGCTTTTGTCGCAGAACGATGAGGGCCGATCCGAGCCCCCACACCGTGAACGCAACTACGTAGACGATCATCGCGTCTGTGGTGGGAGCGAAGAATGCGTGCTGAACGCCGAATGCGAGGGAGCACACGACCACCGCGGCAAGTGTCGGCCACCAGCGCAGGAGTCGTGACTGGGCATAGCCGCGGAACACAGCCTCCTCGGCGGGCGCATTGAGTGGAGCGAAGGTTGCGACAGCGATGATTCCGAGCGCGAGTGCCCAGCCAGGATCTGCAATGGATGCCGCATTGGGATCGTAGAAGACGGTCTCGAATGCGACAAAGATTTCGTTGCCGTGAAGGACCCACATTGTGCCGAAGACGGCGGCAACGAAGGGAATATAGAGGACAAAGATCCAGAGGAGGCCCCAGCCGATCTCTTGGATAAGCGGGCGTCGGTGCGGGACGAACAGCGACCTAAGGGTTTGACCTTCGGAACGGAGGAAGCGGGCAACGAGCATTAGCGAGACGATGTTGACCGGCAGCAAGCTAAGTGAGGCGAGCATCGGTGAAGGCGGAAACGACGCCGTACCCTCGAGGGCGAGCATTATTAGCCACGCGATCGTCGTGGCCAGGGCGACAAGAGCTACCCGAACGACAAGAAGGACGCCCGCTCTTCGAGCGCCAACTCTGGTGTTATCCGCCGGTGGCAGCGACGTATCCATGCAGCAAGGATACCTGTGCTGCCGTGCTTGCCATCAAAATCGTTGAACTCGACCTGACCATCACCGGCGCTGCGATTGATGAGCATCGCACATGGATCTCCTGCTGCCCGGTGGAACAGGATGCCTCCTGCCCGGCCTGCAGGGACGGAGGCCGACTGCCAACGGACGGCTCGAGCACCTCCCTGGCATCGCCTTGGGGTTCAGGAACCTCGACCACTACATCTCGGTAGTCACTGCTCCACTCCGGGCAGCTGCAGACCAGGATCAACGCATTCTAAATCCAGAAGAGCCGATGACAGTATTGGGATGAGGCGGCCGAATGCCCCGCCCAAGGTGGCATGACAGGCACCGGGAAGTGATGGTGCTGATTGAGGTGATAATCAAATATCAGCGTTACGTGAGTTTCACTGACAGGCATCCCGGCTGACGTAAATGTCCCCGCGAAGACAGGAGCTTCGGCGGGGTAGTGGTGATTCTCAGGGACGAAATCCGTCGCTTAAGGATCATGCAAAAAATACACCGCTGTGACCTCTTTGCTGAGGTCACAGCGGTGTATTTTTTAGGGGTGCTGGTCAGGGCGATAAGCCAAACAGAAGGGCTCCAATATGCCAAGACCGCCCGACAATTCTGCGTCCCCGACAGGATTCGAACCTGCGACCTTTGGTACCGGAAACCAGTGCTCTATCCACTGAGCTACGGAGACATCGTCGGCATCCGCGTGGGATGACAACGCTGAAAGTCTAACACCCGGGTGCGGGAGGTTCCCAATCTGGTGTGCCTCCCCGCTGCCTACCGGTTGAGCCCCGGCACCTCATTCACGTCAACGGTGCCGTCGCGGAGGTAGTCGACGACGATCTCGTCGACGGCCGTGTTGCCCAGACCGACGTGGCCGTGGCCGCTGCCGTCGACGGTGAGGACGTGGGCGTTCATGGCGTCGGCGAGTGTGCGGTGGGTGCCGTAGGGGGTCTGGGGGTCGCCGGTGGCCTGGACGAGCAGCGGGCGCACCTCAAGAGCCTCCCCGGAGACGGCCGGCAGGGAGGCGACCGGCGGGGCGCCGGCGCAGGCCGCGCCGGAGGTGAACATGGCGTTGGGGGCGGTGAAGATGTCGCCGGTGACGAAGTTGCTCCAGGCGTAGGCGGGCAGATCACCCGGCTGGGCGGGGTAGTGGTTCTCGTTGCACATGATGAGGCGCTGCATGAGCTGGGAGTTGGCGACGTCGAGGAGCATCGTCTCCGGCATCTCGGCGGCGAAGTCCGCGGGGTCGGGGGTCGGCTGCGAGCCGTTGATCATGGCGGCGAGGTTGGGCCACTGGCTGGCGAAGGGCAGCATCTGGCGGGTGATGGCCAGGGTGGGGGAGGCCGACTGGTTGCCGCCGGTGGCCAGCTGAGAACTCAGACCCTGGAGGGACACGGCGAAGGGGTTGACCGCGGTCATCGCCTGCGCGCCGGCCTCGCCGGAGGAGCCGAGGCCCGGGGGCAGGTCGCCGACCCGGGCCGGCGGCGGGACGACGGTCGGGTTGGTGCCGGTCTCGGCGACGACGCGGGCGGACCACGCCTGGTACACGGCCAGCGGGGTCTCTCCGAGGCCGTAGACATCGTTGCGCTCGGCGACCCAGGACATGAAGTCGTGGAGGGCGTTTTCGTAACCGGCCTGCTGGGAACCCATGATGCCGTTCCAGGCGAGACCAGGGTCCATGGCGGAGTCGAGGACCACGCGGTCGGTGTGCTGCGGGTAGCGGGTGGCGTACGCGGATCCGAGGTAGGTGCCGTAGGACAGGCCGAGGACGGAGATCTGTTCGCGGCCGAGGGCGTTACGGACCCACTCCCAGTCATCGACGGTGTTGTCGGTGGTCAGGGAGGAGGTGTAGCCGGGGTGGTTGGCCTCGCAGGCGGCACGGATGAAGCCGCCCTGGTTGGTGAGGGCGTCGACGGGGCCCATCGCGAAGACCTCCTCGGCGCAGTTCACGCCGGTGGAGCCGGGCAGGCCACGCGGCTGGACGGCGATGCGTTCCCACTCGTTGACGATGCCGGCGGGCCAGGCGAAGCTCTCCCCGGAACCGACGTAGGAGTAGGCGTCGCCGCCCGGACCGCCCGGGTTGGTGAACAGGGTGCCGCGCGCTGTACCGGAGGCGGCGGGGACGCGGACAAAACCCACGGAGATGGTGGGGCCCCCGGGATCGGAGTGGTGCATCGGGACGTCGATACGCCCGCACTGCGCGCTCGGATCGGTGACCTGTTCCGGGCAGGCCTCCCAGGTGATGGGCTGGGCGGGGGCCGCCATGGCGGCCGGGGCGACCACGGGAAGGAGTCCGGACAGGGCGACAGCGGCGAGGGCACGGGGGAGAAGACGCATGAGTGCATGGTAACCACAATGATCCGCTCAGGTGTGACTGATGACGCGCTGTCCGGGAAAGCCTCAGTGGGAGTACCGGCGGAGGGTGCACTAGACTCATCGCCCATGACACCTGCTGATCTTGCGTCCCTCATCCGGGACACCGCCGCCGGCGTGCTCTCGTCCCGTGACCTCGACACCTCTGTTCTGCCCGACCCGGTGGTCGTCGAGCGCCCCCGAAACCCGGAGCACGGCGACTACGCCACCAACCTGGCCCTGCAGGTGGCCAAGAAGGTCGGCACCAACCCGCGCGAGCTGGCCACCTGGCTGGCGGAGGCGCTGGCGGAGGACCCGGCCATCGACGAGGCCACCATCGCGGGCCCGGGCTTCCTCAACATCCGCCTGGCGGCGGCGGCGCAGGGCGAGATCGTGGCGAAGATCCTCGAGGCCGGCTCCGGCTACGGTCACCTCGACATCTACTCAGGTCAGAAAATCAACCTGGAGTTCGTCTCCGCGAACCCGACCGGCCCGATCCACCTCGGCGGCACCCGCTGGGCGGCCGTCGGCGACTCCCTGGGCCGTGTCCTCACCGCCGCCGGTGCGGAGGTGACCCGCGAGTACTACTTCAACGACCACGGCGGCCAGATCGACCGCTTCGCACGCTCCCTGGTGGCGGCCGCCAAGGGTGAGCCCACCCCCGAGGACGGGTACGGCGGAGACTACATCCGGGAGATCGCGCAGGCGATCGTCGAGAAGCACCCTGACGCACTGGACAGCGGGGACGTCCAGGAGACCTTCCGTGCCGAGGGCGTCGAGATGATGTTCGCGCACATCAGGGAATCCCTCCACGAGTTCGGCACCGACTTCGACGTGTACTTCCACGAGAACTCGCTGTTCGAGTCGGGCGCCGTCGAGAAGGCCGTGCAGACCCTCAAGGACAACGGCAACCTCTACGAGTCCGAAGGTGCCTGGTGGCTGCGTTCCACCGACTTCGGCGACGACAAGGACCGCGTCGTCATCAAGTCCGACGGCGACGCCGCCTACATTGCCGGTGACATCGCCTACGTGGCCGACAAGATCGAGCGCGGTCACGACCTGTGCATCTACATGCTCGGCGCCGACCATCACGGTTACGTCGCCCGCCTCAAGGCCGCTGCCGCCGCGCTGGGCTACAACGCCGACCAGGTCGAGGTCATGATCGGCCAGATGGTCAACCTGCTCCGCGACGGCGAGGCCGTGCGCATGTCCAAGCGTGCCGGCACCGTCATCACCCTCGACGACCTCGTCGAGGCGATCGGCATCGACGCCGCCCGGTACTCGCTCATCCGCTCCTCCGTCGACTCCTCCCTGGACATCGACCTGGCGCTGTGGGCCTCCCAGTCCTCCGACAACCCCGTCTACTACGTCCAGTACGGCCACGCACGCCTCTGCTCCATCGCACGCAAGGCCGCGGAGCTGGGCGTCACCGCCGAGAACCCGGACCTCTCCCTGCTCACCCACGAGCGCGAGGGGGATCTCATCCGCACCCTCGGCGAATTCCCGGCCGTGGTGAAGGCCGCAGCCGAACTCCGTGAGCCGCACCGCATTGCCCGCTACGCTGAGGAACTGGCCGGCGTGTTCCACCGTTTCTACGACAACTGCCAGATCCTGCCGAAGGCGGACGAGGACGCCGCGCCGATCCACACCGCCCGTCTGGCGCTGGCCGCCGCCACCCGTCAGACCCTGGCCAATGCGCTCGGCCTGGTCGGTGTCACCGCTCCGGAGAGGATGTAGCGTATGACCGCGGAGTCCGCAGACTTCAACGACCTGCCCGCCCACGTCTGGCCACGTAACGCCGTGCGCCAGGAGGACGGCGTGGTGACCATCGCCGGTGTCCCCCTCCCGGAGATCGCCGAGGAGTTCGGCACCCCGGTGTTCGTCATCGACGAGGACGACTTCCGCTCCCGTTGCCAGGACATGGCCCGCGCCTTCGGTGGTCCCGAGCACGTGCACTACGCCTCCAAGGCATTCCTCACCCGCACCGTCGCCCGCTGGGTCGACGAGGAGGGTCTGTCACTGGACGTCGCCTCCCTCAACGAGCTGCGTATCGCGCTGGCCGCCGACTTCCCGGCCGCCCGCATCACCGCCCACGGCAACAACAAGGGCCCGTCCTTCCTACGGGCCTGCGTCACCGAAGGCGTCGGCCATGTGGTCCTGGACTCCGAGCAGGAGCTGGAGCTCCTCGACGCCATCGCCGCCGGCGCCGACGTCATCCAGAAGGTGATGATCCGCGTCAAGCCGGGCATCGAGGCCCACACCCACGAAGCGATCGCGACCTCCCACGAGGACCAGAAGTTCGGCTTCTCCCTGGCCTCCGGGTCGGCGTTCCGCGCCGCCGAGGCCGCCGTTCGTGCCGAGAACCTCGAGCTCGTCGGCCTGCACTGCCATGTCGGCTCCCAGGTCTTCGACGCGCAGGGCTTCACCATGGCCGCAGACCGCGTCCTGGGGCTCTACTCGAAGATCCACCGTGAGCTCGGCGTGCAGCTGCCCGAACTCGACCTCGGTGGCGGCTACGGCATCGCCTACACCGCGGACGAGCAGTCCCTCAACGTCGACGAGGTCGCCCACGACCTGCTCTCCGCGGTCGGTAAGACCGCCGCTGAGCTGGGTATCGACGCCCCCACCGTCCTCGTCGAACCCGGCCGCGCCATCGCCGGCCCCGGCACCGTCACCGTCTACGAGGTCGGCACGGTCAAGGACGTCACCGTCTCCGAGGACGAGAAGCGCCGCTACCTGTCCGTCGACGGCGGTATGTCGGACAACATCCGCCCGGCCCTCTATGACGCGCTTTACGACGCCCGCGTGGTCAACCGCTTCACCGAGGGCGAGGAGATCTCCTCCCGCCTCGTCGGTTCCCACTGCGAGTCCGGCGACATCCTCGTCCGCGACGCGGAGTACCCCTCCGACATCGTGGTCGGTGACCTCATGGCCGTCGCCGCGACCGGTGCCTACACCTACGCCATGTCCTCGCGTTACAACGCCTTCGGCCGCCCGCCGGTCGTCGCCGTGCGCGCGGGGAAGACCAGGCTCATGCTGCGCCGGGAGACCGTCGAGGACATCCTCGCGCTCGAGATTTAAGGGGGCGGGGGAGGCCCGCTTCTTCAGTGGAGGAGGGCCTTGATGCTGCCGGCATCCTCCAGCAGCGCCACGATGAGTGAGCTGTGGATCGAGCCGAGCGGCACACCCCCGCCCGGCACCACCGGGGAAGACCGACGCGGGTCAGGGGTGCCGACCGGGGACGGGGACGTGGTGCCGTGGTCAATCGCGCCCGAGCCCCCTGAGGCACATTTCCTCAGCTCCGCACGGAAGGCGTCTTCCTCCGCCTGTGCGCCGGGGGTCCGCTCCCAGGCCCGCAGCCAGGACTCCTCCGCGGCGACGGACAGACCCTTGCGTGTGTCGTTGAGCAGCGTCGTCGCTCCGGTCTGGCGCGCAACCGCGAGCCGGTCACGGGCCTCGTCGGAGGTCATCGTGTAGGAGTCGTGATCGGCCGCCCGGCGGTTGTTGCGCTCCACGAGAATGCGCAGCGGAGAGACTGCTTCGCCTTCCCGGTAGCCGACCCGGGCGCTTGCCACGTTGATCCGCTCCATGGCGGCCCGGACATCGTCGGGCATGTCCGCCAGCTGGCCGCTGCGTTTGTCCGCGTGCCAGGTGCGTGCCAGTGCCATGTCCTCCGTCACGGCGGGCACATCCCGCAGGATCTCCGCTGACCAGTTCGCGGCGAACACGCCGGACAGGGCGAGTGCGCTCTCCACCTCGGCGGGGGTGTGTCGGACGGTGCACGTGCCAGCGGTCGTGGTGACCTCGGCGGCGTGTGTGACGGAGGCTCCGGCCAGCGGGATTGCCAGGCAGGCCGTGAACGACGTCAGGGCACGGGCGATCCGACGGAGGAGCATGCTGGCCTCCTGTCACTGGAAACAGACGCACGGGTAATGAGGTCAGATTAATCATCGGAACGGCATATGTCCAGAGATATGACCACACCGACGGGGCGTCCTGACCCTTGTATCTGAGGATCCTGATGGACCCCGGTAGGCTGGTCTCAGAAATCTGTCCTCAGTCCGCCCGTCCCCGACGGGTGCGGACCAACGACCATGTGCAGGAGAACAATGACCGTCACTTCGCAGCCCAGCTTCAACCCCGGCAAGGGAGCCGGCGAGCCGGTGGGCGTCGCCATTCTCGGCCACGGCACCGTCGGATCTGAGGTGCTGCGCCTGATGGGCGAGTACTCCGACGCGCTTGCGCACCGCATCGGCGGTCCGCTCGAGATCAAGGGCGTGGCCGTATCCGACCTCTCCAAGCCCCGCGAGGGTGTCGCCGCGGAGCTGCTCACCGATGACGCCCTGAGCCTCATCAACCGCGACGACGTCGACATCGTCGTCGAGGTCATCGGCGGTATCGATTACCCGCGCGAGCTGGTCCTGGCTGCCCTGCGGGCCGGCAAGTCCGTCGTCACCGCCAACAAGGCCCTCGTCGCCGCCCACGCCGACGAGCTCGCCGATGCCGCTGACGCCGCCAACGTCGACCTCTACTTCGAGGCTGCCGTCGCTGCCGCCATCCCGGTCGTCGGCATGCTGCGCCGTTCCCTCGCCGGTGACAACATCCTGCGCATCTCCGGCATCGTCAACGGCACCACCAACTTCATTCTCGACGCCATGGAGTCCACCGGCGCCACCTACGACGACGCACTCGCTGAGGCCACCCGCCTGGGTTACGCCGAGGCCGACCCGACCGCTGACGTCGAGGGCCACGACGCCGCCTCCAAGGCCGCCATCCTCGCGTCCCTGGGCTTCCACACCCGTGTCAAGTTCGATGACGTCAGCTGCGAGGGCATCTCCAAGGTCACCGCTGAGGACATCGAGGCCGCCCGCGACGCCGGTTACGTCATCAAGCTGCTCGCCATCTGTGAGCGCATCACCGACCAGAATGGTGAAGAGTCCGTGGCCAGCCGCGTCCACCCGACCCTGGTTCCGGTCGACCACCCGCTGGCCTCGGTCAACCAGTCCTACAACGCCATCTTCGTCGAGGCCGAGGCTGCCGGTCGCCTGATGTTCTACGGCAACGGTGCCGGTGGCGCCCCGACCGCCTCCGCCGTTCTCGGTGACCTCGTCGGCGCCGCCCGCAACAAGGTCCACGGTGGCCGCGCCCCGGGCGAGAACACCTACGCCAACCTGCCGATCGCCCAGTTCGGTGACGTGCGCACCAGCTACCACATCGACATGGAGGTCGAGGACCGCACCGGTGTCCTCGCCGAGCTGTCGGCCATCTTCGCGGCCCGCGACATCTCCCTCAAGACCGTCCGTCAGGAGGATGCCGGCGACCACGCCCGCCTCATCGTCGTCACCCACTCCGCACGCGAGGCTGATCTGGCCGCCACCGTCGAGGACCTCAAGCAGGCCTCGGCAGTCAAGGCCGTCGACAGCGTTCTGCGCCTCATCTAAGGAGTGCCGAGGTTTGAGCATTCAGCTTGAGGTGGGCACCAAGGTCACCGTCACCGTCCCGGGTTCCTCCGCGAACCTGGGCCCCGGATTCGACACCCTCGGCCTGGCCGTGGGTATCTACGACACCGTCGAGGTCGAGGTCATCGAGTCAGGCCTCGAGGTCGAGGTCTTCGGCGAGGGCGAGGATGACCTGCCCCGTGACGGCTCCCACCTGGTGGTCAAGGCCATCCGGTCGGGCCTCAACGCCGCACACGCCGAGGCCCCCGGCCTGCGTGTCGTCTGCACCAACTCCATCCCGCAGTCCCGTGGCCTGGGCTCCTCCGCCGCCGCTGCGGTCGCCGGCGTCCTCGCCGCCAACGGTCTGGCGGGCAGCCCGCTGACCACCGACCAGGTGGTCCAGCTGTCCTCCGCCTTCGAGGGACACCCAGACAACGCCGCGGCCTCCGTCCTCGGTTCCGCCGTGGTCTCCTGGACCACCACCCCGGTCGACGGCTCCCAGCCGGGCTACCGGGCGGTGGCGGTGGACGTCGACAAGCGGATCCGGGCGACGGCCCTCGTGCCGGACTTCCACGCCTCCACCCAGGCGGTGCGTCGCGTGCTGCCGAGCCACGTCACCCACACGGACGCGCGCTTCAACGTCTCGCGCACCGCGGTGATGACCGTGGCACTGCAGAACCACCCGGAGCTGCTGTGGGAGGGCACCCGTGACCGCCTGCACCAGCCGTACCGCGCCGATGTGCTGCCGGTGACCGCAGAGTGGGTCAACCGCCTGCGCAACCGTGGCTATGCCGCCTACCTGTCCGGCGCCGGCCCCACCTGCATGGTGCTGTCGGTGGATCCCGTCGATGAGTCCATCCTGGACGACGCCCGGGCCGCCGGCCTGCGCGTCATCGAGCTTGAGGTCGCCGGTCCGGCGACTCTCGAGATCAGCCGGGCGTAACGTCCCCGACGTCGGGGAGACCGTCGGCCGGGTCCACCCGGTCCGCGGCGACGGAACACGAGCCCGAAGGGTAGAAGGGACGCAGACTCAGCCGGACGGGTGCGGAACCCACCGACTCCTGGAGGAAACCCTCGTGCATGGCGCAGACCACCAGCGAGGGGCGTTTTCCGTCGGCGACGAAGGGGCATGCCTGCAGCTGGATGTCGACGGAGTCTGAACACTCGGACTTGTTCTCCCGACCCGGGCGGATCGTCGGGTCGAAGCCGAGTTGGCGCAGGGTGCTCTGGAGCTGGTCCAGGGCAGAATCCATGTCGCCCCCCTCGACCTGCCCTGCGGGGAGGTCCTCGCGCTGGGCCATGCGTCGGGCCCAGATGCGTCCGATCTCCCGGGCCTTCTCCATCGTCGCGGGGCCGGGGGATTCGATGTCCACGACCATGGACGCGAGTACCTCGACCAGGGAGATGTACTCGCGGGCGATGACCCGGTTGTCCGGGATCCGCACCTGGAAGATGAGCGACGGCCGACCGCGACCCTGCACCGGGGCGGTGTGGGCGTGGACCGCGCCCCGGGAGATCAGTTCGTCGAGATGGCCGCGAACAGTGTTGACGTGCATGCCCAGGTCGGTGGCCAGGTCAGCGGACCGGGCACCCTGCGGATATGTCTGCAGCTGGTCGAGGACCTCGCGCTGCTTCGTGCTCAGTTGCAGCGACTCAGGGTAGAGCTCCGCGGCGGGGCGGGGCGGACGGTTGTCCGGCATGATGACTGAAGCCTCCTCGTGTCCGGTGCAGCACGTGTGCCGTGATGGCGGTTGCCTTCGTCACGCAGTCGACGGTGGTACCTGGCACGGGGCCGAGATCCCTGACCGACCGGCGCGTGACGGGGACTCGACCGAGCCAACAGTACCGGGCCAGACGTTCCGGGCGGAACCACTCTCCTGAGTGTGTCCGTGCACCCGGTCCGGCTGACGGAGCTGCAGCGTCGTCGCTTCCGGAGGGGGAACATGACGACCACCGCAGTACCGGCGGAGACCGCATCACCGCTGTCTGCGGGATATAGTGCCTGTCACCTTCAATTGTTCGCGATACATCGTCACGGTGTCAATTTCCGTGTGGGCGGCCACGCCCTCGATCCGGTTGAGACCCGCCAGCGTGGAGACGACATCGTCTGGCGGGACCGCCAGCAGATCTGCTGGCGCCCCCGATACGGTGACCCGGCCTCCGGACAGCACGACGAGGACATCGTGGTTGGCCAGCAGGGTGGTGCACCACCCTGCTGGCGGAGTCCACGTCATCGCCCGCGGCTGTGGCATCGGTGTGGTAGACCCAACCGGCGTCGGCCCGGCCGGAGACGACCTTGCCCGGGACGTCGGAGACGGAGCACCTCGGTGCCGTCGCGGTGGGCGGTGAGCATCTCGACGAGCTGGGCGTGCTGTTCACCGTCGGAGTGGGCGACGGCCTCGAGTATGACGCACAGGTGGTCAGGGAGCTCACCGGTGAGCTCCTCGAAACCGAGCTGGAGAGCGCCTGGCGGGACGCCGGGATGGCGGTGCCGCGGCACTTGCCGACGCCCGCCTGACCCGACACTGCGTCATCCTCACCATTGGCGGCACGGGACTGGACCCCGCAACCTCACCCCGGAGGCCACCGCACCGCACATCGCCGTCGACCTGCCCGGACTGGCCACACAGATCCTCCCGGCGGGCCTGGCGAACACTGCTCAGGCCGGCCTGTCCCGAGGCCTCACCGGCCTCACCGGACGCGGCCCGGAGGATGGCGTTGATCGTCTACGCGCCGTCGTCACGCGGTGGGGTGCGGGACACTCTAGGTGTCGTCTGCCCCCTGTTGCCCACCATCTTCGAGCGGCTCGTGGCCGAGGCCTGAGAGGTCCCGGTACTCCACCGATCCGCCGCCGGCCCAGCCGACCTCCGGGGAGATGCCGCTCTGCTCCCCGTCGATGACCGCGTGCAGGCGTGGCAGGGTGATCGTCTCGACAAAATCCTCGCGTTCGATGCCGATGAAGCGGCGGCCCAGTTTCAGCGCCACGGCGGCGGTCGTGCCTGAGCCGAGGTGGTAGTCGAGCACCATGTCACCCGGCGTGGTGAACAGCTCGAGGAGGAACTTCAGCAGAGCCTCGGGTTTCTTGCCGTTGCGGAAACTCACCCCACCCTCGGCGGACACGCGGTTGAAGGCGGCGTGGAAGTCGAGGAAATTCGGGTACGGCAGGGACGTGACGTCGCTGGACTGGGGGACACCCTGGAAATAGGAACCGTTGCGGTTGCCGACCTTCGGGGTGTGGAAGAAGCGATGCCCCAGGCCGTCGTCGCCGATGTCCGGCACCTGGATGAGGGTCATCGGGTCGAGGTCGAGTTTCTCGAGGTGGGCCACCCAGAAGCGGCCCGAGGAGTTCTTCTCGCGCAGGCTGCCCCGGATGGAGTGGGTACGGAACGTCCCCTCACCGGCACCGACGTCCACCTTCCGCCACTCCTCGGGGCGGTAGATGCGGCATGCGCGCCCGCCGAGTTCGGCGGGCGTTCCGGAGCTCATGAGTTCGACGTCCCAGCGGTAGTCGCTGAAATCGCGTTCGCGGATGCGGCGGGGCATGCGGAACCGGGGGTCGGTGGAGTAGATGAGGATCTGTTCGACGACGTCGTTGAACTGTTTGTCCGCGGTCAACGCCCGGTCGGGGTGACGGACGAGGACGTGAAAGACCATGACCTTGTGCAGCCAGTCGGTCTCGTCGAGAAGCACCTCCAGATGGGCGGACTGGTGGAAGCTGCACTGGATGACGATCACCGCGTCATCCAGGAGCAGCGGGCGGGCGGCCTCCAGCCGCTCCGCCATGAGGGAGAGCCACCGTGCGCGGGGCAGTGCATCGGCGTAGAGGTAGTCCCCGCTGCCGGTGTTGTAGGGCGGATCGATGTAGATCATCCGCACCTGTCCGGCGTGCGTGCCCGCCAGGTGACGGAGTACCCGCAGGTTCTCGCCCCGGATGAGCAGGTTGTCCACGGAGCCATCCATGCCTGCCCATCCTAGTGTCAGGCCACGCGGGTGAAGCGGATCCGCCAGGTGTCAGGGCCCTCGGTGAGGTACTCCATCTCGAAGGACTCCTCGCGGGCCTCGACCTCCTTGAGCAGGGGCACGGGATTGTGCGGGGCGACGAGCACCATGGACTCGCCGACCTCGCGGGTGCCGAGTGCGCCGTGGATCGCGCCGTGCCGGATGGAGTGCGGGATCGCGGCGGCGATGAGGGTCGGCTCCGGGGTCTCGTTCGAGGGCGTGAGAGGGAGGTTGATCTCCATGGTTGATCCTTTCGGGGTCGTCGGTCGGGGACTTCTCGGGGGGCTTCTGCCCGTCCCACCAATTTAGTACGATTAACATCGTGAAAAAAGGGCACCCACGTGTGTGGCACCGATTCGTGTTCCTGGCGTTCGCCGGGGCCTCCGTGATCGCCGGTCTCACGGGTGCCCTTGCCCTGCTCGGGTACCTCGGAGGCACCCGCGCGGCCGCGCTCGCCGTCGACCACGGTCCGTTGATGATCTTCGGTTTCGTCGGTGGCGCGATCGGCCTCGAACGTACCGTCGCGGTGCGCACACTGTGGAGCTGGCTGGGCCCCCTGAGCAGCGCCGCCGGCGTGATCACCCTGCTTGCGGGTCTGCCTGTCGCGGTACCCGCCCTGCTGTTCACCGCCTCGTTCCTCATCCTCGGTCAGGTCTACGCCACCGTGCACCGCCGGCAGGCGACCCTCGCTGTCCTCGCGCAGGCCGTAGGAGTGGTGGGGGCGGTGAGCGCCACCCTCATCTGGGGTTTCGGGACGGGGGACTTCGCCGCCGCCATGCCCCCGGCGGTCGTGTTCGTCGTCGCGACCATCATCGGTGAGCGCCTCGAGCTCGCCCGCATCCCCGTCACCGCGGGCAACCCCGAACCGGTGATCACCGGTCTGGTGCTGGCGCTCGCGGCCGCCGGCATCCTCTTCATCCCCGCGCCCGAACTCGGCTACCCGCTCATGGGCCTGCTGCTGGTGGCCATCGCCGTGGTGACCGCGCGTGCCGACGTCGCCCGGCGCCTCGTCCGGGCCGGCGGGCTCCCGCGCTTCAGCGCCGTCTGCATGCTGCTCGGCTACGGGTGGCTGCTGCTCGCGGGGGTGCTGTGGCTCGCCTTCGCCCGGACGACCACCGGTTTCCTCTACGACGCCGCGGTCCACGCCGTGTTCCTCGGATTCGTGGTCTCCATGATCTTCGCCCACGCCCCGATCATCCTCACCGCCGTGATCCGTCGCCCACTGCCGTACCACCCGGTCATGTACGTCGCGGTCGCCCTGCTCCACGGCGGCCTGGCGCTGCGTCTGTTCGGCGACGCCCGCGAGGCCGTCACCCTGTGGCAGCTCGGCGGCGTGATCAACGTGGTCGCGGTGCTGGCCTTCCTGCTCACCGGGGTGGTGCTGAGTGTGGGGGCGTCCCGACGTCAGCAGCAGGCCCGCCAGACCCGTCAGGAAAGGAGGCCCCGCCGTGACGCTCGCACTGTCTGACGTCTCCCTGCGCAACCGCGCCCGCTGGCACATCGTCGCCGCCGCCGTCATCGCGGTGTGGATGGCCACCGGCGTGTGCCTGCTCATCGCCTCGACTGCAGGTGCCCCGGTCTCCTGGTGGACTGTGGTCCACCCCTTCACCCTCGGCGCGCTGACCACCGCCGTCATCGTCTACTCCACGCACTTCACGGAGGCGCTGACCCGCACCCCGGCGGCCTCCTTCGTCCCGGTCGCCGCCCGGGTGGGGGTGCTCCAGATCGCGGTCCTGGCGCTCCTGTCCGGCAAGGCCGGGCCCGGTTGGAACGTCCTCGCCGATGTCGGCGCCGCTCTGGTCCTCGGTGTGCTGGTGTGGCACGGAATCGCCCTGTGGCGGCGCCTGCGGGGTTCCCTGGCCGGGGCTTTCGTGGTCACCGTCCCCTTCTACCTGGTGGCCGCAGGGTTCCTCGGGCTCGCCGTGATCCTCGCCTGGCTCGCCGGCCGCGGCGTGGGTTCCTACGACCACCTCATCGGCGCACATTCCCGCGCGACGGTGTGGGGCTTCACGTGGCTGACCGTGCTGGGCACCATCATCAGCCTCCTGCCCACGCTCACCGGCGCGCGGATCTCCGCCGTGGCCCGCGCCCGCTGCACCAGACTGCTGGTCATCCACTCCCTCGCGCTGGTCGCTGCCGTCGTCCTGCTCGCCTCCCCGGGGGGCAACTCCGCCTGGGCGGCCCTCCCACTTCTGGTCACCGTCGCCGCGGCGGTACTGCTGGTGCAGCCGGTGCTCGCGGAAGTCCTGCCGGGAACCCGCTGGCGCACCGCCGGTTTCGGTGTGACGGCCGGCACGCTGTGGCTCGTGGTGGCCGCGACCATGGACGCGGTGCTGCTGGCGCGTGGCGTCGACCCCCGGGAGGGTATCCGTCTGCTCATCCCCGCGCTCCTCGGTGCGGGGCTGCTGCAGCTGGTCACCAGCGTCCTGCTCCACCTGCTGCCGATCCTCGTCGGCGGAGGCCCCGCGAAGGTCAACACCAGCCGTGACCGCGCCGACCGTGGGGGACTGGCCCGCCTGACGCTCATCAACATCGGTGGTGTGCTCACCCTGCTCGCCGCCACGGGGCCCGCCCTCACCTCCGGGCTCATCCTGCTCGTCCTCGGTCTGCTCTCCCAGCTCATCGCGCTCGTCAACGCCGTCGTCCCCCAGTACCGGAAGGAACTGCCATGACCCTGCCGCTCGGACCCTCGTCGCCCGCCACACCACCCCGTACCGATCCTCCGTCGGTGGGCTGGGCCTCATGGATCATCATCGGTCTGGCGATCGTCGCCGCGGTGGTCCTGGGTGTCACCCTGAGCACCACCAGCCCCGACACCTCCACCCCGGTGGCGGCGGAGGACTCCCTCACGGTCGAGGTGAGCATGAAGAACATGCGCTACCACCCGGACACCATCGAGGTCCCCGCGGGAACGCACCTGGTCATCGAACTGAGCAACGCCGACGATATGCGCCATGACCTGCAGATCAACGGTCAACGGAGCGAACTCGTCGCGCCAGGGGATACCGTCATCTTCGACGCCGGCGTGTTCACCGCGGACACAGAGGGCTGG
>CAJDUQ010000019.1_pt1 | contig 16716 bp, 17 predicted proteins | sample 7390901 | NCBI WGS metagenome assembly CAJDUQ01 (sample SAMEA7055691, study PRJEB34461) | soil metagenome | biome: terrestrial ecosystem; feature: Peninsula; material: soil | place: Antarctica | collected 2016 | reverse complement strand
GACAGCACCCCGCAGCAGCTTCTTCGTGTGCTTCTCCACCACCCGCAGCGCATCCAGGGACAGATCCCCGGCAGCCTGACGGGCAGCGGACTGCAGCCTGCGGTGTCGGGCAGGCCCGAAGTACACCCCGGCCAGCATCGACCACGCGCCGGCGTCCCGGAAACCGAGCCGGGTCAGCTCACCGACGGTGACGGTGCCGGAGGACAAGGCCTCCAGGACCGTCATACCGCGCAACGCGCGGAAGGCGTCGATGATGTCCATGACCCGGACCGTAGACCGGGGTCACGCGTGCGTCGACAAGCAACCGGCCCGGCCTGTGGACAACCCCCTCCATCCACAGGCACGGGTGCGCTACCGGGCGGCCGCCCGGCGCTGGCGGGCAAACTCTGATAGAACGACGCCCGCGGCGACGGAGGCGTTGAGCGACTCGACCCAGTCGACCATGGGGACGGACATGATGACGTCGCAGTTCTCGCGGACGAGGCGGGAGATGCCCTTGCCTTCGGAGCCGACGACGATGACGACGGGGTCGGTGCCGCCGTCGTAGGTGTCCAGGGTGTGCTCGCCACCGGCGTCGAGGCCGACGACCTGGTAGCCGTTCTTCTGGAACTCCTTGATGGTGCGGGTGAGGTTGGTTTCGCGGGCGACGGGCAGACGGGCGGCGGTGCCGGCGGAGGTACGCCAGGTGACGCCGGTGACGGCCGCGGAGCGACGCTCCGGGATGATCACGCCGTGTCCACCGAAGGCGGCGACGGAACGGATGACGGCGCCGAGGTTTCGGGGGTCGGTGATGTTGTCGAGCACGACGAACATGCCGGGCTCACCGGTGTCGGCGACGTTGCTCATGAGGGTGTGCACGTCGGTGTACTTGTACGGCGGGATCTGCAGGCCGATGCCCTGGTGGAGGCCGTTACCGGTCATCTTGTCGAGCTCGAAGCGCGGGACCTCGTGGATCGGGATGCCGCGGGTGGTGGCCATGGTCACGGCTTCGCTGAGGCGGTCGTCGGCGCCGGTGCCCTCGGCGACGTAGAGGGCGGAGCCGGGCACCCGGGCGTGGAGGCACTCGATGACGGGGTTGCGTCCGACGACGAGTTCGTGGGGGTTCTCCTGGACGTGGCGTCCGGAGGCGCGGCGTTCAGCGGCGCGCTTGCGCTTGTAGGCGGCGTGGTATTCGCGGTTCTCGGCCTTGGGGGTGGGGCCTTTGCCCTTGAGTCCGCGGCGGACCTGTCCGCCGGAGCCCTTGGTGGCACCCTTCTTGTTGGTGCGTCGTGCCCCGGGTCGTCCCTGGTTGGTCATGTGTTCTTCCTACTTGTTGAGCGACCACTGTGGGCCGTCGGGCGTGTCGGTGACGTCGATGCCGGCGGCGATCAGGCGATCGCGGACGGCGTCGGCGGTGGCCCAGTCCTTCTCGGCCCGGGCGGTGGTGCGGCGTTCCAGTTCGGCGTCGACGAGCACGTCGAGTGCCCGGAGGGCACCGTCGCTTGTCGACGCCTCCTCCGCCCACGCCTCATCCTGCGGATCCACGCCGAGGACCGCGGTCATGGCGCGGACGGAGGCGGCGAGGGCGGCGGCGTCATCGTGTGAGCCGGAGGCGAGGGCGGTGTTGCCGGCGCGGACGGTGTTGTGGATCTCGGCGAGCGCGCGGGGGACGGAGATGTCGTCGTTCATGGCCTCCTCAAAGGCCGGCGTCCACCTGCCGACGTCGACGGGGCCGACGCGCCTGAGGAAGTCCTCGATGCGTCGGTAGCCGGCGGCGGCTTCCTGGAGTGCCGCCTCAGAGTACTCCAGGACGCTGCGGTAGTGCGCAGAGCCCAGGTAGTAGCGCAGTTCGACGGGGCGGACCAGGGTGAGGATGTGCGGGACAGACAGGACATTGCCCAGCGACTTGCTCATCTTCTCACCGGCCATGGTGACCCAGTGGTTGTGCATCCAGTAGTTGGCGAAGCCGTCGCCGGCGGCGTGAGCCTGGGCGATCTCGTTCTCGTGGTGCGGGAACTGCAGGTCGAGGCCACCGCAGTGGATGTCGAAGGTGTCGCCGAGGTACCAGGTCGCCATGGCGGAACACTCGAGGTGCCAGCCGGGCCGGCCCTCACCCCACGGGGTGGGCCAGGACGGCTCGCCGGGCTTGGCGGCCTTCCACAGGGCGAAGTCCTGCGGGGAACGCTTGCCGACGTTGTCGGTCTCCCCCTGCTCCATCTCCTCGACGCGGTTGCCGGAGAGCGACCCGTAGTCGGAGCCCTCCGCGGCGACCCACGCGGCGACGTCGAAGTAGACGGACCCCTCGACCTCGTAGGCGAAGCCGTTGTCCATGAGGCGCTGCATGTAGGTGACCATCTGGGTGATGTGGCCGGTGGCCCGCGGCTCCACGGACGGGGGCAGCACACCCAGCTGGTCGTACGCCCAGGTGAAGGCGCGTTCGTGGGTGGACACCCACTCCCACCAGGGGCGGTCGTGCTCGGCGGCCTTGGTGAGGATCTTGTCGTCGATGTCGGTGACGTTCCGCACGAAGGCGACGTCGAGGCCCGTGGCCAGGAGCCAACGGCGCAGGATGTCGAAGGCCACGCCCGAACGGACGTGTCCGATGTGCGGCTGGGACTGCGGCGTCGCACCACACAGATAGATCGAGGCGTGGCCTTCCCTCACGGGCCGGAAGTCGCGCAGCGACCGGGTAGCGGTGTCAAAGATACGGAGAGTCACAACTCACCATCCTAGACGAGTCGCCTGCCCTAGATTCGCCGCGGAAGCTGGTTCTCCTCGACGAAGTGGTGGTAGTCGCGCTGGTGGAGCTTCGAGGCGGCGGCCTCATCGACGATGACGGTCACCCGCGGGTGGTACTGGAGCACGGAGGCCGGGCACATCGTGGTCACCGGTCCTTCCGCGAGCGCGGCGATGGCATCGGCCTTCCCCTCACCGGTGGCGAGCATGAGCAGGTGCCCGGCGCGCTGGATGGTGCCCAGGCCCTGGGTCAGCACGTGGATGGGCACGTCCTCCGGCCGGTCGAAGAATCGGGAGTTGTCCTTGATGGTCTGCGGTTGGAGCGTGTCGACGTGAGTCGGGCCGTGCAGCGCCGCGCCCGGCTCGTTGAAGCCGATGTGACCGTTGGTGCCGATGCCCAGGAGCTGGATGTCGATGCCGCCGGCATCGAGGATGGCCTGCTCGTAGCGGTCGGCGGCCTCCCACGGGTCGGCGGCGGTGCCGTCGGGGCTGTGGACGTGCGCGTCGTGGAAGTCGACGTGGTCCGTGAACTCCGCGCGGATGGTGTGGTGGTAGCTCTGCTCGTGCTCGGGGGACAGGCCGACGTACTCGTCGAGGAGGAAGGCGGTGCAGGCGGCGAAGCTGATCTCACCGGTGCGGTGGCGGCGGATGAGCTCGCGGTAGGTGCCGAGGGGGGTGGAACCCGTCGCCAATCCGAGGGTCGCTCCACGATGCGCGTACCCGGCGAGAATGTCCGCTGCCGCGAGGGACACGCCCTCCTGGGTGTCGCGGATGAGAATGTCCATGTGGGCTCCTTGGGTGGACTGACACAACTGCCCCAATGGTATGCCCTCACCCGGCGATTCCCTGCACCGCACCCTGGGAGTTACCTGGGCAGTCGGCGCAGTGGTACGTAATGGGCGGACACGGCGGCGCGGAAGGTGTCGACGTCACCCGCCTCGAGGGAGTCGAGAAGGTCCTCGAGCGCCCGGACGGTGTCGGCGGCGGCGAGGGGCGGTTCCAGGCCGAGTGCATCGATGCTGTCCACGTGGACCCGCAGGAGGGTGTCGGCGAGTTCCCGGGTGAGTGTGCTGCTCAGGCCGGAGTGCAACCACCGGTGGAAATGGATGTACTTCTGCCGGTCGAGCCCGCCCGTGTCGGTGGACATCCCGGTGACGAGCGCCCGCTGCCTGCTGAGGTCCGTCCCGTGGTGACGCTCCACGATCTCCACGGCCCCGCCGAGATCGAGGGGCTCGCGCGTGTCGATCACCTGGCGCAGGCCCTCGAGGGACTGGTCCGGGTTGAGGGTGAGGCGCAGGAGCAGGCTCTGCCGCAGCGGCTCGAGTGAGAAGTGTGAGATGAAGGTGCCGTGCCCGTGGCGGACCTCGAGGACGTCGAGGCTGGACAGGGAGCGGACGGCCTCCCGCAGGGAGGAGCGGGAGCACGAGATCGCCGCGCAGAGATCAGCCTCCGAGGGGAGCAGGTCGCCCGGCCGCAGGCGGTGCGTGCGGATGTAGTCCCTGATGCCTTCTTCTGCGGCGTGTGCTGCGCTGCGTCGGACGTTGACCATGCGGACCAGCCCCTTCCCGGACCGTCCCGCCCGGGGACGGCCCCTGTCACCTGCTCTGACTATACATTCGGCGGTCGCCACACCACTGCGGTGGCGACGGCCGCGCGGCCCTCGCCGCGGCCGGTGAATCCCATGTGGTCGGTGGTGGTCGCCGCCACGGAGACGGGGGCACCGAGGATTTCGGAGAGCACCTGTTCGGCCTCCACGCGGCGCGGCCCCATCTTCGGGGTCTGGCCGATGAGCTGGGCGGCGGCGTTACCGATGACGAAGCCGGCGTCCTCGACAGCCGCGCGGGCCTCACGGAGCAGCTGCGCACCGGAGACGCCGTCATACTTCTTCTGCCCCACCCCGACGAGGGCCCCGAGGTCGCCCAGGCCGGCGGCGGAGAGGAGGGCGTCGACAATCGCGTGGGCGACGACGTCCCCGTCGGAGTGTCCCTCGCAGCCGTCGGCCCCCTCGAAGAGCAGGCCGGCGAGCCAGCAGGGCTTGCCGGCCTCGATCTGGTGGGCATCGGTGGAGATCCCCACGCGGGGGATGATCGGGTCACTCACTGGGCACCTCGAAGATGGTGGGTTCAGCCTCGTCCGTGATGGTGCGGGCGAGGGTCATGTCGATGGGGGTGGTCACCTTGAAGGCCATGGGGTCACCCTGCACGGTGACGACAGGCACGCCGTGCCACTCCATGAGGGAGGCGTCGTCGGTGGCCACGAAGCCGGGGTCGGGGGACGCGAAGTAGGCGGTGTTCGCGGCACGGAGTTCGGAGAGCAGGGCCCCCTGCGGGGTCTGGACGGCCCGCAGCGACGCCCGGTCCGGGGTGTCCACCACGAGGTCCCCGTCGACCTGCTTGATCGTGTCGGCGACCGGCACCACGGGGATGACGGCCGGCGCCCCCTCGAGGACCCGGCGCGCCACGCGGGCGATCATGCCGGGTGGGGTGAGGGCGCGGGCGGCGTCGTGGATGAGGACCACGGCCTCCTCGTCCGGGATGGTGCGCAGGCCCGCCCACACACTGTCGGCGCGTTCGCCGCCGCCGTGGGTGAGTCGGAGGGGCACCGGGGCGTCGAAAAGCCCCGCGGAGTCCAGCACCTCGCGGGCGTAGGACTCCATGTCGGGGCTGACGAGGACGATGATCTCGTCGACCATCGCGGAGTTGATCATCGCGGTGACGGACCGCTCCACGAGGGTGCGGCCGCGCAGGCGGACGAAGGCCTTGGGGACCGCCGCCCCGAGGCGGGTGCCGCGGCCGGCGGCGGCGATGAGGGCGATGACACGCACAGCCGACCCCCGGGACTAGTCCTCGTCGTCGAACGTGAGGTCGTCGAGGTCGACGTCGATGTCGCCGCCGTCCGGGGTGTCCTCCGGGTCCGGTTCGATGTGCTTGTCCACCTCGGCGAGGAACTTGTCGGCCTTGGCCTCGTCGACGGTGTCTGCCAGGGCCAGCTCACCGACGAGGATCTGACGGGCCTTGGCCAGCATGCGCTTCTCACCGGCGGACAGGCCGCGGTCCTGGTCACGGCGCCACAGGTCGCGGACGACCTCGGCCACCTTGTTCACGTCACCGGAGGCCAGGCGCTCCTGGTTGGCCTTGTAGCGGCGGGACCAGTTGCCCACCTCCTCGACGTCGGTCTCACGGAGGACGCCGAAGACCTTCTGCAGGCCCTCCTCGCCAACGACGTCGCGGACGCCGACCAGCTCCGTGTTCTTGGACGGGACGCGGACGACGAGGTCAGACTGGTAGATCTGCAGGACGAGATACTCCAGTTCCTCCCCTCCCATCACGCGGTGCTCGATGTCGGCGATCACGGCGGCGCCGTGGTGCGGGTAGACAACGACGTCCCCGACCTTGAAATCCATTCCCACTCCTTGTGTGCACTCTCTCAGTGCGGTTGCGGAAGTTGCGCGAAGAGGCACTGCACCTCTGACCGGGCAGCACACTAGACCCTGCATTCTACCACGTCGGACAACCGCTTTCGCGGCCGGCCGGACACTCCCGGAACCACCCCCGATTGCCCCCGGCTCCCCCCGCTCCCGACAACCGATCCCCGGGAACTGTGTGCCTCGCCACCGAAGAGACTAAGGTAAGCTGCTGAAACAGCATCATGAACCGTGAACTGATGGAGGACACCCCCGTGAAGTCCCTGAAGTCGGCCGCCCGTCGCGGCGGCATCATCTCCGCCGCCGCACTGTCTGCGCTGGCACTCGCCTCCTGCTCTGCAGGTCAGGTTACCCAGACCGCCTCGCAGGTGGCGGCCGTGAACGGCGCTGAGGGCGCCAGCGAGGACGGCACCGTGGCTGTCCGCGATGTCACCATCGTGCTGGACGACAAGGGCGAGGCCGCCCTGAAGTTCACCGCCATCAACCAGGACACCTCCATGACTGAGCACATGCTCAAGTCCGTCGACGTCGACGGTCAGTCCGTCTCCATCAACGCGGAGCCGCTGGGCCGCGACTGCGCCCTGGTCTCCGACTCTGCTGACGGCCTGGCGAGCACCCCGCAGGCTGACGGTGTCGGTTGCATCCAGTACACCGAGACCTCCCTGGACAACGAGGACTACGCCATCGGCGGCAACGTCCCGGTCACCTTCACCTTCGACACCGGTGATGTCGAGGTCTGGGCCGCCGTCGCTGCTCCGCAGCTGCCGGCCGGCTCCCACGTGCGACAGGTCGACCCGGAGGGTTCCAACTAAGCCCCTGAGCTTTGCCGACGCCCGGTCCTCTCCCCCGAGAGGCCGGGTTTTTTGGCGTTCCTGTGGTTAGGTGGTCGACATGGCCCGTAAACCTCGTTCCGTCCACATCTGCTCCGAATGCGGCTACTCCGCAACCAAGTGGCTCGGCCGCTGCCCGGACTGCGGTTCCTGGGGCACGCTCGTGGAGTCCGCGGCGGCCCCGAAGGGCGGTGGAGCGGGTGCCTCGGCCGTCGCGGCGGTGTCCGGGGCGGTGCCGACGGGGTTGACGCCGACTGCCCCGGCCACCCCCATCACGAAGGTGAGCGGGTCGGCGGCCGCGTCCGTGCCCTCCGGCATCGGGGAACTGGACCGGGTGCTCGGCTCCGGTGTGGTGCCGGGATCGGTGGTACTCATGGCGGGCGAGCCGGGCGTGGGCAAGTCGACACTGCTGCTGGAGGTGGCCAGCCGCTGGGCAGGGATCGGAGACCGGAAGGCGCTGTACGTCACGGCGGAGGAGTCCGTCGGACAGGTCCGCGTCCGCGCCGAACGCACCGACGCCCTCAAGGAGACCCTCTTCCTGGCGGCGGAATCCAACCTGGACGTCGTCTTCGGGCACGTCGAGCAGATCAGGCCGTCGCTGCTCATCATCGATTCGGTCCAGACCATGCACGCTCCCGGTGTCGAGGGTGTGGCCGGCGGCGTCGCACAGTCCCGTGCGGTGACCGCCGCGCTGACCACCCTGGCGAAGACCTCCGGCATCCCGATCCTGCTCGTCGGCCACGTGACCAAGGACGGCAACGTCGCCGGTCCCCGCGTGCTCGAGCACCTGGTGGATGTGGTCCTCAACTTCGAGGGCGACCGGCAGTCCTCGCTGCGCATGCTGCGCGGCATCAAGAACCGTTTCGGAGCGACCGACGAGGTCGGCTGCTTCGAGCAGACCGCCGACGGCATCCGTGAGGTGCCGGACCCCTCGGGGCTCTTCCTCTCCCACCGGGGGCAGACCCCGGACGGGTCGGCGGTGACCGTGGCCATGGACGGGGTGCGCCCGCTGCTGGCCGAGGTCCAGTCCCTCACCGTCGACCCGGTGGCCAAGAACCCGCGCCGGGTGGTCACCGGCCTGGACACCAACCGCGTCCCCATGGTGCTGGCGGTGTTGCAGGCCCGGGCGGGTGAGCGCACCAACGAGAAGGACGCGTACGTGGCCACCGTCGGTGGTGTCCGCATCACCGAGACCGCCACGGATCTCGCCGTCGCCCTGGCCACCTGGTCCTCGTTGCACCAGCAGCCGCTCCCGCCCAAGACGGTGGTCATCGGTGAGGTGGGGTTGGCCGGGGAGCTGCGCCGCGTGCCCAACCTGGGGCGTCGTCTCGCGGAGGCCGCCCGCCTGGGCTACGAGTACGCGGTTGTCCCCGCCGGGGAGCTGCCCGCCGTCCCCGGCCTGCGGGTCGCGCAGGCCGCCACCCTGCGGGAGGCGATCGGGCTGGTGGCGCCGCAACGGTGACAGACCACGCGGGCCCCACCAGGCACACGGGTAGAATCAGACCCCATGACCTCTGCCACCACACCGGTCCCCGCCACCCTGCGGGAGACCCTCCAGCATCTCGCCCCGGGCACTGAACTCCGTGACGGCCTCGACCGGATCGTCCGTGGACGCACCGGCGCGCTCATCGTCATCGGGGACGGCCCCGAGGTCATCGACCTGTGCGACGGTGGCATCGAGTTCGACGTCCCATTCGCCCCGACCCGGCTGCGGGAGCTGTGCAAGATGGACGGCGCGGTGATCCTCTCCAACGACGCCACACGCATCCGACGCGCCAACGTGCAGGTGGTGCCGTCGCCGAGCTACCCGACGTCGGAAAGCGGTACCCGCCACCGCTCCGCGGAACGCACCGCGCAGCAGACGGGACGCCCGGTGATCGCGGTGAGCCAGTCGATGAACGTCATCACCCTGTACGTCGAGGGCAACCGCTACGTGCTGGAGTCGCCGGCGGCGATCCTCCAGCGCGCGAACCAGGCCCTGGGCACCCTCGAGCGCTACCGCACGCGCCTGGACCACGCGAACCAGCGGCTGTTCGTCTCCGAAGTGAACAACTACGCCACGGTGGCGGACGTCGTGGCCGTGATGCAGCGTGAGCTGCTGGTCAAGCGGGTCGGCATGGAGCTGGACCAGAACGTCCTCGAGCTGGGCACCGACGGCCGCCAGCTCAACCTGCAGCTGACCGAGCTGCGCGGCGACAACGACCGCGAGATCGACCTGCTCATCCGCGACTACCTCGTGGCGGAGGGCCCGCCCTCGGAGGAGGATGTGCGGGAGGCGACCCACGCGCTCGACGCCCTGCCCGACGCGGATCTGCTCAAGCCCGCCAACGTCGCCCGCATCCTGGGGTTGCCGGCGACGGAGGAGTCACTGACGCAGTGGATCGTGCCGCGCGGGTACCGGGTGCTCAGCCGGGTACCGCGGGTGCAGATGTTCCTCAAGCACAAGATCATCGCGGCGTTCGGCGACGTGCAGTCGCTGCTGTCGGCGTCGGAGGAGGATCTGGCGGGCATCGAGAACGTGGGTTCCCTGTGGGCCCGCCACGTCCACGAAGGCCTGACGCGCCTGACCTAACTCAGGTTGAAGGGGTGGGCGTCGGAGGGGTTGTCGCCGAGCACGGCGTGGAGGTAGAAGGACCCGGTGCCCACCTCCTGGCGGTTGTTGCACTGGCCCGGTCGGGAGCCCATGCGGGACCAGACGGCCTGGAAGCGGCGCTCGTCCTCTGCCTTGAACACCTCATCGCCGGTGAGGACGGACGGGTAGCAGTCGGTGTCGGCCCAGACGCGCTCGTTGGTCTCGAGGTTGTACACCTCGAAGCGGAGCTGGTGCTCGTCGAGGTTGACCTCGCAGTCCTCGGTCGTGGGGTTGGCCACGGTCATGTAGAACGTCGGCTGCACGTCCGCGCCGTAGGAGGGCCGGTCAGAGGAGGCGGTGATCCGCAGGTCGGACAACGCACAGGAGCTCTTCACGTCCTCGGGCTCCTCGGAGGGGGTCTCCTTCTCGGAGGTCTCCGGGGTGGTGGAGGTGCTTGTCGACGCCTCCGTCGTGGTCACCTCCACACTCGAGGCGGCTGCTGCCGGGGCGGTGGTGTCGGTGGCCTCATCGCCGCCGCGGCCGGCGAAGGCCACGAGGCCCCACACCAGCAGTCCGACGAGGATGAGGATGATCACGGCCGCGGCGACGCGGCGGCGGACATAGATCTCTTCGGGGAGTCGGCGGGGGCTGCGGTTGGTCACGCCCCTCACTTTAATTGCGGCACGTCACTGCAGGTGGGATCCCGCTCCCCCGCGTGTCCCCGGAGCCTCAGTTGACGCCGTCGGAGATGACCAGCTGGGTGGAGCCGTCGGAGAGCAGGTAGCGGAGGCCGACGATGGCGCAGCGGCCGTCGTCGATACGCTCCTGCAGCACGGCGAGACGGTGCTTGATCTGGATGGCGATCTCGATGACGTGCTGGCGCTCGTAGCCGGGCAGGTCGTTGCGGCCGCGGGCGCGGGCCTCGAGGATCGACGGGGCGACCTTCTCCACGAGGATGCGCTCCAGGCCGTTGGGGATCTTGCCGCCGTCGAGGGCCTCGGCGGTGGCGGCGACGGCGCCGCAGGACTCGTGCCCCATGACGACGACCAGGTCGACGCCGAGGCTCTTGATGGCGTACTCGATGGAGGCGAGGACGGCGGGGTCGAGGATCTCCCCGGCGGTACGGACCACGAAGAGGTCGCCGAGGCCGACGTCGAAGATGAGCTCGACGGGCACGCGCGAGTCGGAGCAGGAGAGGACGACGGCGCGGGGGTTCTGTCCGCGGCGCAGTTCGGTGCGACGCAGGACGTCCTGGTTGGGACGCTGCTGCTGGTGCATGACGAAGCGCTGGTTGCCTTCCTTCAGCGCTTCCCAGACCGCCTGCGGATTGTTGGCGACATCTTTCATGGGCATGTCGGCAATCCTATGTCAGAGGCACCTAGACTCGACCCTCATGTTCACCGCGCGTCTTCTCCCCTGGTTCGACCTCCATGAACGTCCCCTGGCGTGGCGTGAACCGGGCACCTCCGCATGGGGGATCCTCCTCAGCGAGGTGATGAGTCAGCAGACCCCCGTCGCCCGCGTCGAACCGGTGTGGCGGGAGTGGATGGCCCGCTGGCCCGACCCGGAGTCCTTCGCGCAGGCCTCCCCCGCCGACGTGCTCCGCGCGTGGGGGAAACTCGGGTATCCGCGGCGTGCCCTGCGGCTGCTGGAGTGCGCGCAGCAGATCGTCGCGCTTCACGACGGTCGCGTCCCCGACGACGTCGACAAGCTCCTGGCCCTGCCGGGCATCGGTGACTACACCGCGCGGGCGGTGGCGTGCTTCGCGTACGGGCACAACGTGCCGGTGGTGGACACGAACGTGCGGCGTGTGCACCGCCGGGCGGTCGAGGGGCACTACCTGGCGGGGACCGCGTCGAAGAGGGAGCTGACGGCGGTTGCGGAGCTGCTGCCGCAGGACGGGCGGGGACCCCGGTTCTCGGCGGCGCTCATGGAACTCGGGGCGCTGGTGTGCACGGCGACGTCGCCGGAATGCGGGGTGTGCCCGCTGCGTGCGGAGTGCGCGTGGGTGGCGGCCGGCTCTCCCCCACCCGGTACAGACGAGGTGGCGGCGGCGAAGCGCCGGGTTCAGAAGTTCGTGGGCACCGACCGGCAGGTGCGGGGCCTCATCATGGACGTGCTGCGGGGATCCGAGGAGCCGGTGCCGCAGGCGGCCATCGACGTGGTGTGGCCCGACGCTGCGCAACGCTCCCGGGCGTTGTTCTCCCTGCTGGAGGACGGGCTGGCGGAGCAGGACGCGGAGGGGCTGTTCCACCTGCCGCGCTGAGGTCAGGCGAGCCCCGCGTCGCGGATGACCATGGCCGCGGCGACGCGGTTGTCCACCCCCAGCTTGGTGAAGATCCGTGACATGTTGGCCTTGACCGTGGCCAGCGCCATGTAGGCCTGCCGGGCGATGTCCGCGTTGCTGGCCCCCGACGCCAGCAGCACCGCCACCTCCCGCTCCCGCTCGGTGAGGGTGTCCACGAGCTGCACGGCGCGGGTGTCCACCGGCGCGCGGTGGACGGTACTGATGAGGGTTTCCACGGCCCCGGCTGACAGCGCCGGACGGCCGGCGTGGACGTCTCGGACCGCCTGCACCATGTCGCGGGGGTCGGCGTCCTTGAGCAGGAAACCCTTCGCCCCCAGGCGGAAGGCACGGACCACGTAGTCGTCGGTGTTGAAGGTGGTGAGCATGATGACCGGGGTGTCGTCCCCGGAGGTCACGAGCTCCTCGAGAAGGGCGAGTCCGTCCATGCCGGACATGCGGATGTCGCAGAGGACCACCTCGGGGACGTGGTCCCTGATCAGCTGGAGGCCCTCACGTCCGTCGCCGGCCTCTCCGACCAGCTCCATGTCGGGGGCCGTGGACATGATCATGCGGACGGCGGTGCGCACCATGGGGTCGTCGTCGACGACGACCACCCGGATCTTCTGCTCCATCAGGCCACCTTCCAGGGGACGGACACCTCGAGGGTGAACCTACCGTCTCCCTGCCGGGTGCGGGAGGTGCCACCCAGCAGGCGCGCGCGTTCCTCCACCCCGACCAGACCGTATCCCGGCTCGTACCCGGTGGCTGGGCCCGCCGGGTTACTCAGCCGGAGGGTGAGGCCCGTCGTCGGGTCGCCGACCAGATCCACGGTGACCGGCTGCCCCGGAGCGTGTCGGCGGGCGTTGGTCAGACCCTCCTGGATGATGCGGTAGAGGTGGCGGCTGTGGGTGAGCGGCAGCGTCTCGACGGGCACGTCGATGCGGGCGTCAACGTGGGTGCCGGCGCTGCGGGCCTCGTCGAGAAGCACGGGTAACCCGCCCAGGGTGGGCTGCGGTGCCTCCGGGTCGTCGCCGCTGCGCAGGTCGGCCAGGACGGCGCGGAGTTCGTCGAGGGCCTGGCGGGAGTTGTCCTGGATCACCGTGACCGCGTCCCGCACGTCGGTGGGCAGGTCGTCGCGGTAGGCGAGCGCACCGGACATCATGGCCACCAGTGACACCCGGTGGGCGACGACGTCGTGCATCTCGCGGGCGAGCCGGACGCGTTCATCCATCCGGATCTGGACTGCCCGGTACTCCTCGGTCTCCTCCCGTGCCGCGCGTGAATCGGAGGCGAAGTTCGCCAGCAGGCCGACCAGACCCGCGCCGGTGATTATGCTCTGCGAGATGACCAGCTCCACCGTGGAGGCAGGCACCCACCCCTGGGCCAGGAGCCGGAGGAGCGTCACCACGGCCGCCACCATGACCAGACCACCCACCCGGAACTGGGCACCCCGTGTCGTGGCCCGGCGCGCCCGTGAGCCGACGAGTCCGGCGGTCGCACCCGCCGCCGCCGGGCTGACCGCCAGGCAGAGCAGCACCACGACCACCACCGGGCCCGGCCGGGTGTGGCGCAGCGGCAGCACGGCGAGCGCGAGGAACGTCGGAACCGTCAGCACCGTCCACAGCACCGGGTCCCCCGGGTGGAGAACCAGAGGTGTGAGGTGGTAGAGGGTGACCATGAGCACCGGGCCCCAGAAGAGCCCGGGAGGTGGTGGATTCAGCATGTCGCCGACGTTATCCACTCCGGTCGCCGCCGCGGTAGCGACCTTCGTCTCTGTCCGTGCCACCGAAGGTCTGCTCCGCCGCGATACCTGCGCCCGATGTGCCGGGTGGGGTGCCTCCGGTGTCATGGAGGCATGACTACTTCATCCCGACGTCGTGGCCGGCGTCCCACCCTCGTCATTGTCCTGGTCCTCGTGCTGACCCTGGTCGGCGGGATGTTCGCCGTCAGCTGGTGGGGATCCCGCCCCCAGGGAGACCCGGAGGCCGTCGAGTTCTCCTCGGCGGAGCTGTCCGGTCCGCTTGTCGACGCCCGCGTCCTCGCCCTGGGCGAGGCCACCCACGGCAACGCCGAGTTCCAGGACCTGCGCCTCGAGCTCAGCCGGAAGATGCTGCCGCACGGCACGCGCACCATCGTGCTGGAGGAGGACTACGGCACCACCCTGCTGGTCGACGACTACCTCCAGGGAGGGGAGGGCACGGCGGAGGAGGCCGCCGCCCGGTTCAGCTTCCGGATCAACCGCACCGCCGAGAACGCCCGGTGGCTGGCGTGGCTGCGTGAATACAACGACACCGCACCCGAGGGGCAGAAGATACAGCTGGTGGGCATGGACGTCCAGGGCACCGAGGCCTCGAGGGACGCCGCCCTGACCGGGCTGGCCCGGCACGACGCCACCACCGCAGAGCGACTGGCCGGAGAACTCGCCGACCTGGACGACGACACCTCCTCCCCGACTGAGGCGCATGCCGCTGCAGTCCGTGAACTCGCCGTGGCCACTTCGGCGCTGCCCGACACCGACCCCGACGCCTTCACCGCACAGACCGCGGCACGGGCCCTGGGGCACCGGATGGACCTGTACTCCGGCACCTACGCGTCCGTGCGCGAGGCGGCGATGTTCGACATGCTCGGCCACCTGGTGGCCCACGCCTCCGGTCCGGTCCTGCTGTTCGGACACAACGGACACGTGGCCAAGGCCACCCAGGGGGCGGTGACCGATCCCGTCGGCGCCCGCGCGGCGGCAGCCTGGGGTGAGGGCTACCGGGTGATCGGCACCGACTTCATCGACACGGAATTCCTCTCCGGCACGGGCGACGTCCGCCGTGCCTGGACCCTGCACAACCGCACTCCCCTGGCAGGTATCTTCACCGACACCACGGTCGGATACCTTGACTTCCGGCAGGCCGGGGACACCAACCGGGAGCTGCTCGGCCAGACCCACAGCATGGGCAGCGCCGGTGAGGGCTTCACCCGCCTCCAGCAGCTCATCCCCTTCTTCCACGAGGTGACGGGTGTGCCCGCCCAGTGGTACGACGCGCTGATCATGGTCACGGAGGCCACCCCGACGACCATGCTGGACTGAGGGGCTACTTCCAGCGGCCGCGGTAGTTGAGTCCGCCGGGCAGTTTCACCCAGATGCCGCCCCGGGAGTTGATGGTCACCGGGCCGATGCGTGTCGAGGCGGAGGCACCGGAGCCGGAGACGTTGATCCAGGAGTTGTTGCCGATCTTCTTCCGTTTGCGATACGTAATACCCATGCAGTCCACCCTACCTGGGACAACGTGACGGATCCGGGAACGACGAGGCGCCCGCCTCCCCTGTTCGGGAGGCGGGCGCCCGGTCTTGAGAAGGTCAGTTCCTACGCGGTGGGCTCGGCACCTGCGGCACCGGCCGGACCGCCGTCGCTACCGGTGGACAGGTCGTCGGTGATCTCCGGGACGTCGGGGACGTCCGGGGTGACGGTGTCCGCCTCGACGTCACGCACGGCCTCGGCGGCCTCCGGGGAGATCTCCGAGAAGGTGCCCTCCGGCAGCGGCTTCGGGCGCGGCGTGAAGGTGAAGGTGGCGGTGTCGGTGTTCTTGGACTCGCCGTCCCAGCCGTCGACGTCGACGGTGACGATCTCGCCGGCACCGAGCTCGCCGAAGAGGATCTTCTCGGACATGGCGTCCTCGATCTCGCGCTGGATGGTGCGACGCAGCGGGCGGGCGCCCAGGACCGGGTCGAAACCACGCTGGGCCAGGAGTGCCTTGGCCTTGTCGGTGATCTCGATGCCCATGTCCTTGGCGGCCAGTGCCTTCCGGACGCGGCCGATCAGCAGGTCCACCATCTCCACGATCTGCTCGCGGGTGAGCTGGTGGAAGACGACGATCTCGTCGATACGGTTGAGGAACTCGGGGCGGAAGTGTTTCTTCAGCTCGTCGTTGACCTTGTTCTTCATGCGCTCGTACTGGGCGCCGGAATCCGTCTCGGAGGAGCCGGAGAAGCCCATGCCGACGGCCTTCGAGATGTCCTGGGTGCCCAGGTTCGAGGTGAAGATGAGCACGGTGTTCTTGAAGTCGACGACACGGCCCTGGCCGTCGGTGAGGCGACCGTCCTCGAGGACCTGCAGGAGAGTGTTGTAGATCTCCTTGTGGGCCTTCTCGATCTCGTCGAAGAGCACGACGGAGAACGGCTTGCGGCGGACCTTCTCGGTGAGCTGGCCACCCTCCTCGTAGCCGACGTATCCGGGGGGAGCACCGAAGAGGCGGGAAGCGGTGAAGCGGTCGTGGAACTCACCCATGTCAATCTGGATGAGTGCGTCGTCCTCGCCGAAGAGGAACTCTGCGAGGGCCTTCGACAACTCCGTCTTACCGACGCCCGACGGGCCGGCGAAGATGAAGGAACCGGAGGGACGCTTCGGGTCCTTCAGGCCGGCGCGGGTACGACGGATCGCACGGGACACGGCCATGACGGCCTCATCCTGGCCGATGATGCGCTTGTGGAGCTCATCCTCCATGCGCAGCAGGCGGGAGGACTCCTCCTCGGTGAGCTTGAACACGGGGATACCGGTCCAGGCACCGAGGACCTCGGCGATCTGCTCCTCACCGACCTCGGCGATCTCCTCGAGATCACCGGAACGCCACTGCTTCTCCTTCTCGGAGCGCTCCTCACCGAGCTTGCGCTCCTTGTCACGCAGGCCGGCGGCCTTCTCGAAATCCTGTGCATCGATCGCCGCCTCCTTCTCGCGGCGGACGTCGGCGATACGCTCGTCGATCTCACGCAGGCCCTCCGGGGCGGTCATGCGCTTGATGCGCATGCGGGCACCGGCCTCATCGATGAGGTCGACTGCCTTGTCCGGGAGGAAGCGGTCGTTGATGTAGCGGTCGGACAGGTTCGCGGCGGCGGTGAGGGC
>CAJDUQ010000029.1_pt1 | contig 17269 bp, 14 predicted proteins | sample 7390901 | NCBI WGS metagenome assembly CAJDUQ01 (sample SAMEA7055691, study PRJEB34461) | soil metagenome | biome: terrestrial ecosystem; feature: Peninsula; material: soil | place: Antarctica | collected 2016 | reverse complement strand
TCTGACGCCGAGGGTTCCTACCCGCTGATCCTCACCACCTACGAGATCGTCTGCTCCGCAGGCTACGACGAGACCACCTCCGCCATGGTCAAGGACTTCCTGACCGTCGCGCTGGACAACCAGGACGAGGGTCTGGCTGAACTCGGCTACATCCCGGTCACCGGCACTCACGCTGAGCGCCTGGCCGAGGCCGTCGAGGCCATCCAGTAGCAGTACTGGATGCCGATCCGGGTGACGCATGTCCCCCGGATCTGCGGCCACACCGCAACCATGTCTCTGCGGTTGAACATGAAGCAGCCCCCGTTCGCGTTCCCGCCTTCGGGGGCGCTGTCACGTTCCGAATCCGTGTGACGCGGAGCATCCCACCGCACAAGAACATACGTGTTCGAAGCGTGACAGCACCCACGTAGTTTCATCTCTATTCTCCCCAAAGGATCTGTGCCACATGGCAAGCAATCGACCGATCACAAAGGCCCAGGTGACCGAGGCGGGACAGCCCCTCGTCACCGGCTCCGTGGTCACTCCCGGCACCGCACAGCACGCCACACTGGATCATTCGGACATCAAGGCCGGCGGCAGCGTCAAGCGCCCCGGTGACCGCATATTCGAGTTCCTGTCCACTGCTTCCGCAACCCTCATCACGGTCCTCATCGGAGCGATCGGTGCCTTCCTCGTCTGGCGCGCGGTCCCGTCCCTGAACCGCAACGCTGAGGGTTACCTCGGATTCTTCACCTACACCGGTCCGTGGAACACAACGAACACGGAGGCGATGCTGTTCGGCATCCCGAACCTCTTCGCGGTGACCGTCCTCATCTCCGTCGTGGCACTGCTCATCGCGATGCCGGTGGCACTGGGCATTGCGGTGTTCCTGTCCAACTACGCGCCGAAGCGCGCCGTCAAGCCACTGGGCTACCTCATCGACATGCTCGCCGCCGTCCCGTCGATCGTCTACGGCCTGTGGGGCTGGCAGGTGCTCGGCCCGTTCCTGTCGGACTTCTACACCTGGTTCCACAGCTGGGCCGGTGGCTTCTTCCTCTTCGCCACCTACTCGAACTCCCCGTCCTTCGCGACGGGCCGCAACATCCTCACCGGTGGCATTGTCCTGGCAGTGATGATCCTCCCCGTCATCGCAGCCACCGCCCGTGAGGTCTTCATCCAGACCCCGCGTGGACAGATCGAGGCCGCACTGGCCCTCGGCGCCACCCGCTGGGAGGTCGTCCGCATGACCGTGCTGCCGTTCGGCCTGTCGGGCTACATCTCCGGCTCCATGCTGGGACTCGGCCGCGCGCTGGGTGAGACCATGGCTCTCTACATGGTCGTCTCCCCGTCCTCGGCGTTCCGTTTCTCCCTGTTCGACGGCGGTACCACCTTCGCAACCGCGATCGCCAACGCTGCCCCCGAGTTCAACGACGATATTCGCGCCGGTGCCTACATCGCCGCGGGTCTGGTGCTCTTCCTCCTTACCTTCGTCGTCAACTCCATTGCCCGCGCCATTGTGGCCAAGAAGTAGAAGGCGGAGGACAACACCATGACCAACAACATCAACACCATTGACCCGGCCTCGACCAGGCTCGGCGGCCAGTCCGCGTTCATGCACATCTCACAGTCGCGGAAGACCACCAATACGCTGGCCACCATCCTGGTGTACGGCACCATGCTCATCGCCCTCATCCCCCTGGTGTGGGTGCTGTGGACCGTCGTCTCCCGCGGCATCAGCCCGATCCTCACCGCCGACTGGTGGACCGTCTCCCAGCAGGGCACGCTCTACCACTCCTCAGGTGGTGGTGCGCTCCACGCGATCGTCGGTACGCTCATGCAGGCCGGCATCGCCTCGCTGCTCTCCATCCCGATCGGCATCTTCACCGCCATCTACCTGGTTGAGTACGCCGGCGGCAACCGCCTCGGCCGCATCACGACCTTCATGGTGGACATCCTCACAGGTGTCCCCTCCATCGTCGCCGCACTGTTCATCTTCACCACCTGGATCACCCTCTTCGGCTTCCAGCGCTCCGGTATGGCTGTGGCTCTGTCCCTCGTCCTGCTGATGGTGCCGGTCGTCGTCCGTAACACCGAGGAGATGCTGCGCGTGGTCCCGATGGATCTCCGTGAGGCGTCCTACGCACTCGGTGTGCCGAAGTGGAAGACCATCGCGAAGATCGTCCTCCCGACGGCGCTGTCCGGCATCGTCACCGGCGTCATGCTGTCCATCGCCCGCGTCATGGGTGAGTCCGCTCCGGTCCTGATCCTCGTCGGTTCCACCCAGGCGATGAACACGGACCCGCTGAACGGTCCGCAGTCCTCACTGCCACTCATGATGCTCGACATGTTCAAGGCGGGTACCTCCCCGGCTGTGCTGGACAAGCTGTGGGGCGCCGCCCTCACTCTGGTCCTCATCATCGCGGTGCTCAACATCGCCGCCCGTGTCATCTCCGCCAAGTTCTCGGTCAAGCAGTAGCTTCGGCCCGTCGCAAAGCAAGAAACAAGGAGTTACTGATGTCCAAGCTCGAACTGAACGATGTCAACATCTACTACGGCGACTTCCACGCCGTCCAGAACGTCAACCTGCAGATCCCGGCCCAGGCCGTCACCGCCTTCATCGGCCCGTCCGGCTGCGGCAAGTCCACCGTCCTCCGCACCCTCAACCGCATGCACGAGGTCATCCCGGGCGCTTACGTCAAGGGGCAGATCCTCCTTGACGGTGAGGACATCTACGGCCCGAAGGTCGACCCGGTCTCCGTCCGCAACACCATCGGCATGGTCTTCCAGAAGGCGAACCCGTTCCCGACCATGTCGATCGAGGATAACGTCGTCGCCGGCCTGAAGCTCTCCGGTGAGAAGAACAAGAAGAAGCTCAAGGAGGTCGCGGAGAAGTCCCTGCGCGGCGCCAACCTGTGGGAGGAGGTCAAGGACCGCCTCGACAAGCCGGGTGGTGGCCTGTCCGGAGGTCAGCAGCAGCGTCTCTGCATCGCCCGCGCCATCGCCGTCGAGCCGGAGGTCCTCCTCATGGATGAGCCCTGCTCCGCCCTCGACCCGATCTCGACCCTGGCCGTGGAGGACCTCATCCACGAGTTGAAGGAAGAGTTCACCATCGTCATCGTCACCCACAACATGCAGCAGGCGGCACGTGTGTCCGACAAGACCGCCTTCTACTCCCTGGAGGCCACCGGCCGACCGGGTCGTCTCGTCGAATTCGGTGACACGAAGCAGATCTTCGAGAACCCGGATCAGAAGGAGACCGAGGACTACATCGCGGGCCGTTTCGGATAGGCGAGCCGCTGCTCAGGTCTGAGCATCGCTGGCTGCAGATCAGAACAGTCAACCCGCAGGCCCGTCGTGCACTCCGCACGGCGGGCCTGCGGGCTTTCCACTCATCCAGGCAACCGCACGCGGAGAGGCTCCGGGAGTCGGTTACAGCGGGGGGTGCAGATGGCCGCGGGTGGAGAACTGTCGCTCCAGCTCCGCGAAGCGGGTGGCCATGTCGGCGTCGGCGCGGTCGCGCTCCTTCTTCTCCCGGTACTCGTCGGTGCTCAGTCCGGAGGTGAGGTAGACGATGCGGGCGGCGACGTTGACGCAGTGGTCGGCGTAGCGCTCGTAGTAGCGGGAGAGCAGGGCGACGTCGACTGCCTCGCGGGTGGAGTGCGCCCACTCGCGCATGGTGAGTGTGGTGAGTACGTACTCGTTGAGGTCATCGACGGCGTCGTCGTCCTCGTTGAGGACGATCGCGACGTCGGCGTTGGGGTCGACGAGGATGTCGTGGGTCTTCTCACCCATCTCGTCGACGAGGCGGGCCATCTCCCTGAAGTAGCCGATGAGCTGGTCCGGAACGGCGTGCTCCGGGTGGCGGCGACGGGCGGCCTTGGCGATGTGCATGGCCAGGGCCCCCATGCGGTCGAAGTTCTCGACGATGTAGATGGAGGAGACGACCTGGCGCAGGTCGCGGGCGACCGGTCCCTCGAGAGCGAGGAGCTCGACCGCCCGGTCCTCGCTGCGCTGGCGGATCTCCTCGAGTGCGTCGGCACTGCTGAGAGAATCCTCGGCAGGTTCCAGTGATGCGGTGAGGAGGGCCTCGGAGGCGTTGTGCATGATCGAGCGCACCGTGTCGCACATGACGATGAGGTCATGGGCAAAGTTGTCCAGATGTTCACGGTAGGCGATACGCATGACCATCATCATAAGAGGTGCAAAGCAGAATCGCCTGTCCAGCACGCGGATGTACTGGTGAAACTGAGAATCGTTATCCGCCGGAGTGCATGATGTCGGCTCCGATCGGGACCGTGGCATCCTCCGGGTCGTCCAGCCAGCCCTCGGGGAGGACCACCTTGGACGGGGAACCCTGTCGGCCGCGGGCGCCGTCGGAATCCTCGGCGACGACCTCGGAATCCGCCCAGGGGGCGAGCAGTGCGCGCAGATCCGCCAGATTCGAGATGTGGGACAGCTGTGAGCGGACCTCGCCGCCGACGGGGAAGCCCCGCAGATACCAGCCCATGTGCTTACGCAGATCGCGGCAGGCGTGCGCCTCGCCGTCGTGTTCGGCGAGCAGTTCAGCGTGCCGGATGATGATCCGCGTGACCTCACCGAGCGTGGGCGTGGGCGGGAGCGGCTCGCCGCGCAGTTCCGCCGACAGTTCGGCGAACAACCAGGGGCGGCCGAGGCAGCCGCGGCCGACGACGACACCGTCGCAGCCCGTCTCATCCATCATGCGCCGGGCGTCGCCTGCGGCGAAGATGTCGCCGTTGCCCAGGACCGGGATGCCGGAGCCGTCGAGATGCTCGACGAGGGCGGTGATCTGTGACCAGTCCGCGGCACCGGAGTAGCGCTGCGCGGCGGTGCGGGCGTGCAACGCCACGGCGGCGGCGCCCTCCTCGACGGCGATACGGCCGGCGTCGAGGTGTGTGTGGTGCTCATCGTCGATACCCACACGGAACTTCACGGTCACCGGGATGTCGGTGCCCTCGGTGGCCTTGACTGCGGCGGCGACGATGTTGCCGAAGAGACGGCGCTTGTACGGGAGTGCCGAACCGCCGCCGCGGCGGGTCACCTTCGGGACGGGGCAGCCGAAGTTCATGTCGATGTGGTCGGCCATGTTCTCGTCGACGATCATCTTGGCGGCCTTGTAGGTGTACTCCGGGTCGGTGGTGTACAGCTGCATGCTGCGGGGATTCTCGTCCGGGGCGAAGGTCGTCATGTGGAGAGTCTTCTCGTTACGCTCCACGAGGGCGCGGGCGGTGATCATCTCACAGACGTAGAGTCCGGAGACAGTGCCGGTCTTCTCGATCTCCTGCTCGCGGCACAGTGTACGGAACGCCACGTTGGTGACGCCCGCCATCGGGGCCAGTACCACAGGGGAGTTGAGCGTCAGGGGTCCGATCTTCACAGTCACGTCCCCATTCTCCCCCGCGGGGGTGATATCACCCAAACCAGGAGCGACTTCTTCTGACCGTTTCTGAGGCAGGTGCCGTAGAATTGATGCGGTTGCGAACTTTTCAGCGGTATCACGCCATTTCCGCTAATGTGGTCACCGTAACTAAACGGCCCCAATGTAACCGAGCTGACACTGTATCTTCTCGGCCAGGGGCCGGCCGACAACTCTCACAGACACTGCGGGCCGTGGACACCTGTATCCAGGCCCGGTAATCAGGAGGTACTTCATGTCCGATCGCATCGCCAACGCCCTTCTGCGTGGCAAGGTCATGTCCGCTGACGAGGCTGCACAGTTCATCGACAACGGTGACAAGGTCGGCATGTCCGGCTTCACCGGTGCCGCCTACCCGAAGGCGCTCCCGACCGCGATCGCCAACCGTGCCAAGGAGGCACAGGCCAAGGGCGACACCTACAAGATCGACGTGTACACCGGTGCCTCCACCGCCCCGGACTGTGATGGTGTCATGGCTGAGGCCGGTGCGATCAACTACCGCATGCCGTACCAGTCGGATCCGGTCATGCGTAACGCCATCAACGCCGGTGAGATGAAGTACCAGGACATCCACCTGTCCCACTCCGGCCAGTACGTGGAGCACGGCTTCTTCGGTCAGCTGGACGTGGCCGTCGTCGAGGTCACCCGCATCACCGAGGAGGGGCACCTGATCCCGTCCTCCGGTGTCGGCAACAACGTCGACTACCTGGATGCCGCCAAGAAGATCATCATCGAGGTCAACGAGTGGCAGTCCGTCGACCTGGAGGGCATGGCCGACGTCTACCGCATCGGTCACCTGCCGAACCGCACCCCGATCCCGATCATCAACACGGGTGACCGCATCGGTAAGACCTACATCGACATCGACATCTCCAAGGTCGTCGCAGTCGTCGAGACCGACGCCCCGGACCGTAACGCCCCGTTCAAGCCGGTGGACGAGACCTCCAAGAAGATCGCCGGTTACTTCCTGGACTTCCTGGAGGGCGAGGTCAAGGGCGGCCGCCTGGCGTACGACAACTACATCATGCAGTCCGGTGTCGGTAACGTCCCGAACGCAGTGATGGCTGGTCTGCTGGACTCCAAGTTCGAGAAGATCGAGGCCTACACCGAGGTCATCCAGGACGGCATGGTCGACCTGATCGACGCCGGCAAGATGACCGTCGCGTCCGCCACCTCCTTCTCCCTGTCCCCTGAGTACGCCGAGAAGATGAACGCGGAGGCCAAGCGCTACCGCGAGTCCATCATCCTGCGTCCGCTGCAGGTGTCCAACCACCCGGAGGTCATCCGTCGCGTGGGCCTGATCTCCTCCAACGGCATGATCGAGGCCGACATCTACGGCAACATCAACTCCACCCACGTTGCCGGCCAGCGCATCATGAACGGCATCGGCGGTTCCGGTGACTTCACCCGGAACGCCCGTATCTCCACCTTCATCTCCCCGTCCGACGCCAAGGACGGCGCGATCTCCTCGGTCGTCCCGTTCGCGTCGCACATCGACCACACCGAGCACGACGCCATGGTCGTCATCACCGAGTACGGTGTCGCGGACCTGCGTGGCCTGGCTCCGCGTGACCGTGTTGCCAAGATGATCGCCGTCGCGCACCCGGATTACCGTCCGCTGCTCGAGGAGTACGTCGAGCGTGCCAGCAAGTCCAAGTTCCATCAGACCCCGCACGACCTGGCCACCGCGTTCTCCTTCCACCAGCGCCTGCTGGAGACCGGCTCCATGCAGAAGTAGTCTTATCGACGAACACCCCCGTCACCCCCGTCACCGCGGGTGGCGGGGGTGCGGCGTTTTCAGGGGAGGGGTCACTCGGCGACGAAGACCTGCCCCTTGACGGCGCCCCAGGCGACGCGGATGACGACGCCGAGGACGATGCCGGTGGCGGCTGCCAGAGCGATGACCGCCAAGGCGGTGTGGAAGCCGGAGCCGGTGGCGCCGGCCATCGCGACCGTCACGGTGGCGACGGTGGCCACGGGGAAGGTGTAGGCGAGGATCGGCAGGGAGAAGGGCAGCTTCACCAGGCGGGGAACCTGGCTGAGCAGCAGGAGGGCGAAGAACACGGCGGCGGCGTGCAGGACGATGCCGACCGGGTCCGCGAGGTGGCCCGTGAGCTGCTGCCAGGACAGGGCGATGACTGACGGCGGTGCCAGGAAGATGGCGATCGTGGGGGTCAGTTTCGTCGGCAGGGGGTTGTCGTGGACGAGGACGCGGTTGAGCAGCATCGGCCACAGGCCCAGCCAGAAGATGACACCGATGCCGAAGGAGAACCAGGCCAGTTCCAGGTTGCCGACCGCGGGGGCGGCCAGAGGGGTGACAACGTTACCGACGATGGGGATCAACCATGCGGGTGTCATGGTGTCGCGGTTGATGTCCTCCCGCTGGAACCAGGAGCTGATGACGTAGAGGGTGGCCACGAGGTGGCCGACCGCACCGATCCACCACAGGACCCGGGCGATGTCGGGGGTGATGTCGCTCAGACCGGTGGCGAGGAGCAGGAGGGAGATGGTGATCGTCGGGACGAAGGCCATGCGGATCGGGTGGGTGAGGTCCGCCAGGACGGCGTCGGGGTGGCGGATGAGCTTGGCCAGGTAGGCGCCGGCGACGAGGATGAACACGGTGACGGTCACGCCGAAGAGGATGTGCCAGGGCCAGGAGGGGAGGTTCCAGACGAGTGCGGCGCGTCGCCAGGCGAGTGACAGGCCGCCGAGTCCCATGGTGGCGGCGAAGAGGGGGACCGGGACGTGTCTGAGGTGGAAGTGGGTGTCGCTCACGGCGGCCTTTCTGGGTGGAGTGGTGAAAACCCCGGTGCTGGGGGAGCACCGGGGCGTCGAAAAGCAGTGGTGAAGGCTACTTCTGGATGGCCTTCTCGACGGTCTCCTCGTCGATCTCGCGGGTGCAGAAGAACCAGTCGACGCACTCGACCTCTTCCTTGCCGGTCATACGGTCCTCGGCGACGCCGCAGGAGCCGGCCGGCGGGACGATGACGGGCTCGCCCGGACGCCAGTCGGCCGGGGTGGCGACGTTGAACTCGTCGGCGGTCTGCAGGGCCTTGACCACGCGGAGGATCTCGTCGAAGTTACGGCCGGTCGACAGCGGGTAGTAGAGGATGGTGCGGACCTTGGCCTCGGGGTCGATGATGAAGACCGCGCGGACGGCGGAGGTCTCGGCCTCACCCGGCATGATCATGCCGTAGCGGCGGGACACGTTCATGGACACGTCGTCGATGAGCGGGAACTTCACGTCGACGTTCTTCCAGCCGCGGAACTCCATCTTCTCGCGGATGGTGCGCAGCCAGGCGATGTGGCTGTAGAGGCCGTCGACGGAGACGCCGACCAGCTCGGTGTTGTACCTGCGGAACTCGTCGGCCATGACGGCGAAGGTCATGAACTCGGAGGTGCACACCGGGGTGAAGTCGGCGGGGTGGGAGAAGAGGATGACCCACTTGCCCTTGTAGTCGGAGGGGAAGTTGACGGGGCCCTGGGTGGATTCGGCGGTGAACTCCGGGGCGGTGTCTCCGATGCGCGGCATGGGGTAGGCCTGCTGGGTGTCGGTGGTGGTCTCGGTCATGAGAGCGCTCCTTCTGGTGGGTGGTAAATGAGGTCTATAAATACCCTGCGGGGTATATCTCAATGGTAGCAATATTGGTAAAGGCTGTCAATCGGGGAGAAAGAGAGCGGCTACCTATCAGTCCTCGTGGGTGACCACGACAACCGTCCTTTCAGTCCGCTGGCCGGGCAGAGGACCCTCCGTCAACATGGTCAGCAGAGGGCCGGCGTCAGCGGCGGCGATGTGGGCGGTGGGCTCGTCGAGCAGCAGGACCGGAGCCTCGGAACACAGCGCCCGGGCCAGCAACAGACGACGCCGTTGCCCGGACGACAGTGACCCCGCGCCGTCGGCGAGTTCGAGATCCAGACCACCCGCCGACTCCAGCCAGGGACGTAACCCGACGGCCTCGAGTGCCTCCCACATGACCTCCTCACTGACGGAGGGGTGGGCCACGCGCAGGTTCTCCCGCACGGTGGTGGCGAAGATCCACTCATCCTCCGTGTGCACGCGCACCACCCGGCGGCGCAGCCCCGGATCCGGGGAACCACCGAGCGTCACCGAACCCGTGGTCGGCTCCAGCAGACCGGCGAGAGTGAGCAGCAGGGTCGTCTTGCCGCAGCCGCTCGGCCCCCGGATGATCTGCCGCCCGCCGGGGGCGAGGTCGAGATTCCACGTACGGTCACCCCACGCGCACCGCAGGTCGACGGCACGCAGGTGCAGGTCCTCCGGATCCCCGCTTGCCGACGCCCCCTCGGCCACCGTCTCCGGCGGGCGGGAGATCATGAGGGGCTCCAGGCGGCGTTCCGCCGCAGCCGCCTCATCGGCGTGGATGGCGGCGGAGGCCAGTGTCCCGTGGGCCTCGAAGGCGGCGAGCGGCAGCATGATGAGCATGCCCAGCCACGTGGGGTCACCGGAGTAGGTGAGGGCCCCGAGCGACAGCAGCACCGCCACGGTGACACCCGTGGTCCAGACCTCGGCGGCGGCGGCCGGGGCCAGCGGCTTCTCGGCCGCCACCCGGGCGGCACTGCTGCGGGTGGAGGCTGCCGAGGCCTGGCTGACACGGGACTCGCCGAGCCCGGCGGCCTCGAACTCCACGCGGTGGTCGAGGACCCGGTCGAGCTCCACGGCCCACTCGTTGTCGGCCTCACTGCGGCGGGCCGTGCGGGCGGAGCGGACCGCCAGACGGGGGATCAGCAGCCCGGTGACCAGGTAGGCCAGGGCCAGAGCCAGGCCAGCGAGCGGGTGGAGCCAACCGGCGGCGAGCACCGCCGTGACCGAGAGCACCACGGCCACGCCACGCGGGACGATGGAACGGACGATGAGGTCGGTGATGCGCTCGGCATCCGAGACCAGGGCGACGAGTCCGTCACCGCGGGTCCGGGTGTGCCCGTCACACACGAGCGAGGAGAACAGCCGCGAACGCAGGGTGGCCAGGGCATCGAGCGCCAACCGGTGGGAAACCAGACGGTCGAGGTAGCGGAACACCGCCCGCGAGATACCCAGCGCGCGGACCGCGGTGATGGCCACCGACAGGTCGAGCACCGGCGGCATCTCCCACGCGCGGGTGATCAGCCAGCCCGAGAGCACGGTCAGACCCAGTGCCGAGAGAAGCGTGACTGCCCCGGCGAGGATCGGGAGGATGAGGTCGCGGCGTCGGACACCGGCGAGATGCAGCATGGTCACAGCGGCACCACCTGATCCGCGATGCCGAGGATGCGGGGATCGTGCGAGGCGACCACCACGGTGTCACCGGCAGCGGCACGGTCCCGCAGCAGCTCGCCGAGTTCGACGACGAGCTCGGAGTTGAGGTGGGCGGTGGGTTCGTCGAGAAGCAGCAGGCGGGGGCCGTCGCCGCCTCGGGCCAGCGTGCGGGACACCGCCAGACGCTGCCCCTGACCGGCGGAGACACCCGCTCCGTGGGCGCCGATCTCACGCTCCAGGGGGACACCGATGTCGACGCCCGTGTCCACCGGCGGGGCACCCAGCAGACTGAGATTAGTGGACACGGTGCCGGGCACGAGGACCGGGCGCGCCGGGAGGAAGGAGATGAGCTCCGGATCCGGGGCCAGGATCCTGCCCTCAACCAGCTCGGCGGGCAGGACGCCCAGGGTGGCGAGGAACACTGTCGACTTACCCGAACCGTTGGGGCCGTGCAGGACGGTGACCTCACCGGGGGCGGCATCAACCGAGAGATCGTGTGGGGTTACACCGTCACGGCCGCGCACTGAGAGGTCCTCGATGCGCAGCCCGACCCCCGGCATCCGCTCCGGGAGGAAAGGGGTGGGGGAGGGGGCGTCGACAAGTTCCAGCACCTCCTCGACGGCCGGGAGGCCGTCGACCGCGGCGTGGAAACTCGTGCCGACCTGACGGACCGGGTTGTACACCTCCGGGATGGTGATCAGGGCGATGAGGCCGGTGGCGAGGGGGAGTCCGCCGTCGAGAAGCCGCAGACCGATGCTGACCGCGACGAGAGCGACGGACAGCGTCGCGATGAACTCCAGGGCGAAGGACGACAGGAATGCCAGCCTGAGCACCGACATCGTGGCGTTCGCGTGCCGACGCCCCGCTTCCTCCACCTCCCGGGCCGGACCCCGTGTGTTGTCCAGGGCCCGGAGCGTGAGCGCCCCGGAGAGCAGATCCGCCAACTGCCCGCCCAGTGCAGCGGTGATACGCAGGCGCCGTTCCGTGTGCGCGCGGGTGAGGGTGCCGATGAGGATCATGAATACCGGGATGAGCGGCAGCGTCACCAGCGCCAGTACCCCCGAGACAGGATCCGCCCAGAACACCACCGCCAGGGCCGCCGGGGTGGCCAGCACGACGGCCACCAGGGCGGGCAGGAACTCACTGAGATACGGCCGGAAGTCATCCAGCCCTGAGGTGAGAACCGTGCGCCAGTGCCCCGACTGCTCCTGCACCACGCGGGGATCGCGGTGCCGCAGTGACTCCAGGGCCGAGGTACGCAGGGTGTCGACGGTCTCACCGACCCCCTGTGAGGACCAGCGCTGCGCCACCCACGCGACCCCACCGTGGGCGAGGACGACCACCACCAGAGCGGGCAGCACCCAGCCCGGCAGGGAACGCTCCACGATGAGCTCGGCCGCACCCCACCCGAGCAGCACCCCCCGGGCCAGGACGAGCACCGTGCTCAGCGCCTGCGCCACTCCCGCCCGGACGATCAGACGCCGGACCGGGGGCGCCAGCCGCAGCAGACGCGGGTCGACCGGGACGCGACGGTCCTTCCCGATGGCCATCAGGCGCGGATGCGCTGGCGGAAGGACCAGTAGGTCCAGCCCTGGGCGATGAGTACGACCGGCACCAGGAAGAGTGCCGCCCAGGACATGATCCTCAGCGTGTAGTCGGAGCTGGAGGAGTTCCAGATGTCGAGGCTGACGCCGTCAGCCAGCGTGGTCGGCATGAGGTACGGGAACATCGCACCGAAGATCAGCGTCCCGAGGCCCAGCACGGCGATGAATGTGGCGGTGAACGCCAGACCGTCACGGCCCCGGAGCAGCAGCACCACGGTGGCCAGCAGGCAGGCGAGCGTCACAGCCACGGCGATCCAGGTCTCCGGGCGGCCGTAGGAGAGCTGCAGCCACAGGGCGAAGCCGCCGGCGAGGAGGAGCACCGGGGCGGTGAGGAGGCGGCCGATCCGGTGGGCGTCGTCACGCAGGGGACCGGCGGTCTTCAGCCCCAGGAACGTGGCGGCGTGCAGGGCGAAGACCCCTGCGAACACCAGGCCGCCGAGCAGCCCGAAAGGGTTGAGGAGCTGGATGAGACCGTCAAGACCTGAGGGCACCTGCCGGGCCGCGTCGACGGGGACGCCACGCACGAGGTTCGCGAATGCCACACCCCACAGGATCGCCGGCACCCAGGAACCGATGCCGATGCCGATGTCGGAGTAGAGACGCCACCTGGCCGTGTCCACCTTCGTACGCCACTCCAGTGACACCCCGCGGATGATCAGGGCCAGCAGAATGAGCAGCAGGGGCAGGTAGAAACCGGAGAACATCGTCGCGTACCACTCCGGAAACGCTGCGAACAACGCACCACCGGCGGTGATGAGCCACACCTCGTTGCCGTCCCACACGGGTCCGATGCTCTGGACCGCCGCGTCACGACGTCGCGCGCGCTTCTCCTTCTCCTCTCCGCGGCCGAGGAAGGGCAGCAGCATACCGACACCGAAGTCGAAGCCCTCGAGGGCGAAGTACCCGAGGAAGAGTACGGCGATGAGAATGAACCACAGGGTCTGCAGATCCATGACTACTTCTCCTTCTCGGCGGTGGTGGTGCCGGAGGTCGGGGTGCTGAAGCTCAGCGGTTCGAGCTCCTGCTCCTGCGGTCCGTAGGTGTCGGCCACGATGTTCTCGGATGCGCCGACGGGGAGGGGCCCGGCGAGAGTGTGACGGCGCATGAGCCAGAACCACACGACGGCCAGGGCTCCGTAGATGAGGGTGAAGGAGATGAGCGAGGTCCACACCGTCGCGATGGAGTGGTTGGAGACACCGAAGTCGACGATCATGTGGATCTCGTTCTCCATGTTCGGGGCGTCGGGGCCGAAGCTGATGTTCGGGTGCACGATCCACGGCTGACGGCCCATCTCAGTGAAGATCCAGCCGAAGGAGTTCGACAGGAACGGGAAGGGGATCGCCGCCAGAGCACCCCACGCGAACCATTTGTTGTCGCTGATGCGACCCCGACGGGTGAGCCAGAAGCCCAGGACCACCACGATGAGGGAGACGGCCATGAGACCGATCATCAGGCGGAAGGACCAGTAGGTGACGAACAGGTTCGGGGTGTAGTTGCCCGGGCCGTAGAGGGTCTCGTAGTGGGCCTGCAGATCCGTGACGCCCTGCAGGGTGACACCGGTGAAGGACCCGGCCGCCAGGAAGGGCAGCACCCACGGCACGGAGAAGATCTCGGTGACCGAGTCACAGTTGTTGAAGGTGGAGATCGCCAGGATGGAGAACCACGGGTCCTCCTCCGTGTGGCACAGTGCCTCGGCGGAGGCCATCTTCATCGGCTGGTACTCGAACATGAGCTTGGCCTGCAGGTCACCGGTGAACGTCAGGCCGATGACGGAGAGGATGATCACCCACAGGCCCATGCGCAGGAGGGGACGCCACATCATGGCCGCGTCATCGGTGCTGATGTCTGCCTGTTGTGCCGCATGGAGGCGGGTGCGGACCATCCAGAACGCGCTGATGCCGGCGATGAACGTGCCCGACACGAGGAAGGCACCGGCCACGGCGTGCGGGAAGGCGGTGAGTGCGATCGGGTTGGTGAGCAGCTCACCGATGTCGATGAGCTCCGCACGGCCGGTCTCCGGGTTGTAGGCGGCACCGGTCGGCCGCTGCATGAAGGAGTTGGCCACGATGATGAAGTAGGCCGAGACGTTGACCGCGATGGCCACCATCCAGATGGAGAGCAGGTGCAGGATCTTCGGCACCCGCCCCCAGCCGAAGATCCACACGCCGAGAAAGATCGACTCGATGAAGAAGGCGGCCAGACCCTCCAGGGCCAGCGGGGCACCGAAGACGTCACCCACGAAGCGGGAGTACTCACTCCAGTTCATGCCGAACTGGAACTCCTGCACGATGCCGGTGACCACGCCCATGGCGAAGTTGATGAGGAAGAGGACACCGAAGAACCGGGTCGCCCGGTACCAGTGGTCTCTACCCGTGATATGCCAGACGGTCTGCATTGCCGCGACCAAGGGGGCGAGGCCGATGGTCAGTGGGACGAAAATGAAATGGTAGACGGTGGTGATACCGAACTGCCACCGTGAGACGTCGACGAGATCTAGTTCCACTGCGGGTACCTTTCCGGCCCATGCGACGATCCGGTCGGCGGGTGGCGGTCCGTGACTGTGGCATGGCCCGATGAGAACGGAGCGAGGTTACCCAGTCAGTCGTTCAGGACACCCCGGATAGTTCCGTGGTGTGACCCGTCTCCCATGGCGAGTACCCTTTAAAGGGGGAGGGGCCAGAAGGATGGCCGGCAACCCCGGTGCTCCTGATTCTGCCCGTGGACCAGCTCTTTTCAGGGGCTCGAGACGGTGCGGGGATGATATGCCCGTCTCTTCTGGTTGCACGGGGCCACCGTGACTTCCGGAGCCTTCCGGGGACAGGCTCCGGCGACCCCGCCGGTGCCTGCACGGGGCGGTTTTCGCTGTCGCCACCCTCCCGACTATTATCTGAGCCACGGGCCTCTAGCTCAGTTGGTAGAGCTACGGACTTTTAATCCGCAGGTCGCGGGTTCGAGCCCCGCGGGGCCCACCAGCATCGAGAGGGTCTCCCACCGAGTGGGAGGCCCTCTCGTCGCATTCGGCGACCTCTGTCTCACCCGGTGGCAGGACCTCAGGCGCTGAGATCGCGGCGTCGGAAAGCGGCGGCACCGAGCAGCGTCAGGGCGAGACCCCCGAGCGAGAGCACGGCCACGCCGAGCCACTGCACGTCCGTCGCCGGATGCTGGCCCGTGTGCTGGAAGGGGGAGAGGTTGAGCCAGGCCTGGCTCAACCCCAGCATCGGACCGAAGAAGATGAGGACCGTACTCACGATGTACGAGACCCACACCAGGCTGAGGAGGCGGGGGACCAGGCCGTACAGGGCCGCCGCCAGGCCGAGGAGGAACCACACCGTGGAGAACTGCACGGTGTGCCCCAGCAGCGTCGGGCCGAAGAGCGACCAGTCGCCGGTCACCAGGACCGCCCCCAGCCCCTCGCCGGCACCTGCCAGCACCGCCAACCACACCGCCCCCAGAGCAGCGACCGCCACCCAGGACAGCACCCACTGCGCCCTGCCGACGGCGGTGGCCAGCACGGACTCGGCGTGCCCCTCGATCTCCTGGGAACGCAGGGACTGCACGGAGAGGATCGCGAACACCGCCAACATGACGGCGAAGTAGACGGACATGAAACCGAGGTAGCCGTTGACGACGGCGTCTGCGGCAGCCTCGCCGCCCATGACCGCGAGCATCTCAGCGGGCAGCGAGCCCGCGACATCCGCCATGGATCTGGTGAATGCCCCCAGGAGGAGGCCCGTGAAGAAGATGGCCACCGACCAGCCGAGGAGGACACCACGCTGTAGCCGGAAGGCCAGCGTCAGGGGAGTACCCAGCCAGGAGACGGCGCGGGCCCGGCCCGTGCGGTCGACCAGGACACCGGCCCCGAAGTCGCGCCGGGAACGCAGCAGGTACCCCAGCCCGGCGCTGCCGGCGGCGAGGAGCAGCAGGAACACCAGCGGCCACCAGCGGTCGAGGGTGTAGGGGGCGGTCTGCTGCGCCCAACCGAGGGGCGAGAGCCAGGACAACCAGGCGAGGTCACCACCCTGGCTGCGGGACATGTCGCCGATGCCACGCACCAGGAAGGACACCGCCAGCACGATGCCTGCGAGGGCTGTGCAGGCGCGGGAGTAGGGCGATAGCTGGGCGGTGGTTGCGGCGATGCCGGCGAAGGCCACGCCCACCGACGCGACGGACAGTGCGAACAGCGCGGTCGGGCAGACACCGGGGGAGGGGTCGAGCGGGGCGACCAGGATGATGCCGGTCATCACCACGGCGACCAGCACGTTCATCACCACCGCGAGGAGGAGGGCGGCGGTGAGCTGTGCGTGCCGGCCGACGACGTCAGCGAGCACCAGTTCACCGCGCCCGGACTGTTCCTCGGCGCGGGTGTGCCGGGAGAGGGTGGTCATCGACATCAGGGCGGCACCCAGCATGAGGTATGCGCCGTAGAGGCCGGCGAGGAAACGGGGGACAGTGATGGCGTCGAAGCCGTAGCCGGGCCCGCCGATGAGGGCCATCACCGGGGCGGTGGCCATCTCCGCCATGCCCTGGAGTGCCTTCTCGTCGAGGACGGTACCCAGGACGGTGGAGATGTACAGGGTCATCAGACCCATGCCCACGACCCACAACGACAGGCGCAGCCGGTCCCGCCGGAGCATGAAACGCAGCAGGGGGCCTGTACCGGTCAGGGTGCTCATGGCCGGTTCACCCCGTCTGCGGCCGGGTCATCGCCGTAGTGGCGCAGCAGGAGACGTTCCAGGGAGGGCGGCGTCGCGGTGAGCGCACGCACCCCCAGAGCAGCCAGCTCCCGGATGACGGCGGGTAGGTGGGCGGCATCGACGTCGAAACGCATCTGCTCGCCTTCCCGGTGGGCGTTGTGGATGCCCTCGTGCCGGACCAGCTCCTCTGTCGGACGGTCGGTGAGGACGGTGACCACGGTGCGGGAGAGGTGCCGCATGTCGAGCAGTGTGCCGGTCTCCACGAGCCGCCCCCTCCGGATGATGGAGATCCGGTCCGCCAGCGCCT
>CAJDUQ010000028.1_pt1 | contig 18087 bp, 14 predicted proteins | sample 7390901 | NCBI WGS metagenome assembly CAJDUQ01 (sample SAMEA7055691, study PRJEB34461) | soil metagenome | biome: terrestrial ecosystem; feature: Peninsula; material: soil | place: Antarctica | collected 2016 | reverse complement strand
TGAGGCCGGCGGCGGCGATGAGGGGCAGCAGCCACGCGGCGATGACGAGTGACCAGTGCCCCTGCAGCAGCCGCTCCACCACCGCCGGATTCCACAGGGTCAGCGTGAGGGCGGCGAGGGTCGCCACGGGTCCTGCCCGGCGTGTCCGGGCCAGCAGAACCGCACCCCAGGCCCCGGCGACCGCGCCCCCGAGGATCATCAGCCTCGCGACCCACGAGGCCGGCAGCAGGGTGCCCGCCACGGCGAGGACTCCGTCCTGCGGGGCGTTCCGGGCCGGGAGATCCCCCGTGCCCAGCGCCCCCGCGGACAGGGCCGGGGAGTCGAGCACGAGCATGTCACGCAGCGCCAGCTCCCCGGGCAGAGCCAACGGCCACAGCAGCGCGACGATCAGCAGTCCCGCCCACAGGGGGGACCACCGGAGCCGGTTCACGGGCGGCGCCGGCGTTCGCGCAGCAACAGCACGACCCCGGCCAGGGTCACCCCCAGGGCGAGGGTCTTGGTGAGCACCGCGAAGATCTGCAGGACCCGCAGCTTCACCACGGCGCCCTGCGCGCGCTCGTAGGCGCGGTCGATGGTGCCGTCATCCCAGTCGAGGGTGGTGTGGTAGATCGTGTGGTCCAGGGAGAGGTCGAAGGCGCGCGCCTCCGCTGCCGCGGTGTCCGGGGCGAGGTAGAGGTGCGGTTCGGCGTGGACGTCGACGATGGTGCCCGACTGCGGTTCCACCCACACGGTGCGGCGCACCGAGTACCAGGGGGTGTCCGGGCCGCTCACCGCCATCTCCTCGAGGGTGGAGGAGAGGACGTCATTCAGGTCGAGTGCGGTGACGGTGTGGTGGAACTCGTAGGTGTCCAGTCCGTTGTGCTCGACCTCCCTGACGAAGTCGAGCCACAGGGGGCGACGCGCGGTGGTGTCGTACCAGGGGTAGGACTGGCGGGAGGTCGGCATGGGGAAGAAGTACTGGAGTCCCTCCCGCACGAAGCCCTCGGAGGCGATGCCGCTGTCCCATTCCGGCAGGGAGAGCACCAGGTTGCTGACCGGGTCGGACACCGGGAAGCCGGAGCGGCGGTCGAGGCGGACGGAGTCGTCGATTTCCACCTCTATCCCGCCGCCGTCCGTCTCCACCTGCGTGAGCACATCGACGTTGACCTCGCTCTTATCGGGCGCCCTGCTGGTGGTCAGGGTGCGCGTGTGCTGCGAGTCGCGGATGACCATGAAACAGGAGTTGGGCAGCGCGGCGGGTGTGTCACCACGGCAGGCGGGACTGTCCTGGTTCTCCGGGGGCGGTGCGCCGTCGGCGGAGGAGGTGCCGTACATGACGGTGGGGGCAGGGCGGGTGCGGAACTGCTCCGATATCCCGATGCCGATCGGTCGCATCTGCCCGATGACGATCGGCGGGACCGCGCCGGCGACGATGAACAGCAGCATCGCGAGCAGCAGCATCCGGATCGGGGTCCGTCGCAGAAAGGCCTCGGGCACGGGCCCACCCTCTTCGTTTAAGATCACCGGCAGACATCCCTGGACGTGAGGTCTGGTGGTGGTGGACAAAATGGGAGGTGAACCGGTGTCCGGCTCTCCTGTTCCCCGTTCATACTACAAACCACGGCACCTGCCCGGGCTGGAAGGGCTGCGCGCGGTGGCGGCTCTCGGTGTGATTCTCACGCATGTCGCCTTTCAGACGGGGCTGGATCCCCGCTCGTCGCTGGGCTCGCTGCTCGCACGTTTCGATTTCTTCGTCCCAGTGTTCTTCACACTGTCGGCGTTCCTGCTGTGGCGTGGTCACCGCTCCGACAGGAACCTGACGACGATCACCCGCTACCTCCTCAACCGTGCCGGACGCCTCCTCCCTGCCTATCTGGGCTGCGTGGTGGCGGTGATCCTGCTGCTGCCGGAGGCGTCCACGATGTCGGGGGAGCAGGTGGTGGCCAACCTCACGCTCACCCAGATCTACGTCGTCGACGGCCTGGCTCCGGGACTGACGCACCTGTGGTCGCTGAGCGTCGAGGTGGGTTTCTACCTGGCCCTGCCGCTGCTGGCGGTGACGGTCGGCCGGTTGCCCCGGCGCGGCCGCATCGGACTGATCCTGGCTCTCACGGTCCTGTCCCTGGGCTGGGCCTTCCTGCCGTGGGTGGTGGCGGGACCGGATGTGGCGGCGGGGATCCCGAACCGGCAGATCTGGCCGCCGGCCTATACGGCGTGGTTCGCGGTGGGACTGCTCGCCGCGGAGGTGGAGGGGCGTGTCCCCGTCTGGTTCCGCCGCATACTCGGCGCACGCTGGGCGTGGTGGTGGCTGGCCGTGGCCACGGCGTGGGTCGCGGGGCAGGAGTGGTTCGGGCCGGTCGGTCTGACTCATCCGGAGCCTGCGGAGTTTGCCCGCCGTGTGCTGGCGGGCACGGTCTTCGCCTTCGCGGTGGTGGTGCCGGAGGCCCTCGACCCCGGTGCGCGGGGCGGCCGCTGGCTGCTCACACCGCTCATGCAGGCGCTGGGGCGCTGGTCCTACTCGATCTTCTTGTGGCATGTCGCGCTGCTCTCGCTGGCGTTCCCGCTCCTGGGGCTGGAGTGGTTCTCCGGCGGTTTCTGGCCTGTCCTGCTGGTCACGTTGGGGCTGACGGTGCCGGTCTCGGCGGCCAGCTACGTCTTCCTCGAGGAACCCGGCAAGAGGCTGGTCAGGGCCGCGACAAGCAGGAGAGCCAGGACCGTGGAGTCGCCGGCGTAGTCGGCCACGGGCCACGGTCCTCGCGCGAGCCACGCCCCGGCCACGCCGACGAGGCTGAACGCGAGCGGCCCCACCGGGATGAGCGTGATGCGGCGGACCACCAGGGTGGCGGCCGCCGCGAGCAGGCCGGGCCATCCGGCGACGAGGAGCGCCGTGGCCGCCCCCAGGACCACGAGGCTCCGTGCCGTGCCCCGGTCGTCCGGCTGCCCCTCCCGGCGGCGGGTGAAGGCCAGGATGGCCACGGCCGTGAGCACGCTGAGCGCGGCCAGCGCCCCACCACCGAGGAGCAGTGCCCGGTAGAGACCGTCGGCCGCGAACCCGAGGCTGACGGTGCCGGCCACGCCCGCGGGAATGACGAAGGCCTGCGTGGCGGCGTCGACGGTGCGGGGTTCCAGCGGCACGCCGTCGAGGGTGGCCTCCAGCCCCGGATTCGCGGCGCGGCCGGTGATGAGGAGACGGTCGGTGGGGGCGGCGTCGAGCAGTGGGCTGGTGGGCTCCCAGGCGGGGGAGGGGACGAAATCCTCCTCGGTGAGGGTGACCCAGGCGGCGTCGGTACGCAGCGTGTGGGGGCCGGGTGCGAGCTCGAGGAGGTCACCGGGGGTGTGTTCGGTGTCGTCGACGGTGACGGGGCCGGGGGCGTCGAGAAGCATCGTCAGCGGACGAGGCGCGGTGAACGCGCGGATGAGCGGGCCGGTGTCGAGCGTGAGCCGCTGGAAGAGGAACTGCCGCACGTCGGGGGAGGTGTCCGGCACGGTGACGATTCTCTCGACCGGGTGTCCGGTGACCGCGACCTCCGCGAGGCCGATCCGCTCCGTCAGCGTGATGCGCAGGCGTTCGTGCGTCCCGGACAGGGAGACCGTGACCGGGTCCTCGCCGAGTTCCACCTCGGTGCCGTTGACGTCGACGACCGTCTCCCCGGTGGCGGTGAGGGTGACCTCGGGGTCCTGCATCACCCGGTCGGGCGCGAGTTCCAGCCACTGTCCCTCACCGGCACCCGGGGTGGGCCACCATGCGGTGTCCGGATGCCTGTCGACGCTCGCCGTGACCGACCGCGCCGGGTCCGCCCCGCCGAAACTGGTGGCGTCGGAGGCCGCGGAGCTGGCCGTGACCTGTCCGCCGTGCTCGCTCACGCGGGTGCGCGGCCCGGCGGAGGGGTAGTCGGGGACGGCGTTACGCACGTCCGTGCCCTCGGTGAGGTGTGCCAGGGGAGCGGAGACCGCGCCGTCGAGCGTGCCGTAGTTGCGCACCGCCAGGGCCGGGGTGTCGGTGACGATCTCCGCGCCCTCATCCACCAGCACCCGGGGGCCGGGGCCGTGCAGCATGTCGAGAACCGCGAGCACCTCGCCGCCCCCGGCCACCCGGACCGGGGCCCGGTCGGTGATCGTCCAGTCGGCGTGCGGGTCGAGAATGAGCACCTCGACCTCCCCGAAGCGGTGCAGCGTAGAGCCGGTGGCCGCGGCCAGGGGCCGCAGATTCAGGCCGTCCACGCCCTCCAGATCCTTCCGGTTGAGCAGGGCACCGATACCGAGGCGGCGGAGCGCGTCCGCCCCGGCGACCGGGTCGTGGTGGAGCACGGCCATCACCCCGTCGAGGCCTCGGATCGTCTCCGGTGGGACGAGGGGGACGGCGTCGCGCACGGCCCAGGGGACGTCGAGAAGCGGCTGCGCGGGTTCATCGCGGGTCCAGCCCCAGGTCTGCCGTGCGAAGGACGCCTCCGGCACGATGAGTGTGCGCGTGCCGGCGGCCTCGCGGTTGAGCAGGTTCGTGGCCTCCTGCCAGTAGCCGGGCACGTGTTCCCAGGTGCCGCGGGGCAGCAGGCGACCCGACCAGGCGGGGGCCAGGGCGGCGACCCCGAGGACGAGGACGAGGGCGGCTGCCGCTTCCCGACGCCCCGGCTGCAGCGTCCGCGGCACCGGGAGCCGCGTGCCCAGCCCCGCCAGGCCGATGAGCAGCGGTATGCGCACCAGGGCATCGAACTTGTGGAGGTTGCGGAAGGGGGCGAGGGGACCGTCGAGAAGTGTGAGCCACTGGGGACCCAGCGGGCCGTGCGCGGCCCCCAGAACGGTGACCCCCACCAGCAGCATGCCGACCCACAGGCCACGGTGCGGGGTGGTGGGCAGAGTGAGCCCGTACAGACCCAGCGCCGCGACGGCCGCGGTGATCAGCACGAAGGTGGGGGAGCTGGCCAGCAGGAAACCGGCCTCCCGCTCGGTGTCGACGAAGGGTGCCCAGCTCGTCGTGCCGCGCAGGATCTCGATGAGGTTGAGCCACCGGGTGGTGACGAAGCTCGACTCAATGAAGTCGGTGAACGGCGGCGCGTACCGGCCGAGGATGAACAGCGGACCGAGCCACCACAGGCTGACGGCGCCGCAGCCGGCGAGCCAGCCGAGGGTGGTGGGCAGCGCGCGGGCGTCGCGACGCAGCAGCCGCCACACCAGGACCAGACCCGCCGGCAGACAGGCGGCCAGTGTGGCCGTGGCGTTGACCGCCCCCATGAGTGCGACCGGGAGGACGGCGGCGGCCGCCGCCCGCCACCCCAGCGGACCGAGGAGGGGCAGGATCACCCACGGCGCGAGCATGATCGGCCACGTCTCCGAGGAGATCGCGGTGAGGGTGGTCAACGTGCGCGGGGAGAGCGCGAAGAGGAATGCCGCCAGCACCTGGAAGGGTGCGGTGCCGGTGCCGGTGCGGCGGAGGACCAGCAGGAACCCGGAGTAGCCCACCCCCAGGACCAGCCACCACCACAGGCGCTGCGCCAGCCAGTCGGGCAACGGCTCGGTGAGCAGGAAGAACGCGCCGTGCGGGAAGAGATAGCCGTAGGCCTGGTTCTGCAGCTGCCCGAGGGTGAACGTGTCCGTCCACGCGTGCGTGGCCTGGGCGAGGAAGCCGGCCGGATCCGCCGTGAGATCGTGCTTGGTGTCGGCGGCGACCCGGCCGGGATCCTGCAGGAGGCTGACCAGTCCGAGGACGACCCAGCCGAGAAGGTGCATGGGTGGCTAGCTGCGGGTGCCGTACTCCGGGCCGCCGAGCACGGCCTCGTCGGCGGGCACGGCATTTCCCTGCGGGACGGAGTCCTGCCCCGAGAAGGAGGCGACACCGATCACGGAGACCACACCGAGGGCGACACCGACGACCGCACTGGCGATCACCGAGCTCACTGAGCGGCGGTCAACGGATCCGGAAGAGTAGGGCATGGCTGCTGATCCTACTCCCCGGACTCCGGCGGAACAACGAGGACGGGAATCCCCGCGTGATGCAGCACACCCTCCGTCGTGGAGGACTGCCACAGTGACTTCCATCCGCTCGCCCCCCGTGAACCAGTGACGATGACGTCCGGGCCGAGCTCCCCGGCGGCCTCACAGATCGCCGACCACACCGTGGTGGACGCCTCCACCAGATGAGCCCGGGCCGTCAGCCCGAGGGAGCGGGCCAGCGCCACACCCTCCTCACACGTGTCACGGGCCCGCAGGTAGGCGGGATCCTCCTGCTCGGCGTCGGTCACCCACTCCGCCTGGTGGTGGCCGGACATGCCCACCGCGCGGGCCGCGGTACGGTGCACAGGCTCCCAGGCCGTGAGGATCTCCACCTCCCGGGTGGCCAGCAGATGCGCCGCGGAGGACAGGGCGCGCCGGGACTCGTTGGACCCGTCGAAGGCGATGAGCATGGTGGACGGCTGGGACAAGGGGATCACGTTCCTGGATTCTGGGTCGGGTGGTCCGGGATGTCAGTCTATCGACGTATCGCACATCCTGTTAGGGTGCGTCTCGTGAGGTCCCTCCGTTATATCTCTACGTCTGTCAGCCTGGCGGTCGGCCTCCTGGCCGTGGGGCTCGTCGGCTGCACCGGACAGACACCGGCACCGGTACCCACCGTCGGCTCCTCCCCGGCGACGAGCACGGTGACGTCGACGAGTACGGCACCCACCCCGGAGGACATCGCGCGTGCGCGTGTGCCGGAGGAGCAGCGGGCGAAGGCGGCGTCGCTGATGGTCGTCGGAGTGGACAACTACGACGACGCGCTCTGGAAGCTGCAGCAGGGTGTCGGCGGCATCTTCATCACCAGCTGGGCGAACCCCGAGCTGCTCACCACCCCGGGCCGCAACATCGTGGCGCTGCGCGAAGCCGTCGGCCGCCCGTTCTCCGTGTCCATCGACTATGAGGGCGGTCGTGTCCAGCGGCATGAGCATGTCATCGGCCCCCGGCTCTCACCGCGGCAGCTGGCCGCCCAGATGACCCCGACGGAGGTGGAGAAGTACGCCACCGACCTGGGCGACGTCCTGCGCTGGCACGGCGTGACCGTCGACTTCGCGCCGGTGCTCGACGTGGACGCACACGGCCTCGAGGTCGTCGGCGACCGTTCCTTCTCCACCGACCCCGTGCAGGCCGGTGAGTACGGGGCCGCCTTCGCCCGCGGACTGGTTGCCGCCGGCATCACCCCGGTGTTCAAGCACTTCCCCGGACACGGGCAGGCCAGCGGCGACACCCACCACGAACTGGCCGTCACACCGCCGTTCGAGCAGGTCATCTCCCATGACCTCCCGCCGTACGCCATCGCCCTGCCACAGGTTGACGGTGCGGTCATGGTCGGACACATGGTGATCCCGGGCCTCGGCGACGGGTTCACCCCCTCCAGCCTCGATCCCGCCGTGTACGAGCTGCTGCGCAGCGGTGACTACCCGGGAGGGACGCCCTTCCACGGGCTGACCTACACCGATGATCTCACCGGCATGCGCGCCATCACCGACCGGTACACCCTGCCGCAGGCTGTCGTTGCGGCCGTGCGGGCGGGTGCGGACCAGCCGCTGTTCTCCTCCGGAGGCGACCTGGTCGCCGCCATCGACGCCCTCGACGCGGCCGTCACTTCCGGGGAGGTCTCCGCGGCACGTCTCGACGATGCGGCCTACCGCGTCCAGCTCCAACTTCTGCACACGGGTGCCTGACCGTCGCCTCCGGTTGGGGTACCGGAAGTAGGAAAACCTTCCGGCGGCCACTAATGTGTGACTTGTGAGCCAGTCAAACAGCCAGGACAAGGGCGGGAATGGACTCAGGATCGCCCTCGGGGCGGTCGTGGGGATCTTCGCGCTCATCGGAATCGTCTACGGCGTCGACTACGCCCTGACCAGGGGTGACGTGCCCCGTGGCACGACCGTCGGTGGCGTGGACATCGGCGGGATGAGTCCCGCCGAGGCTCAGGCTGCCCTGGAACGCGAACTCGGCGACACGGTCAACCAGCCGGTCCGCGTCGAGGCCGGCGACCGGGAGACCGAGTTCGTCCCGGCCACCGCCGGACTGAGCATTGACTTCGCGGCCACGGTCGCCCAGATCGGCACCGAACCGCTCAACCCCTTCCTCCGCCTGGAGGGCCTCGTCGGTGCCGCCCGGGAAACCGAGATCGTCTCCCTCGTCGATGACGCCGCCCTCGCCCCCGAGCTGGAGCGGCTGCATGCGGACCTCACCGCCGAGCCCGCCGACGGCGTGGTCACGCTTCTCGACGGCCGCGTCGACGTCACCGACCCCGTCAACGGTCAGGAGATCGACCCCGCGCAGCTGCGTGAACGCGTCACCACCGACTGGCTCGACCCCGACGGCATCGAGGTGGACGCCGACATCACCCCGCCCGCCATCGGCGCCGACGCCGTGAAGACCGCCACTGAGGGGGACGCCGCCGCTGCAGTGTCCGGCCCGATCATCCTCCACGGCCGTGACGGCATCGACGGTGTCATCGAGCCCGCCCGCATGGGCGAGGTCATCACCTTCGTCCCTGAGGAGGACACCCTGCGCACCGAGCTCGATCTCGAGGCTGCGCAGGCCATCCTCAACGAGACCCTCGCCGACACTGAGGCGAAGAAGCAGGACGCGAAGATCAGCTTCGCCGGTGGCTCCCGCCAGATCACCCCCAGCGTCGACGGTGTGAAGCTTGACTGGGAGAAGACGATGGAGGGCGTCGAGAAGCGCCTCCTGTCCACCGACGCCGCCGAGCGTGAATGGGAGGCCGTCTACGAGGACGACCCCGCCACCTTCACCACCGAGATGGCCGAGGTGGCCACCTTTGACGAGGTCGTCGGCGAATTCACCACCTCCGGTTACTCCGATGCCTCAGGCGTCAACATCTCGCGGGTGGCCGCCGTGGTCAACGGCGCCATCGTCGCCCCCGGTGACACTTTCTCCCTCAACGGCTACACCGGCCCCCGCGGTGCCGCCCAGGGCTACATCGAGTCCGGCATCATCATCAACGGCCGCGCGGGCGAGGCCGTCGGCGGCGGTATCAGCCAGTTCGCCACCACCCTCTACAACGCCGCCTACTTCGCCGGCCTGGAGGACGTCGCTCACACCCCACACAGCTACTACATCTCCCGCTACCCCGCGGGGCGCGAGGCCACCGTCTTCGAGGGTGCCATCGATCTGCAGTTCCGCAACAACTCGAAGTACCCGGTGCGCATCGAGACCGCCGTCGGCGGCGGCGACGTCACCGTCCGCCTCACCGGCGTGAAGACCACCACCGTGGAATCCGTCAACGGCGGTCGCTGGGCACCCACCCAGCCGAAGCAGCAGACCGTCACCGGCGACGACTGCATCCCCTCCGGCGGCATCCCCGGTTTCACCACCTCCGACACCCGCATCATCCGTGATCTGTCGGGCAACGAGATCTCCCGCGAAACCACCACCACCCGCTACGATCCCCAGCCGATCGTGCGGTGTGCCTGAGTGGGCGGGAACATCTTCTCCTGCCCGTGGAACGACATCTGAGCCCTGTACGTGAAGAAGGACGAGCGTAAGGGGGCGCAGCGAGGCAGAGTTGCAACGGGGGCTGAGCTGGTTGACCGGGTGCCGCACACGTCGCTGACCACCGGAGTGGTGTGCGGAGTGCGCGTCGAGTCCGTCGAGGATCCGTTGATGCAGAAGATCCACTGGATGGACAAGCTTGTCGACGATCCCGCCCGGGGCAGGACACTCGGGAAGATCATCCGGGGATGAGGTCCGGGGCTCCGGGGGGCGCCCCGCCGTGGATGTTCGAGACCACATGGTCGGGGACAGCCCCTGACGGCCTCCCGAGAGACATGTTCCGGGTGGTTCCGACCATGCTCTTCCGCACTTTCAGGTCGGGCCGCCGGAATCAACGACACCCGCTGGTCAGGGACCAACGGGTGTCGGGTTTCTTGGAGCCGGCGACGGGAATCGAACCCGCGCCAGCAGCTTGGGAAGCTGCAGTTCTACCATTAAACTACGCCGGCGCTCGCTCATGATGAGCTACCGGATAAGTCTAGCACTGGTGTGGACGCGGACAAGAAAAGCCCAGTCCATGAGCGGACAGCCCCGACGATGAGGGGAAATGTTCGTCACCTGGTGCATGTGGGTGGAGGGTGTTGTCACGTACACTCAGGACCGTGCTTCTCTCAGATCGTGACATCCGTTCCGCCATCGACTCCGGTGACCTCGGGATCGAACCCTTCGAGCCGGCGAACGTCCAGCCGTCGAGCGTGGACGTTCGCATGGACCGGTTCTTCCGGGTGTTCAACAACTCGAAGTACACCCACATTGATCCGAAGCTGCAGCAGGATGACCTGACCAGCCTCGTCGAGGTGGAGGACGGGGAGGCGTTCGTGCTGCACCCGGGTGAGTTCGTGCTGGCGTCGACGCTCGAGAAGTTCACGCTGCCGCCGAACCTTGCGGGCCGCCTGGAGGGCAAGTCCTCGCTGGGGCGCCTGGGGCTGCTGACGCACTCGACCGCGGGTTTCATCGATCCGGGTTTTTCGGGGTACATCACGCTGGAGTTGTCGAATGTGGCGAACCTGCCGATGACGCTGTGGCCCGGCATGAAGGTCGGTCAGCTGGCGCTGTTCCGGATGAGCTCCCCGGCGGAGGTGCCCTACGGTACTGGTGCGCTGGGTTCGAAGTATCAGGGACAGCGGGGTCCGACCCCGTCCCGTGCCCACCTGAACTTCCCGGTGGAGTAGTCCGGGGGAAAAATCTCTGCTCTTCACCCCCGGAAGGTGACATTCAATTCCAGTTCAGCCCGCGTTCATTCTGAAACGGTAACAATTACGGGTATGCGTATGACTGTCATCGGCACCGGATACCTGGGTGCGACCCACGCGGCCTGTATGGCTGAGCTCGGCCATGAGGTACTCGGCGTGGATGTGGATTCCGTCAAGATCGATGCCCTCAAGGACGGGAGGGTCCCGTTCTACGAGCCGGGTCTGCCGGATGTGCTCACCCGGAATCTGGAGGCGGGCCGCCTGGACTTCACCACCGACTATGAGCGGGTGGCGGAGTTCGCGAACGTCCATTTCCTCGGCGTGGGCACCCCGCAGGAGCGTGGTTCCTATGCGGCGGACCTGACGTACGTGTACGCGGTGATCAGGGATCTGGTGCCGTTGCTGGAGGGTGATCACATCATCTTCGGTAAGTCGACGGTGCCGGTGGGCACCGCCGATGAGCTGCAGAAGTTGGCCGATGAGCTGGTCCGTCCGGGTGCGAGCGTGGAGATCGCGTGGAACCCGGAGTTCCTGCGCGAGGGGTACGCGGTGCAGGACACGATCACCCCGGACCGTATCGTGCTGGGTGTGCGCCGGGGCGAGTCCCGTGCGGAGGAGACCGCCCGTGAGGTGTACGCCAAGTCGATCGCGGGCGGCACCCCGTTCCTGGTCATGGACACGGTGACGTCCGAGCTGGTCAAGGTGTCCGCGAATGCGTTTCTGGCCACGAAGATCTCCTTCATCAACGCCGTCGCGGAGATCTGTGAGATCGTGGGCGGCGATGTGACCAGGCTTGCCGACGCAATCGGCTACGACGACCGCATCGGCCGCAAGTTCCTGGGTGCCGGCCTCGGTTTCGGTGGCGGCTGCCTGCCGAAGGACATCCGTGCCTTCATGGCGCGCGCTGGTGAGCTGGGCGCCGACCAGGCCCTGACCTTCCTGCGTGAGGTCGACGCGATCAACATGCGCCGCCGGGACCGTGTGGTGCAGTTGTCCCGCGAACTGTGCGACGGCAACCTGCTCGGCCGACGCATCACGGTCCTGGGCGCGGCGTTCAAGCCGAACTCCGATGACGTGCGCGATTCCCCGGCGCTGTCAGTGGCGGGTTCCCTGTCCCTGGCGGGTGCCGACGTCTCCGTCTACGACCCGAAGGCCATGGACAACGCGCGCAGGGTCTTCCCGACGCTCGGTTACACCGACTCCGTCGAGGAGGCCCTCGAGGGCGCGGAGCTGGTCGTGCTCGCCACGGAGTGGCAGCAGTTCCGTGACCTCGACCCGGAGATGGTCGGTGAGCTGGTGCAGCGCCGGACCATCATTGACGGGCGGAACGTGCTGGACGTCGACAAGTGGCAGGCCGCGGGATGGAATCTCCAGGCCCTGGGCCGCACACTCTAACCTCGGGAGGTCTGCCTCTCCGGTACCGTCCACGCCGCGATCAGCGTGGACGGAGAGGGGAGGGCGAGGCGGTGGATGCGGACGTCTGGTGTCTTCCCATGGTGGTGGACGATATCCCGGATAGCATGAGAAGGTATGTCTCCGTTCTCTCTGTCTGACGTCCCCGTCACCGCCCTGTCCGGCTTCCGTCGCACCTTTCCGCGCGGCCGTCTGACACTGGGGATCGCGCTGCCGCTGTCGGCGGGGGACGCGGAGCACCCGACGGTGGACATCCGTCGTCAGGTCGAGCTCATCCGCCGGGCCGAGGAAGGCGGCTTTGCGGCGGCCTGGCTGCGCGACATTCCGCTGCGCGTCGCCGATTTCGGCGATGTGGGGCAGGTGTGGGACCCGTTCCCGTACCTGGGGTATCTGGCGGCGTCGACAAACGAGATTGCACTGGGCACCGCAGCCGTCGTGGTTCCCGTGCGGCACCCGCTGCACCTGGCGAAGGAGGCGGCCACCGTCGACCACCTGTCGGGCGGACGGTTCCTGTTCGGCATCGCGACGGGCGACCGGCCCGTGGAGTACAAGGCCTTCGGCCTCGAGGAGGGTGCCCGCGCCGACGTGTTCCGTGAGAACCTCGACGTCATGAACCAGGCCTGGACCACGGAGAACCGGGGTATCCGCTGGTCACGCGGCCGTATGTGGGGCGGTGACATCGTGCCGAAGCCGCTGGCCGTGCGCCCGCCGGTGCTCACCGTCGGTTCGTGTCTGCAGTCGATGGAGTGGCACCGCGAACATGCCGACGCCCACCTGACCTACCACCGGCCCCTGCACACACAGCAGAAGTACCTCGCCGCCTGGCGCGACGGGGCGGACAAGCCCTTCGGCATGAGCATCGCCCTCGACCTGCATCCCGACCCCGACGCGCAACCGGGGCCGATCAAATTCGGCTGGTCCGTAGGCGCGCGACCGCTCGTGCGCATCCTCCACGACCTGGAGGACATGGGCGTCGACCACTGCATCCTCGGACTGAAGCGGGGCACGCGTCCGGCGGACGAGGTGCTCGAGGAACTCATCGAGCACGTCGTCCCGGAGTTCGCGGCTACTGCTTGTAGCTGACCAGGAAGTTACCCAGCCGCTCGATGGCGTTCTCCAGCTGGGACGCCCACGGCAGGGTGACCAGACGGAAGTGGTCGGTCGTCGGCCAGTTGAAGCCGGTTCCCTGCACGAGGAGGATCTTCTCGGCGCGGAGGATGTCGAGCATGAGCTTCGCGTCGTCGTGGATCTCGTAGACGTTGGGATCCAGACGCGGGAAGGCGTAGAGAGCACCCATCGGCTTCACACAGCTCACACCGGGGATCTCGTTGAGCTTCTTGTATGCGATGTTGCGCTGGTTGAGCAGGCGTCCGCCCTCACCGGTCAGTGAGTAGATCGACTGCTTACCGCCGAGCGCCACCTGGATGCCGTGCTGGGCGGGCACATTCGGACACAGGCGGGTGCCGGCCAGCAGCTCGAGGCCCTCGATGAAGCCGCGGGCGTGATCCTTCGGGCCGGTGAGCACCATCCAGCCGGCGCGGTAACCGGCGACGCGGTACGCCTTGGACAGGCCGTTGTACGTGATGGTGAGCAGATCCGGGGCCAGAGTGGCCAGAGAGATGTGTTCGGCGTCGTCGTAGAGGATGCGGTCATAGATCTCGTCGGCGAGGATGAGCAGCTCATGCTCACGCGCGATATCGACGATCTGCTGCAGGATCTCCCGGGAGTACACCGCACCCGTCGGGTTGTTCGGGTTGATGACGACGATCGCCTTCGTATTCTCCGTCACCTTGGAACGGATGTCCTCGATCGACGGGTTCCAGTCGTCCTCCTCGTCGCACAGGTAGTGCACCGGCTTACCACCGGACAGGGAGCACGCGGCGGTCCACAGCGGGTAATCCGGGGCGGGGATGAGGACCTCATCGCCGTCATTGAGCAGCGCCTGCATGGTCATCGTGATCAGCTCTGAGACACCGTTACCGAGGAACACATCCTCGACGTCGAAGTCCGGGAAATCCTCGACAAGCTCATAGCGGGTGACAACGGCACGACGTGCCGGAATGATGCCCTTCGACGTCGAGTAGCCTTGTGCGGTCGGCAGTGCGGCGATCATGTCACGCATGATGACGTCGGGTGCGTCGAAGCCGAAAGTGGCCGGGTTGCCGGTGTTCAGCTTGAGGATGTGGTGACCGTCCGCCTCCAGCCGCTCCGCCTCCGCCGACACCGGTCCACGGATCTCGTACAGGACGTCCTTCATCTTGTTCGACTGGTCGAAGGTACGGGGGCGTCGGTGGATAGGGGTCGGGGAGTCGGTCTCGCTCATGAACTACATGTTGCCACTACTTCTTGCCACGCTCCAACGCCTTGTTCACGAAACCCATGGCCTTGTTCGTCAATTCAGCGGTCTGGGCGCGTCGTTCCGCCTTCAACGCCTCCAGCTGTTCCTGATTCTGCAGGCGCAGCTCAGCGGCACGCAGCTGCTCCGTGGTCCGGAGCTCCCGCAGTCGCTGCCTGTCGACGGCCCGCGCACTCGGGACATACCACGACTGAGGTCCGACCTTCATGACGTACAGCAGCACCCACACCACCGCGACCGTGGAGAGCAGCAGCACACTCAAGGGTGAATTGAGCACCGCCGCACCGACCACACCACCAATCGCGGTCAGCCCCAGGATGCCCAGCCGGATGTTGCGGCCCTCCCGGTGCGCGGCCTCGATCTCCTGCGCCGAATACAGCTTGTCGAGCTGCACCGACGCCTCACCACCGAAACGCGGAATGTCACTGAACAGCGGTTCCAGGTCACGGTGGAACTCGGCCTCCGCGATCTTCTGGCAACGCTCGTCGTACTGGTCGATGGTGAGCCGCCCCTCGGCGAAGGCGCGACCCAGCGTCGACATGGCGGCGCTGCGTTCGGCGTCACTCAGTCGAATGTGCGGGCTGGGGGCGGGGTACCTCATACTCATGCCACCGAGTTTACCGGTGCAGTGACGTCGTGCCCTCCGGGTAAGCCCTGATCTTTCAGGCAAGACGAGCGACTGCGTACACCCGGAGTGCGAGGTGAAGAGACGGCGGCGCGGCGCGGGGTTCACGTGAAACCGCACCCCGCTGACCCGTGCTGGGGAATGACAAAAGGCGGCGAGAATTCATGTGGAATTCCGCCGCCCTGTCGCTTTCCGACGCCCGAGCCACTAACTCAGTGCTGTGTTAGTCGTTACCGTCATCGTCTGGTCTGGACGGAATCGCGTTGCCTGGTGCCGGGGGTGTAGCCGGTGCAGGTGGGACTGCTGTACCCGGTGCCGGGGGTGTAGCCGGTGCAGGTGGGACTGCTGCACCCGGTGCCGGGGGTGCAGCCGGTGCAGGTGGGACTGCTGTACCCGGTGCCGGGGGAGCGGCCGGTGCAGGTGGGACTGCTGCACCTGGTGCCGGGGGAGCGGCCGGTGCAGGTGGGACTGCTGTACCCGGTGCCGGGGGTGCAGCCGGTGCAGGTGGGACTGCTGTACCCGGTGCCGGGGGTGCAGCCGGTGCCGGGGGAACAACAACATTTGGTGCCGGAGGAGTAGCCGGTGCAGGTGGGACTGCTGTACCCGGTGCCGGCGCAGGCGCTGTTTTCTTGGCGGAGATCAGACCGAGATCGCGGCCCGCGATCGGTGCCTGAACTGGATCAGGCGCAGGGCGGTCATCGGCATCGGGCGAGCGCTTCGGGCGGATCACCTCGCCGAGGAAGGCGGGTTCGCGGGCGGGAGGGAGGGCACCGTCGATAAGCACGGAGTCGCGGAGCATCTGGGCGACGTCGCGGACGACGGGGCGATCTTCTGCGGATTCGACAAGCGTCTTCACACCGCCGCTGAACATGGTGTTGCAGAAGGGGCAGCCGGTGGCGATCTCGGTGGCTCCGGTGGCCAGGGCCTGTTCGGAGCGAAACTCGTTGACGCGGCGGCCGAGGTTCTCCTCCATGTACATGCGTGCGCCGCCGGCGCCACAGCAGAAGGCCTCCTCGCGTGTGTGCCCCATCTCGACCAGCGAGGCGCCGGCGGCCTCCACCATCTCGCGCGGCGGGTCGTAGATCTGGTTGTGGCGGCCCAGGAAGCAGGGGTCGTGGTAGGTGATCGGGCGTCGGTGCTCGGGGCCACGGGGGACGGGAGTGAGCAGCTTCTCGCGGACCAGGCGGTTGAGCAGCTGAGTGTGGTGGAATACGTCGAAGTGGCCGTCGAAATCCGGGTATTCGTTGCGGATGGTGTTGAAACAGTGCGGGCAGGTGGTGATGATCTTGCGCTGCCCGGCGGGTACGCCGTCGAAGACGTCGTTGAGGGTGGCGATGTTCTCGGTGGCGAGCATCTGGAAGAGGAACTCGTTGCCCGCGCGGCGAGCGGGGTCACCGGTGCAGGTCTCGCCGGTGGACAGGACCGCGAACTTCACGCCCGCGGTGTGCAGCAGCTCGACGACGGCGCGGGTGGTGCGCTGGCCGTCCTCGTCGAAGGCCCCGGCGCAGCCAACCCAGAAGAGGTACTCGGTGTCGGAGAGGTCCTCGATGTCCTCACCGACGACGGGGACGGGGATGCCGTCGGCACGCGCGGACTCGACCCAGGAGTTGCGGTCGGCGCGGTTGCGGCCCCAGGGGTTGCCCTTGGACTCGAGGTTCCTGAACAGGCCGGTCAGCTCGGAGGGGAACTCCGAGTCGGCGAGGACACGGAAGCGACGCAGGTCAGCGACATGATCGAGGTGCTCAATGTCGACGGGGCACTGGTCCACGCAGGCACCACAGTTGGTGCAGGACCACAGGACATCGTCGGAGATGACGCTGGCCATGCTCAGCACGTCGACACCCTCGTACTCCTTCCCGAACGCTGCGTCGCGGATGTCGGTCATGAGGAGTTTCGGGTTGAGCGGTTTTCCGGTGTTCCAGGCGGGACAGAGGTCCTGGCAGCGGCCGCAGTCGGTGCAGGTGGAGGCGTCGAGAAGCAGCTTCCACGAGGCGTCCCCCAGCGTGCCGACGCCCAGCGTGTCCTCCTCCTCGATGTTGTCCAGGGTGAGCACCTTCGCGCCGGAGGTCATCGGTTTGAGTCTGCCGACGGCCCTCCCACCGCCCGCGTTGCGCTGGAGGAAGATGTTGAAGAAGGCGAGGAAGCGGTGCCAGCCGACACCCCACGAGAGGTTGCGCGCCATGAGCGCCAGGAACGCCATACCTCCGAGCAGCTTGGCCAGCGCAAATAACGAGACCAGCGTCGGCGAGGCCGGCAGCAGCGTCGCAATGTGACGCGACAGGAAGTCCGCGACCGGGTGGCCACCGCCGAACGTGGCGATCTTTCCGGCCTTGACCAGCAGCATGCCGAGCCCCTCGAAGAAGACGATCGCCTCAATGGCGCGGGCGGCGGTGTGATCGGAGCCGAAGAATCGCGAGCTGCGCTCCTTCGTGCCCTGGCGCAGACGCACCACGATCAGGGCCACGATGCCCACGACCGTGCCGATGCCCAGAACCTCCTCCCAGAAGCGGTACGGACCCCACGTGCCCAGCCACGGCCAGCCACCCGCCGGATTGAACGTCTGGATGTACGCCTCGAACCACACCAGCACACCGAACAGGAAACCCACCATGACCAGCCAGTGGGCCACACTGACCAGGGGGCGTGACTTGAAGTGGGTGTGCCCGAACACCTCCACGAGCACGCGCGAGAACCGCTGCAGGGGCTTGTCCGTGCGGTCGCCCGCCGGGAGCGGCTGCCCCGAACGCACGAAACGGAACATCCGCAGGCCCGCCGCCAGGAAAAGCCCCCACACAGGGAGTGACAGAACAAGGCCGATGACCCCGAGCACGATGGTGGTGGTGGAGATTGCCTGGTCAACTGCAAACATGTGCTCAGTCTAGAGTGCGTACTGGTGAGCACCCTGATCACTGCTTATCGACGTCCCACCAATCCTCCGTCTGAGCAGCGGAACGGAAGGTGCGGGGTGGTGAAAGATAAGTAGGGGAGGCGCCTGTCCGGGTGGG
>CAJDUQ010000032.1_pt1 | contig 18582 bp, 17 predicted proteins | sample 7390901 | NCBI WGS metagenome assembly CAJDUQ01 (sample SAMEA7055691, study PRJEB34461) | soil metagenome | biome: terrestrial ecosystem; feature: Peninsula; material: soil | place: Antarctica | collected 2016 | reverse complement strand
GAACATCAACGAGGGGTTCGCCGCCGCGTGGGGATCCGTCGACGCCCCCATGGGTGGCTGGAAGCAGTCGGGTGTGGGGCGTCGGCACGGTGACGAGGGACTGCTCAAGTTCACCGAGTCCCGCACCGTCGCCGTGCAACGCCTCGTGCCGGTCAGCGGCCCGACGGACCTGTCCCGCCAGGGGTACGCGAACTCACTCACCACGGCGCTCCGGCTGGGGAGGCGCTTCCTGCGTTAGGACAACTCGGAGCAGGCCCCGGTCGCTGCAGCGCCGTAGTGCCGGTGGGTGTCCCCTCACCGGTCGAACAGCACCGAATCCAGTTCCCCGTGGCGGGAGCAGTCGGCGGACCAGCCGTCGGGCCGGACCTGCACCTTCATGCGGCGGCCGCAGATCTGGCAGTAGCGCGGCGGCTCCAGGCCGGCCGCGGCGCCGACAGACAGCGGCCGCTGTTCGCCGGTGCTGAGCTCGGCACCGGTGTTCGGGTGGAACACGGGTGTCTCGCCGGTGATGCAGGCGGCTGCGAGCTCGCCCAGGTGTCCGACCATGCTAGATGACCTGGCCAACGGCCTTGATCGGGATGCGCAGGCCGTCGAGCATGTCGAGATCCTTCTCCATCGGGCGCCCCAGGGTGGTCAGGTAGTTGCCCACGATGAGGGCGTTGGCGCCGCCCTTGAGGCCCTGCTCGACGCCGAGGTCACCGAGGGTGAGTTCGCGCCCGCCGCCGAAGCGGAGAGTGGCCTTCGGCATGGCCAGACGCAGCATCGCGGTGGCCTTGAGGGCCTCGGAAGGGTCGATGAGCGGGCGATTCGCCATCGGCGTGCCGGGGCGCGGGTCGAGGAAGTTGATCGGGACCTCCTCCGGAGCGAAGGCGGCCAGCTGCACAGCGAACTCGGCGCGCTGGGCCAGAGACTCCCCCATGCCGAGGATGCCGCCGGAGCAGACCTCGATACCGGCGTCGCGGATCATCTCGAGGGTGCGGTGGCGGTCATCCCAGGAGTGGGTGGTGGCCACACGCGGGAAGAAGGAGCGGGCTGACTCGAGGTTGTGGTTGTAACGGTTGACGCCGGCGGCCTTGAGACGGTTGACCTGCTCCTGGGTGAGGATGCCCACCGACACGGACACGTGGATGTCCACCTCGGCGAGGATGGCGGCGATGGCCTCCTCGAGCTGGAGCATGAGTCGCTCGTCCGGCCCCTTCACTGCGGCGACGATGCAGAACTCGGTGGCGCCGGTCTTCTGGGTCTTCTTGGCGGCCTCGACCAGCTCTGCGACATCAAGCTGGACGCCGCGGACCGGGGACTCGAACAGACCGGACTGCGAGCAGAAGTGGCAGTCCTCGGGGCAACCGCCCGTCTTGAGGGAGATGATGCCCTCGATCTCGACCTCTTCGCCGCACCAGCGCAGGCGGACCTGGTGGGCGAGGTCGAGGAGCTCGGGCAGGTGCTCGTCGTCGAGTTCGAGAATCTGGAGGAGCTCGGGCTCGGTGAGGCCTTCGCCCTTCCCGAGGGCTACTTCACGGGCGCGGTCGAGGATGTCGGTCACGGGTAACTCCTGGGTCGTTGAACGTTGTTCATTGGAGCATAGCCGAAGACTTGAACGATGTTCAGGAGTCGGGGGAACCGGCGCGCCCGGCCCCGTGCACGACACCCGACAGTCCCACGTGACGACACACGCCGAGGGCGGCCGACCGGGAGGGTCGGCCGCCCACTGGGACGAACAGCCTAGAAGCGGAAGATCGCGCCGGTCGTGTGGTCCCCCTTGAACGCGGAGACCACGTCGATGGTGCCCTTGTTGCGGAGGGTGTGGACAACGGCGGCGTCGAGATCCGCCGCCTTCTCCGGATCACCCAGGGTCGCCTCGCGCAGCGCCTGATCGGTGAGGATCAGCGTGTCGACGCGGCCGTGGCCGGCCTCCTCGCCGATCTTGCCGGAGTCGTGGGACGCGCGACCGGTGCCGATGTTCTCACCGAAGCGCTCGAGCAGCGCCTCGTGGCGCTTGCGGCCCTCGTCAGCGGCCAGCGGCCAGGCCCCGGCATGGAGCTCGGTCGGGGTGAGCTCGTCGGGGTTACCCGAGTCGACGGACGCCAGGATGAGCGGGCGGTCGTCGTTGGTGAAGCGGGTGTTGAGCGCCTTCGCGACGTCGCGCAGGAAACTGTCACGGACGACGGCCTCGCCGGTGCTGTGACCGTGGGCCGGCGCCTCGCGACCGGACTGGTGCTGGAACTGCGGCTCGCGGGTGTAGTAGTCGGAGTCCTCCGTGGAGGCCGGCGCATCGCCGAGATCCAGCTCGGTGATCGAGTAGCGGTCACCCTCGAAGAGGCGGACCTTCTCCTGGCTCACGGCCAGAAGCAGGAAGGGCTGGTCATCGGCGACGAGCGGCAGCAGCGGACGCAGGTTCGGATGGTCACCGACACTGACCTGCGGCTGGGAGTCCAGCGTGGTCCGGAAGGTGGTCATACCGGAGGCGTTGGCGAAGACGACGAGGGCGTCGGCCTGGCGCTGCCAGAACAGCTCGTCGTCGGCCAGCCCTGCCACACCCTTCAGGATGGCGTCGGCGTCCGCGTCCGGGTAGTTCTGCTTCAGCTCCTTGCGGGCGGCGTCCAGCAGCGGGGGCAGCTGGCGGCGGTCGTCGAGGGTCTCGGCGCCACCACGGTGGGTCGGGATGACCAGCGACACCACTGGCCCGGTCTGCTCGGCCAGGGCTCGGAGATCATCATGTCGGACAGGGTCTGAGTTAACGACAATATTCACGGTATCCATAATTTCAGCCTACTGAAATCCACGTCACAACGTGGGCCCTTAAGAGCGGCAATCAATACATAGGACCTTATATTCACCCCCTACCTGGGAAAATACCCCGAATAGACCGGTCAGTTCTTTCATAATGTACAGATGCGTCTACAGTGTCATCCAGAAACATCACACCAGTCACGTGAAGGACGACACCATGCAGTTCTCCCGCTCTTTCGCCGTCATCGGCGCCGCTGCGCTCTCCCTCGGTCTGGTCGCCTGCTCCGGCAGCTCCGACTCCACCGACGACCGCACCATCCGCGTCGGAGTCTCTCCGGGCCCCTACTCCGTCCTCTTCCAGGACGGCATCGACCCGATCCTCACCGAGGACGGGTGGACCATCGAGTACACGAACTTCTCCGACCTGCAGCAGGCCACGACGGCGGTGCAGGAGGGCGCGGTCGACCTCAACGTCGACCAGCACTCCGCCTACATGGAGGTCTTCAACCGCGAGAAGGGCGCTGACCTCGACAGCTTCACCGAGATCCCGACCGTCCCCGCGGGCCTCTACTCCGAGCGGCACACCTCCCTCGACGAGGTCGCTGACGGTCAGAGTGTGGGCATCCCGCAGGACGCCTCCAACGCCGCCCGCGCCTACAACATCCTCGCCGACGCCGGCTGGATCACCCTCAAGGACGGCGCGGACCCGGCCCTGCTCACCGAGAACGACATCGCGGACAACCCCCACAACCTCGACATCAAGGTCATGGACTCGGCGACCATCCCCCGCGCCCTGCAGGACCTCGACTGGGGCGTCATCCCCGGCTCCATGAGCTACGCATCCAAGGTCGACCCGAACCTGCAGCTCTTCCAGGAGGAACTGCGCCCGGAGCTCATCCTCGTGGCCGTCACCCGCGCCGACGAGGTCGGCGAGGAGTGGACCGGGGCCGTGGCGGACGCCTACCGCAACGAGGAATTCCACCGGTTCCTCAAGGAGGAGAACGTCAACAACTACTGGTTCGTCCCGGACTCCATCAAGTGACCTCCGCCGTCACCTTCGAGCATGTCACCCGCCGCTACGGCGACCTCACCGCGCTGGATGACGTGACCTTCGACGTTCCGGCCGGTTCGGTCTACGGCGTCGTCGGTACGTCGGGAGCCGGTAAATCGACGCTGCTGCGCACGGTCAACGGCCTGGAGACCCCGTCCACGGGGACCGTCACCGTCCTCGACCGGGAACCGGCGACGCTCGATCAGTCGGGGCTGCGCTCCCTGCGCCGGGAGGTCGCGATGATCTTCCAGCACTACAACCTGCTGGGGTCACGGTCGGTGGCGGAGAACGTGGCCATGCCCCTCCTGCTGGCGGGGACGCCGAAGGAGGACGTCGACAAGCGGGTGTCGGAGGCCCTCGAACGCGTGGGCCTGGCCGACCGCGCCCACCACCGCCCACGGCAGCTCTCGGGTGGCCAGCAGCAGCGCGTCGGCATCGCCCGCGCGCTGGTGACCAGGCCGAAGGTCCTGCTGTGCGACGAACCGACCAGCGCCCTCGACCCCATCACCACCTCCCAGATCCTCGACCTGCTCGTGCAGATCAACGAGGAACTCGGCATCACGGTGCTCATCATCACGCACCAGATGGACGTCATCGCGCGGATCGCCGACCACGTGGCCGTCCTCGAACACGGTCGCCTGGTGGAGAACTCACCCGTCGCCGGGATCTTCGCGCACCCGCAGGCCGCGCTGACACGACGTTTCGTGGAGACGGTCGTGCCGCAACGCCTGCCGGAGACACTCGCAGAGGAAGTACGCGAAGGCCGACTCGGCACGGTGGTGCGCATCGTCCACACCGGCGGAGCCGGTCGCACGCTGCTCCGTGACGTCGAGGAGCGTTTCGGTGTCCGGGCCGACCTGCTGCACGCCTCGGATGCGCCGCTGCGGCACACGACCGTCGGCACACTCGTGCTCGGACTGCAGGCACCCGGTGCCCAGGTGTCACAGGCCCTGCAGTGGCTCGCCGACCAGAAGGAACTCACCGTGGAGGTACTCCCATGACCGAACTCTTCGACACCCGCGTGACCACCCAGCAGTACCTCGACGCCGGCTGGGAGACCATCTACATGGTGGGCATCTCCCTGTTCATCGGCTCGCTGGCCGGTATTCCGCTGGCGCTGCTGCTGGTGATCACACGCTCCGGTGGTCTGCGCCCCAACGCGTTCCTGTACCAGCTCACCAACGCTGCGGTGAACATCGTGCGGTCGGTGCCCTTCATCATCCTCATGGTCGCGATCGTCCCTCTGACCAGGGCGATCACGGGCACCTCGATCGGCACGACCGCAGCCCTGGTGCCCCTGACCATCTACATCGCGCCGTTCATCGCCCGCCTCATCGAAGCCTCACTCCTGGAGGTCGGCGACGGCATCCTCGAGGCCGCCGAGGCGATGGGGGCGACGATGGGCCAGACGATCCGGTGGTTCATGCTCCCCGAGGCACGTTCGTCCATCATCCTCGCCCTGACGACCTCCACCGTCGGACTCATCGGTGCCACCGCCATGGCCGGCACCATCGGCGGCGGTGGTGTGGGTGACCTCGCCATCTCCTACGGTTATCAGCAGTTCGACACGGTGGCGATGCTCGCGACCGTCATCATCCTCATCATCGTGGTGCAGGGCATCCAGTCCCTGGGTAACTGGCTGGCCCGCCGCGCCCGTGACTAGATAGGTTTGCCTCCATGACCTCCGCTCACTCCCCGCTCTACGACGACACCCTCGCCCTCCTCCGCGAGATGATCCGCAACGCCTGCGTCAACGACTACACCCCCGGCTCCGGCCAGGAGGTGCGGAACGCCGACACGCTGGAACGCTTCTTCGCCGACACCCCGAACATCACGGTCACACGCTATGAATCGGAGCCGGGGCGCGTGAGCATCGTCGTCACCCTGGAGGGCACCGACCCGTCCGCTGAGCCGCTCACCTTCCTCGGCCACACCGACGTCGTCCCCGTCGACGTCGACCGTTGGACGTACGACCCCTTCGGTGCTGAGATCCACGACGGCCGCCTCTACGGCCGCGGAGCCATGGACATGCTCTTCATCACCGCCGCCCAGGCCGCCGTGCTGCGCGACGCCGCCCGCACCGGCCGCCCCACCGGCACCCTCACCTTCGTGGGCGTCGCCGACGAGGAGTCGCGCGGCACCCTCGGTGCGAAGTGGCTGTCCGAGGAGCACCCGGAGGCCTTCTCCTGGCGCAACACCCTGTCGGAGACCGGCGGTTCGCACCTGCCCGTCACCGACGGTTCTGACGCCCTCGTGGTCGTCGTCGGTGAAAAGGGCGCCGCCCAACGCCGTCTCCATGTCACCGGCGACGCCGGCCACGGCTCCAACCCCTACGGGAGGGAGTCCGCCGTCGTGAAGATCGGTGAGGTCGCCCGCCGCATCGCACTCATCGACGTCCCCGTCTCCCGGGACCCCCTGTGGCAGGGCTTCGTCCGCGCCTTCCGCTTCTCCCCCGACATCGAGGCCGCTCTCCTCGCAGGCACCGACGACACCGCCTTCGAGCACTTCGGCGATCTCAAGCGCTACGCCCACGCACTGTCGCGTCTCACCTTCTCCCAGACGATCCTCCGCGCGGGCACCGCCATCAACGTGCTGCCCTCCTCCGCGACCCTCGACCTGGACATCCGCCCCCTGCCCGGCACCACCCAGGACGAGGTCGACGCGATCCTCACTGAGGCCCTCGGCGACATGTCCCACGAGGTCCGCATCGAGCGGCTCATCTCCGAGCCCGCCACCGTCTCCTCCACGGACAGCCCCCTGTACCACGCGATCGTGGACACCTTCGACGAGTTCTTCCCCGGTGTACCCGTCATCCCGACGATCGCCGCCGGCGGCTCTGATCTGCGCTTCAGCCGCCGCATGGGCGGCAACGGCTACGGCTTCGCGCTCCACGCCCGCGAGCGCACCCTCGGTGACGTCTTCCACCTGCTCCACCACCATGACGAATACATCGAGCTCGAGGATGTCGACCTCACCGTCCGCGCCTACCGCTCCCTCGTACGCCGCTTCTGCGGGGTGTAGCCGCCCCTCCGCCGTGAACCCTGCGGGGGCGGCGGGTCCATGGAATTATGTGGGCATGTTCCCACGTCTGTTCTCCCGCCGTTCCGCTCTGACCGTCACCGCCGTCGGGGCCTCCGCCGCGCTGCTGGTCGCCTGCTCTGAGCCGAGCGAGTCCACCAACTCCACCGACACCACTGCGGCCACCGCAACCGGCGAGATCACCACCATCACCGTCTACACCTCCGAGCCGGAGGAGAAGGTCGACGAGATCAACGCCGCCTTCGAGGCCGCCAACCCCGACATCAAGGTCGAGGTCTACCGGGCCGGCACCGGTGACCTCAACGCACGCATCGCCGCGGAGAAGGAGTCCGGCTCCATCGGGGCGGACGTGCTGTGGGCCGCCGACGCCGCCACCTTCGAGTCCTACAAGGCCGCCGGTGACCTGGCGGAGCTGCAGGACGTGGACACCGGCGGAATCATCGAGGAGGCGCTCGACGCCGGGAACCACTACGTCGGCACCCGCATCATCCCGACCGTCATCGCCTACAACACCGACGTCATCGACGCGGCCGACGCCCCGCAGTCCTGGGCAGACCTGGTCGACCCGCAGTACGCCGACCGTCTCGTCCTGCCGGACCCGGCCGTCTCGGGTGCCGCCGCCTTCAACGCGTCCGTGTGGAAGAACGACCCCCAGCTCGGCGAGGAGTGGATCAACGCCCTCGGCGAGAACACCCCGATGGTCGCCCAGTCCAACGGCCCGACCTCCCAGGAGATCGCGGCCGGTGGTCACCCGGTCGGCATCGTCGTCGACTACCTGGTCCGGGACCTCGCCGCCGCGGGCTCCCCGATCGCGACCGTCTACCCGACCGAGGGCGCACCGTACATCACCGAGCCGGCCGGAGTCTTCGCCTCCTCCGACAAGCAGGAGGCGGCCGAGCGCTACATCAGCTTCCTGCTCTCCGCAGAGGGGCAGAAGATCGCCGTCGAGCAGTCCTACCTGCCGGTGCGTGAGGATGTCGACACCCCGGAGGGTACCCCGCCGCTGAAGGAGATCGCGCTGATGACCCCGGACCTGCAGGTCGTCACCGATGACAAGGACGCAGCCGTCGCACTGTTCCAGAACGCCATGCAGTAGTTTTCTCGGTATGCCGGCTCTCACCCTGATGCGTGTCGGGGTGTGGCTGATCGTCCTCGGACTGTTCGTCACACCCCTGGCACTCGTCGTCGCTCTGGCCACGGGCGGGAACCAGATCCCGACCCTGCTGGACCAGGGACTGGGCACCGCGGTGTGGAACTCCACGTACACCACGGTGCTCTCCGCACTCGGTGCCACCGTCGTGGGCACCGCCCTCGCGCTGCTGCTCGACCGCACCAACGCCCGCGGGACGACCCTGCTACGACTTTTCCTGCTCTCCCCGCTGCTCATCCCGCCTTTCATCGGCGCGATTGCGTGGCTGCAGCTCTTCGGCCCGAACCAGGGCCTCAACCGCTTCTTCGGTACCCAGGTGTGGAACATCTACGGTGCCGACGGCGTGACGTTCCTGCTCATCCTGCACTCCTACCCGATCGTCTACGTCATCACCGCGGCCGGCCTCCGTTCCATACCCGGTGATCTGGAGCAGGCGGCCCGCGTCGCCGGGGCCGGCACCGTCACCGTCCTGCGCACCGTCACCCTGCCGCTGCTGCTGCCCGCACTGCTCGCGGCATTCACGCTCACGGCGGTGGCCAACCTGGCGGACTTCGGCATTCCGGCACTGCTGGGGTCCCCGGCGCGCTTCGAGACCCTGGCCACCATGATCTACCGCTTCATGGAGTCCGGGACTGTGACGAACCCGCTGCAGACGGTCTCCACGATCGGTGTGGTGCTGCTCTTCCTGGGCGTCGCTTCGGTCACCGCGGATCACCTCGTCTCGCAGTGGGCGGGATCGAAACTGCAGGACACCGGGCAGGCCCTGCGCTTTGATCTCGGTGCCGCCCGCTGGCCGGTCACCCTCGTCGCCTGGGTCGTCGGTCTGGCTGTCACGCTCGGCCCGATCCTCGGCCTGGCCCACCGCGCGCTACTGCCCGCCCCGGGTATCCCGCTGACCGTGGACACCGTCACGCTGGAGAACTTCCGCCGCTCGCTGACCAACCCACGTGTCATCGAGGGTTTCTCCAACTCCGTCACGCTGGCGCTGGCGGCGGCGCTGATCTGCGGTGTCCTCGGCTGGCTCATCGGGCTGCTGGTCACCCGCACCCGCTTCTTCGGCAACACCGCGCTCACGCTCACCGTGCTGCTGCCCACCGCCCTGCCGGGCCTGATCATCGGTGTCGGCTGGCTCATCCTGGGTCGCTACACCGGCATCTACAACACCCGCTGGGTCATCCTCGGCGCATACGTCTGCGCCTTCACCGCCCTGGTGCTGCAGGCGGTCCGCGCCCCGTTGCAGGGCACACCGCCGGCCATCGAGGAGGCCGCACGTGTCGCGGGTGCGGGGCGCCTGCGGGCGCTGCTGAGCACCACCGGGGCAATGGCGATTCCGGCGGCCTTCTCCGGGGCGGTGCTCGTGGCGGTGACTGCCGTGCGCGAGCTGACGGTGTCCATCCTGCTCATCGCCCCCGGCACGACGACCCTCGGCGTACAGGTGTTCAATCTGCAGCAGGCCGGCAACTACAACCAGGCCTCCGCGCTGTCGCTGATGTTCGCGTTGGTCGGCATCGTCGCACTCGCGCTGACGGTGCGTTCCCCGAGAGTCAGGAGCTGACACCCGTGTCGTCCATCGACATCCATGACCTCGCCGTCACCTTCCCCGACGGCACCGTCGGCCTGTCCGACGTCAATCTCACCGTCCATCCGGAGGAGTTCATCGTGCTCATCGGCCCCTCCGGCTCGGGCAAGACGACACTGCTGCGCACGATCGCGGGCTTTCTCACCCCCAGTGCCGGGCACATCGCGATCGGAGGCCGGGATGTGACGTCGATTCCGCCGGAGAAACGCCGCCTGGGCATGGTCTTCCAGCAGCACGCCGTGTGGCCGCACATGTCCGTCGCCCGCAATGTGGAGTATCCGCTGCGTCGGGCGGGCATCGACAAGCGGGAGCGGACCCGCCGTGTCGAGGAGGCCCTGGAGCTGGTCGGCCTGGGTGGTTTCGCGCGGCGACGACCGGATTCCCTGTCCGGTGGGCAGCGGCAGCGCGTCGCCCTGGCACGCGCCATCATCGCCGATCCCACCGTCCTGCTTCTCGACGAAGCCCTCTCCGCCCTCGACGAGCCTCTCCGCGACAGTCTGCGCCGCGAACTGGTGACCCTCACCCGCCGCGAGGGCCTGACCACCGTCCACGTCACACACGACCGCACCGAGGCACTGTCCATCGCCGACCGCATCGTCGTACTCAGCGAGGGGCGTATCCGGCAGATCGCGACCCCGCAGGAGCTGGTTTCACGGCCGGCCACCGCCGAGGTCGCCGCGTTCATCGCCGACGCCACGCTTCTCGACGCCGCCGTGGTGCCCCTTGAGCCCGGCGAGATCATCGGCCACGGTGACACACTGACGCTGGCGGTCCTGCCGTCCATGGTGTCGGTGCTGCCCGCCGGGTCCGGGGGCATTCCGGCGCAGATCAGGTCGGTACTTTACGATGGCGGCGACTGGTCACTCACCCTCGACGCCCTGGGCACCGTGTTCCACGCGACGGTGCGCGGGGGACGTCCGGAGGTCGGCGATCCGGTGACGATCCGTATCGACGCACCACTGGGATACCGGACCTGACCTTCCGGCGGGGATGACAGGCACCGCCCTCAATGCTGTGCGAGCAGGCTCTCCCTGCGCCGCAGAGCAGTGGTCCCGGCCAGCACCACGATCATGAGGGTGATGACGAGCACGGACATCACCGGCATGCCGAACATGGACACGACCGGGCCCGCGATGACGCCGCCGAGGGCTCCGGTGAGGTTCATCGTCAGGTCGGAGCGCCCCTGCAGACCGGCCCGGGCCTCAGGCGGGGCGGAAGAGGCCACGACTGAGGAGGATCCGACCAGCGTGGAGGACCAGCCGAGGCCGAGGAGCAGCAGGGAGGCGACGACGACGGTCTCGTTCCCGGACCACGGGATGAGCAGCGCCGCGGCGACGAAGGTGCCGGACAGGCCGAGCAGCATTGTCGGGCGGGCACCCCACGTGTCGGCGAGCCATCCGAACAGCGGGGCCAGGCCGTACATGCCACCGACGTGGAAGGAGATGGTCAGGCCGATGAGTGTCATCGATGCGCCGTGGCCGTGCATGTGGACGGCGGTCATGGACATGATGGCGATCATCGCGAAGTGGCTGAACGCGTTGGTGATGATCGCCGCGGTGACCACCGGGTGCTCCCGAAGGTGGACCTTCGGCTTCGGGCCAGTCACCGCCACCGGAGCCGGCTCCGGACGGAGCATGACCTGCAGGACGAGGATGGCCACCCACTGCGCGGCGATGCACACCAGGTAGGCACCCGAGTAGCTGGCCAGGCCCAGGGCCGCGCCGAGCCGCTCGGTGGGGTCGAAGAGGTTGGGGCCGAGGATGGCACCGATGGTCGTGGACCAGACGACCAGGGAGATGTCGCGGCCCTTGTGCTGGTCGTCGGTGACATCGGCTGCCGCGAAGCGGGCCTGCAGGTTCATCGCCACGGCCGCGCCGAGGAAGAAGAACCCGATGAGCAGGAAGGGGTAGAGCCCGGTCTGGGCGGCGAACAGCGCCGACAGCGCACCGACTGAACCGAGGGCCAGGCCCGTGCTCAGCGACGCACGGCGGCCACGGCGGTTCACGATCGCCGCCAACGGCATCGCCCACAGCGCCGCACCGATGGTGGTCACCGTGGAGGCGGCGCCGCCCCATGCCTCGCCCGCCATGTCAGCGGAGAGGATGGCGCCCATGGAGAACGTCACGCCGTGCGCCAGTCCGGCCATGACCTGGGCGATCATCAGGGCGGTGAGGACGCGGCGTCGGGAAGCGACTTCTGGCATGGGGCCAGCATAGGGCGAATCATTCCTCGCCCGGCAGTCACCCGTGGCAGGAGCAGGCCTCCTGCCGTCACACTCCTACTGCATGCACAGCGGGGTCACGTCACCGCGACCGCCCTCCATGGGGACGGTGAGGAAGAGGCAGGAGTTCCAGCCGCGGGACTCGACGATGCCACGCACCTGGGACCACTCCTCCGGGCTCAGGTGCGGGGTGCGGGAGAGAACGAAACCGGAGAGGCGGTTGGGGGCGCCGACGACCGCGAGGGAGTAGTCCTCCTCGAGGTGGGTCACACGGTAGTTGGCCGGGCCGTCCGGGTTCTGGAAGGGGATGCCGGGGAAGCTGACGCGCAGGGAGGCGTCGGAAACCACGGTGGCGGTGCCCTCGATGTCGGAACGTCCGCCGAACAGCATGCCGCAGGAGTTGCGGACAGAGATGGTGGAGTCATCGATGACTTCGTAGTCGGCGGTGGTGTCGTGTGCGCACTGCAGGGTGTAGGGCTGCGGGAGTGCGGCGACCTGGTACCACTTTCCGGAGTAACCCTCGAGGTCGACGGGCTCGTCGATCTCGGGGAGCTCGCCGCCGGGGAAGGAGGAGCCGGCCGGGATGAGCTGCGAGGAGGCACCGCCGAGGCGGCCCCCGTCGGAGAGATCCTGCGCGCCGGCGACCGGGCTGAACAGTGCGGCCCCGAGGGCGAGGGTGGACAGGACGGTCACGATGCGACGCATGTGTAAACCTTTCGATTGTGAGAACTCTGAGACTACATGCGTGAGGCTTCATCTGTTTCCACATTGCGGGCATGTCCACCTGTAGATCTGAGCTCGCCAGCCGGCGGAGCTCGCCCCTCACAGACGCGGAGATACTGCGGTAGCCACGGCAACTCCTGTCGTGTCGAGGTCTCAGAGCTCGAAGTAGAGCGGAGCGTGCACCTCACACCCCGGATTGAAGGAGTGCCCGCACCCGGGGCAGACTGCTGCGACCCGCACGCCCCGCACAGCACCGACATCGCCGCCGCCACCGACATCCGCCCGAAAGGGTGTGCGGCAAGCTCCGCGTGGCAGGCGTGGCAGGCCCAGTAGGTGTCGCAGGTGGCACAGCGGTTGGCCACCACGTCCCGCTCACTGCGGTAGTGGGCACATCGTCCCTGTTTATCGACCTCGACGCCGTGGACCTCCATGACACCCAGGTTAATGCGCATACGCTCGGGACCATGAGACAGCTCACGATCTACACCGTCGGCCATTCCACCCGTTCCGCCGAGGAGTTCATCGCCCTGCTGCAGGCACACGGCGTGCAGCAGGTGGCGGACGTGCGGACCGTGCCCAAATCCCGCCGCAACCCGCAGTTCTGGTCTGATGCCCTGGAGGCCAGTCTCACCGGGGAGGGCAAGGGCTACCGCTGGTTCCGGCAGCTCGGTGGACTGCGGAAAACCAGCGCCGAGTCCCCCAACGGCGCGTGGCGCAACGAGTCCTTCCGCGGCTACGCCGACCACATGCTCACCGAGGAGTTCGCCGAGGGACTGGCGGCGCTGCTCGAGTTCGCCGCGGAGGCCCCTACGGCGATCATGTGCGCGGAGGCGGTGCCGTGGCGCTGCCACCGCTCACTCATCGGGGATGCCCTCCTGGTGAAGGGCCACGAGGTGCTCGACATCATGAGCCCGACCCAGGCGAAGCCCGAGAAGCTCACCGGCTTCGCGGTGGTCACCGACGGGGTGATCACCTACCCGCCGGAGGAGGGCGAACAGAAACGATGACCTCCAGGGAGCGCGAGATCATATTGTGATGAAATGCATTCACCCGCATAACCACAGGTGAAGGGCGTGCGGCGGGAGAGACGGCGCCGAGGGACACCTGCCGGGGTGTGGCCCCGGACACATTCACTGCCTAGGCTCGGAATTAACCCGTTCTTCGTCGTAGAAAAACGGTTGCTCCGCCCATTCCGTAGCCAGGAGGACCCCATGACCGCCATCGCCCCCGTCTCACCCGATCATCTCCCCCCTGCCCGTCCGGACCCCGCCGGCCCCCGGCCCACCGGCTCACACGCCTGGGAGATCCTCACCACCACCGATCACAAGAAGATCGGCATCATGTACATCATCATGTCCCTGGTGTTCTTCGCGCTCGCCGGACTGATGGCGCTGCTCATCCGTGCGGAGCTGTTCGCCCCGGGTCTGCAGTTCCTGTCGAACGAGCAGTTCAACCAGCTGTTCACCATCCACGGCACATTGATGCTGCTCGCATTCGCCACCCCGATCGTGTGGGGTTTCGCCAACTACGTCCTGCCGCTGCAGATCGGCGCACCGGATGTCGCCTTCCCACGCCTCAACGCCTTCGGCCTGTGGATCACGGGCTCGGGCGGCCTCGTCGTTCTCACGGGATTCCTCACGCCGGGTGGCGCCGCCGACTTCGGCTGGACGATGTACTCCCCGCTGTCTGATGCGGTCCACACCCCCGGCGTCGGCGCCAACCTGTGGATCGTGGGTGTCGGCATGCTGGGCATCGGCACGATCGTCTCAGCGGTCAACATGCTCACCACGATCCTCACCATGCGTGCGCCCGGTATGACGATGTTCCGCATGTCGATCTTCGTCTGGAACATTCTGGCCACCGCCGTCATCTCCCTGATGGTGTTCCCGGTGCTCACCGCCGCCGCCCTGGGCGTGCTCTACGACCGCCTCCTCGGCGCGCACATCTACGACACCGCCAACGGTGGCGCCATCCTCTGGCAGCACCTGTTCTGGTTCTTCGGCCACCCCGAGGTCTACGTCATTGCGCTGCCGTTCTTCGGCATCGTCTCCGAGGTCATCCCGGTGTTCTCGCGGAAGCCGATGTTCGGCTACATCGGCCTGATCTTCGCGACGCTCGCCATCGCCCTCCTCTCCATGACCGTGTGGGCGCACCACATGTTCGTCACCGGCGCGGTACTGTTGCCGTTCTTCTCCTTCATGACCTTCCTCATTGCCGTGCCCACCGGCGTGAAGTTCTTCAACTGGGTCGGCACGATGTGGAAGGGGCACATCACCTGGGAGACACCGATGATCTTCGCCGTCGGTTTCATGGCGACGTTCCTCTTCGGTGGCATGACCGGCATCATGCTGGCCTCCCCGCCGCTGGACTTCCAGCTGGCCGACAGCTACTTCCTCATCGCGCACTTCCACTACACCGTCTTCGGCACCGTGGTCTTCGCGACGTTCGCCGGCATCTACTTCTGGTTCCCGAAGATGACCGGCCGCATGCTGGACGAACGCCTGGGCAAGATCCACTTCTGGCTGACGTTCCTCGGCTTCCACGGCACGTTCTTCATCCAGCACTGGCTGGGCAACATGGGCATGCCGCGTCGCTACGCCGACTACCTGGACACCGACGGGTTCACACTGCTCAACCAGATCTCCACCGTCTTCGCCTTCATCCTCGGATCCTCGCTGCTGCCCTTCTTCTGGAACGCACTGAAATCGTGGCGCTTCGGTGAGATCGTCACCGTCGACGATCCGTGGGGCTACGGCAACTCACTCGAGTGGGCGACCTCCTGCCCGCCGCCGCGCCACAACTTCGACTCCCTGCCGCGCATCCGCTCCGAACGCCCGGCCTTCGAGCTGCACTACCCGCACATGGTCTCGCAGATGCGTCGTGAAGCACACACCGGTGCCCACGACGAGCGGGCCGAGACAACGCAGTCCCCGACTCCTGCTGAGATGCGCTGAAAGTCCGACCCCAGGAGCATGGAGTAACCCCGCCGGCGGCCCGCACACGGGCCCCGGCGGCGCGCTTTTCTCCCGACTGTCAGCCCCGGCGACGCCAGCGGAACCGGCAGGCCGTCCCGCGCGTAGATTGAGCACATGCCCAATCCCGACAACACCCATTTCTACGAGCCGTCCGTCGGCCACGGCCTGCCGCACTCCCCCTTCAACTCGATCATCGCTCCGCGACCGATCGGGTGGATCTCCTCCCGCTCCGCCGATGGCGTACTCAACCTCGCGCCGTACAGCTTCTTCAACGCGTTCTCGTACACGCCGCCGCTCATCGGCTTCGCGAGCATCGGTGAGAAGGACTCCGTCGCCAACATCCGGGCGACCGGTGAGTTCTGCTGGAACCTCGCCACGCGCGACCTTGCGGAGGCGATGAATGAGTCGGCGCGGATCGTCGACAAGCAGGTGGACGAGTTCGCCCTCGCGGGGCTGACCCCCGCGCCGTCACGGGTGATCGACGTCCCGCACGTCGCCGAGGCCCGCGTCGTCTTCGAGTGCCGCGCCACGCAGATCATCCTCCTGGAGGACGCCACCGGCGCCCCGACAGAGACGCGGATGGTGTTCGGCGAGGTGGTGGGGGTGCACATCGACAGGGAACTGCTTGTCGACGGCATCTACCGGACCTCCCTCGCCGATCCCATCAGCCGCGGCGGCGGTCCGGCGACCTACTTCACGATCTCCGAGGAGAGCCGTTTCGAGATGCCGCGGCCGGAAGCGCGCAGGTCAGAGACATAACTGGACAACAATGTGTATGAGGCCTAGGGTTGTCACAACTTGATAACGGGACGGTTACAAAGCCGTCACCAATCGATCACCGTGAGGATAAACCCGAACCATGAGCTACATCGGCCGTCACCGCAAGCCCAGCACCACCTCGAGGATCCAGCGTCGCCTGGCCCTCGGAGCGCTGGTCGCCGGCACCGTCACCACCGCGGGCCTGTCCTCCGTGTCCACCGCCTCCGCCACGCAGGCCGCCCCGGACTTCGCGGGCATGTCCTCCGCCGCCACCGACGCAGTCACCGAAGTCGCGCAGGCAGCCCAGATCACGCAGATCACCGAGGCCCTCGCCCCGGCCCCCTCCGTCGTTCGCCCGACCACCGGCACCTTCACCTCGGGCTTCGGCCCGCGCTGGGGAACCACGCACAACGGCATCGACATCGCCAACGCCATCGGCACCCCGATCTACGCCGTCATGTCCGGCACCGTCATCGACTCCGGTCCGGCCTCCGGCTACGGCCAGTGGATCCGCATCCGCCACGATTTCGCCGGCCAGAAGATCGCCGGCATGGGCAGCCGTGGCTTCTCCACCGGTTCCCACCTCCACTTCGAGATCCACCCGGCCGGCATGGGCCCGGTCGATCCGGTCACCTGGTTCGGCAACCACGGCATCTACTTCTAGTGTGAACGGTTCGTCGATCTGAGCGGTCGACGAACGGAACTGTTCGGAGACACCCGAAAACGCAGGTTCACCACCGCCGAGGCCCAGAACAAGGTGCACGTCGGGGACATCAGCCCGGAACCCTCCCGATGAGGTGTGGATTTCAGATCCCTCAGAGAGTGGCCGACCTGCTGCCTTCGACAACCTAGCCCACCGGTGCCGCAACACCGTGGAGCGGGGCATCAACCGCCACCTAAAGCCTCACACGTTGTGAACTACACGCCTGAAGCGGTACCCAGAAATCGCTGTCCCTCCAGAAAGCGCAGTTCACTTATACGATTGGGCGGCTAGACTGACGTACATGATGCCGCCGAAGCCTGACCGATCCGGACATCACGACACCACATCCCGTGGACGCGAGGTGACCGCCACCGATCCAGACGACGATGTCGTCCCGGCCGGGCAGATCACGCCGTCCATCCCGAAGTTGATCGGAGTGGCCGTCGCGGCCGCCGCCCTGATCGGCGGGGGGACGGCCCTCGGAATCTCTCAGGCGGTGCCCGTCCCTCAGGAGTCCGCGTACGTCATGCAGGATTCTCCCCGGCTCGCGCCGTCCGAACAGACGGACGTGGTGATCCACAATCCGGACGCGGTGCTCAGCGCCGGGGACGAGGCCAGGATCCTCCGGGATGCCGAAAGGCTCGAGGTTCCCGCGGTGGTCACCCAGCTGCACTACATGGTCTTCGCCGATAACCACGAAAATGTCAACGACACGGTGGAGGAGTTCGCCCGCGACATCCGACCCGACCTAATCTCCGCCGATGACGACCACTTCGCCGACGGCGTCCTCATTGTCGGTGTCGGGCTGGACCCCCGCCAGTCCTTCGTGTTCGCGGGCAACGACGTCGCCGACGCGCTGCATCTGCACTCGGGCAGCCACCTCGACAAGGCGGTCACGGCCATCCAGCCCGGGGTCAAGGACAACAACATCCCCGCCGGCCTGTTCGCCGGTGCCGATGCCGCCACCGACACCGAGACTCTCGCCCGGGACTTGTAGCCGGCGCCGTGCTCCGGACCCGCCGCAAGAAGGCCCTCATCGCCCGGCACCACTACGACGTGGTGTCCCGGGAGTACGGTTCGCTTGCCCAGCGGCTCGACCACATCGACATCCGGGCGCACTCGCTGACCTCCCCGTTCGCGGACAACCAGATGCGGAAGCAGTGGGAAGAGGTACGCGACCGCTTCCTCAACCTTCACGATCACGTGGATTCCTTCAGTCATCTTTCCGCCAGCTCCCCGGACAAGGCCTTCCTCTCACACGCCACGAAGCTTGACGACGCCGCGGAAACCACCACCCGGGTCAGCTACGCCGAAGCGAACATCGACAGCCTGTTCAGGCTCGAACAAGGCGATGAAACCGTGCGCCGTACCGAGCTCGCGGCGCTCCGCGAGGACGTCATCGCGGCTCAACTGGAGATAGGCGAGTCCGAATCGGAGCTGTCCCAGCGCCTACGTGGCATTGAGCGCCGCGCCGACGAGCTCTCCGCCTCCGCGTCGTCGCCGTCGTTCATGGACCAGTTCGTGGTCCTGCTGGGTGATTACCGCCTGGCCCTGGCTCAGCTGCAGGAGCAGAGGTTCTCGGACGTCAAGCCCGCCTCGGAGTTGGCCGCCCCGGCCATCTACGACCGGAACTACCGCCCCGGCTACGGCTA
>CAJDUQ010000026.1_pt1 | contig 21137 bp, 17 predicted proteins | sample 7390901 | NCBI WGS metagenome assembly CAJDUQ01 (sample SAMEA7055691, study PRJEB34461) | soil metagenome | biome: terrestrial ecosystem; feature: Peninsula; material: soil | place: Antarctica | collected 2016 | reverse complement strand
CCAGCTCGGGGGAGCGCTCGAGGCCGAAGCATTCCTGCAGTTTCACGCTCACCACCGGTCGTCCGCTGGAGTAGTCCACGCGGTGCTGGCTGCCGCTGGGAACGGGCAGGCGTTCCGGGGCCAGCTCGTCGAGACGCGTGGCCTCCGGCCAGGGCAGGAGGCGCTGCAGGGCGGGGTACATGTCCACCCTGTTCACCGGCGTTCCCCGCGCCACCCGGTCCAACTCCGGACCCAGCCACAGCTGGGGGTCCGCAGACTCCACGTCCGGCCACGGCGCGCCGATCTGCTCATGCAGGTAGGCCAGTCTCTCCCGGAGGGCCCGGGCGGCCCCGGAGAAGTGGAACATGCCCGGGCCCTCCCGCGCCACGGTCGCCGCCAGTGCCTCCGCCGCGGACTCCGGGGGGACCTGCACCGGGGTGGAGCTGAGCTCGATGGCGCCCAGGCTCACCACCCGGCGGCCGCGCACGCGCCCACCTTCCACACGGGCCACGACCTCGGAGGTCTCCCCGACGACCTCGCGGGCCTGCTCCTCGGTGAGGCGGGCGGCCGCGCGGATGGTCGCACCTGCCCGGCCCGCCCGGGAGGTGCCGCCGCTGCGGGTCACCTCGGCGACGGCCAGCCACTCGGAACCCGTGAGTCCCAGATCGCCCGGCAGCACCGCCCGGGTGCCGCTGACCAGCAGATACTCCTCGCCCACGCGCCGGGCGACCCGCCCCGGGAAGGCCAGGGCAGTGATGACACCGGGATCCGACTCGCCTGAGCCGCCCGACACCAGCCGCTCCAGGCGTCGTACCTCACGCGTCGGTGCCTGCGCCCGTGCGACATCGCCCCGCGGTGAATCAGACAGGACAGCCACCGTGCGGGCCGCCCGGGGACCGCACTCGATGAGGGCCCGCCCCAGGCGGGGATCCACCGGCAGCGCCGCCAATTGACGGCCCAGGTCCGTCGCCTCGCCGGTCTCCGTCACCGCGCCGATGCCCCGCAGCACCGTCTCGGCGGAGTGGAGGGCGGGGGCGGGAGGGGCGTCGGCAAGCGGGAGGCCTGCGCCGCGCGGCGTGCCCCACACAGCCATCGTCAGGGCCGCCTGCGTGAGGTCCGAAGTGGCGATCTCCGGGGTGATGTGCGGGCGGAACTGCTGGTGGTCGGCCTGCGAATAAGCACGCAGCACCCGGCCCGGCCCCTCACGCCCGGCGCGGCCGGCACGCTGGTCCACCGTCGACTGCGCCGCTGAGACGGTGACCAGGCCGGTCATGTCACGGGTGGCGTCACGGCGCGGCACCCGCGAGAGCCCCGAGTCCACCACGACGCGCACGCCGGGAACGGTGAGCGAGGACTCGGCGATGGAGGTGGCGACGATGACCCGTGCCCCACCGGCGAGCGCCGCGTCCTGCTCGCGGGCGTCCAGGGATCCGTGCAGGGGGACGGCCCCGGGGATCCGCGAGCACACGTACTCGACCTCGCGCACCCCCGGGACGAACACCAGCACGGCGTCGTCGTGACCCTGCGCCAGGTCGGCCAGGTGATCCAGGAACTCGCGGGTGTTGCCCGCGCGCCCCGGGTGTGGAGCATGGTCAATGGTCAGCGGGTGGGTGACCGCCGGGGTGTCCAGGACCGGGGCGTTCATGAGGGCGGCGAACTTGTCCACGTCCAGGGTCGCTGACATCGCCACGACACTGAGGTCATCGCGCAGTTCGACGAGTTCGAGCAGCATGCCCAGCACCAGGTCAGTGTCCAGCTGCCGCTCGTGGACCTCATCCACCGCCACCGCCGCCACACCCGCCAGCTCCGGTTCTGACATGAGACGACGCAGGAGGACACCCGGCGTCATGAACTCCACGAGGCTGCCCGGATGGTGCTCCCCGCGCACCGTGAACCCCACCCGCTCGCCGAGGCGGGAACCGTCGAGATGGGCCAGCCGTCGCGCCGCCGCCCGCACCGCCACCCGGCGCGGAGCCGTGACCAGGACCTTCCCGCCGGTGTGGTTGGCCAGGGCGGGTGGGACGAGGGTGGTCTTGCCCGTGCCGGGCGGGGCCTGCACCACGAGGGTCCGGTCCAGGAGCCCCGGCAGCTGGTCGATCGTGCGGGCGACGGGCAGGCCCTCCCCAATGCGTTCCAGGTCAAATAGCATGGTTCCCATTGTGCCCGTGCTTTTCGACGCCCCCTTCCACCGCCCCGCCCGCCACCTCCGCCCGGGCGTGGCCCATCTGCCCGGCCACCTGCCGGTGGGGGAGCAGGCGGCGGTGGTCTCGCAGGCCCGTGATCTGGCCCGCCGGGGACGGATGGGAAGACCCGTCGTGGGGGCCGGACAGATGAGTGTGTACGTCCTCTCGGTTGGCCGCGAGTGGCGGACCAACCCCTACCGCTATGTCCCCTCCGACCTGGCGCTCCCCGCGGAGTGGACGGCGTGGGCACGTGGGGCGCTGGCCACCGCGGCAGGGGTGGCACCCGAGCTGGCCGGCTGGGTGGAGGGGTTCCGCCCGGAGGCCGCACTGGTCAACTACTACCCGCCCGGTTCCTCCATGGGTCTGCACGTCGATGCGGATGAAGAGTCCGAGGCGCCGGTCATCTCCCTGTCCATCGGTGACGAGGCCCTCTTCCGTATCGGTCACGTCGAGGCCCCCACCCGGCCCTGGGACGACCTCACCCTCATGTCCGGCGATCTGGTCGTCTTCGGTGGTCCCGCGCGCCGGGCCTATCACGGGGTGCCCGTGGTGCGCCCCGACACGGCGCCCTCGGGGTGTGGTGTGAGGGAAGGGAGGCTCAACATCACGGTGCGGCAGGTGGATCTGTGACGAGGGGAGGATCCGGGTTCATCGCGGTGTGCGGCCCCGCCTGCCCCGTACCGGACCTACACTGACCGTCATGAATGACAAGAAGATCGCTGTTATCACCGGCGGTGGCTCCGGAATCGGTGCCGCCGCAGCCGTCGCCCTGGCCGGGGACGGCTACCACGTTGTCGTGGCAGGTCGTCGCGTCGAGCGCATCACGGAGGTCGCGGAACGCACCGGTGGAACCGCCATCCGCCTGGACGTCACCGACGACGCGTCCGTCGAGTCCTTCGCGGCGCAGGTCGCGGAGCTGGGCGACGTGGACGTGCTGGTCAACAACGCCGGCGGCGCCCACGGCCTGGACACCCTGCGGGAGGCGGACCTCGAGGACTGGCAGGTCATGTACGACACCAACGTCCTCGGTGTGGTGCGCGTGACCCGGGCGCTGCTGCCACTCATCGACGCCGCCGAGGGCCTGATCATCAACATCGGTTCCATGGCCTCCTTCACCGCCTACCCCGGCGGGTCCGGGTACAACGCCGCGAAGTTCGGTCTGCGTGGGCTCACCCGGGCGTTCCGCCTGGAGGAGGTCGACAACCCGATCCGCATCACGCAGATCGATCCGGGCCGTGTCGCCACCGACTTCTCCCTCGTGCGTTTCAAGGGCGACGAGGACAGGGCCGGCGCCGTCTACGCCGACAAGCTCAACCTCACGGCGGAGGACATCGCCGAGTCGATCCGCTGGGTGGCGTCGCTGCCGAAGCACATGAACATCGACACGATGAACATCATGCCGCGCGATCAGGCTTAATATGCAGGCGTGACTGTCTCCTCCTTCCTGTCCCTGCTGGTCGTCTGGCTCACGGCGAACGTGTCGCCGGGGCCGGACATCGCCCAGGTGATCCGTCTGGGCGTGCATTCGCGGAAGGCGGGGATCTTCGGCGGGCTCGGCATCAACACGGGCGCCGCCATCTGGATCACGGGCTCCCTGCTGGGTCTGTCCGCACTGGTGAACACCCGTCCGGAAGTGCTGGCGGTGCTGCAGGTCATCGGTGGCTCGTACCTGTTGTGGATGGGCATCGGGGCGCTGCGCGCCGGGCTGCGGCCCCGCGAGGAGGCACCGACGGTGATCGCCGCGACGTCGGATAGCAGGGACGAGGGTGAGATCTCGGCGTTGAAGGCCTGGCTGACGGGCACCGCCACGAACCTGTCGAACCCGAAGGCGCTGCTCTTCTTCGGTGCCGTGTTCGCGCAGTTCATCACGCCGGGGATGGGGTGGGAGTGGCACGCGATCATCCTGGTGGTGCTGCTGTCGACGGGCATCGCGTGGTTCACCATCCTCGCCATCGCGGTGGACACGATCTCCGAGCGGCTGGTGCGCAATGCGCGGATCATCGACGCGATCACCGGCCTGGTGTTCATCGGCCTGGCGCTGTGGATGCTGGTGGGTGGCGTCCTGGAACTGGCGGGCTAGACTGGGCGACCATGCACGCCCATGATGTCGCGATCCGCGACGAGACGATCAAGCTCGGCCAGTTCATCAAGCTCGCCAGCCTGGTGGCCACCGGCGGTGAGGCCAAGGATGTCATCGCCAACGGCGAGGTCACGGTCAACGGCGAGGTGGACACCCGCCGCGGCAAGACCCTGCGCCACGGTGACGTCGTGTGTCTCGCCGGTACCTGCGCGCGTGTGACGGCGGCCGCCACGGACGAGGACGACTACTTCGACGAGGCCACCGCCGATGATGATTTCGACCCGGAGAAGTGGAGAAACCTCTAGATGCCTGCTTTCGAGGCCAGCGGCGGCATGCCGTACTGGATTGACCTGACCACCTCGGACGTGCGGAAGTCCACACACTTCTACGCGCAGCTCCTCGACTGGGAGATCGACACCCGCGACGACTCCGATTACCGCATCGCCCGCGTCCAGGGTCTGCCTGTCGCAGGTTTCATCCCGCAGCCGGAGGACGGCGGCACCTTCCCGGACACCTGGATCACCTACTTCCTCGCCGACGACATCGACGCGCAGGTCTCGCAGATCGAACGCCTCGGAGGTCGCGTCCTGGCCGCCCCCACGGAGGTCGGCATCGGTCGCATGACCCTGCTCATCGACGCCGCCGGGGCCCTGTTCGGCCTCATCGAACCGGCCGGCGAGGACTACTTCATCGCCGCCGGTGAGCCCGGTACCCCGGTGTGGCATGAGCTCACCGCGACCGCCGGTTTCGACGACGCCGTCGACTTCTACCACGGTCTGCTCGACTGGGAGCTCGTCGCCCAGGCGACCGGGGACGACTTCACCTACACCACCGCCGTGGTGGAGGGTGCTCCCTTCGCCGGCATCTGGAGGGCCGAAGGCGTGTTCCCGCCGCAGGTCCCCAGCTTCTGGCAGTCCTACCTGGGCATCGTCGACCTTGATGATGCCGTCGCCCGCATCCCGGAGCTCGGCGGCGAGATCATCCGCGAGCCCTGGGACTCCGAGTTCGGCCGCATGTGCATCATCGCGGACCCGACCGGCGCGACCGTCACCCTCGCCGAGGTGGAGGAGTACGTCGCGGAGGACATCCGCGAGTCCGACCCGCTGCAGGATGTTGAGTTCTAGCGGGCTCTCCGATCTGCAGGAGCGGGTGCTCGCGGCCGTCGACAGGCTCGCCCCGGGCGAGGTGAGCACCTACGGTGACATCGCCGCCCGGGTCGGTACCGGCCCGCGTCAGGTGGGTCGGGTGCTCGCCGAGGTCGGGCACCTCACCGCCTGGTGGCGCGTCGTGCGTGCCGACGGCTCCTCCCACGACCCCGCCGCCTCCGTCCCGTACTGGGACGCGGAGGGGGTCCCTCACAACGGGCGGGCTGTGCGCTGGTTCGACTACCCTCGGGAATCATGACTACCGTTCGTGCCTGGGGCACCCCGGGCTTCGCTGAGCCGCTGGAGCCGGTGACCATCACGCGCCGTGAGCTGCGCGGGGACGACGTGTCCATCCGCATCGAGTTCGCCGGCATCTGCCACTCCGACATCCACACCATGCGCGGGGACTGGGGCGAGCGCGCCTATCCGCTGGTCCCGGGGCATGAGATCGTCGGCATTGTTGACGCCGTCGGCCCGGACGTGACCCGGTACCGGCCGGGGGATCGGGTCGGCGTCGGCTGCTTCGTCGACTCCTGCGGCACATGCCACCCCTGCTCACTGGGCGAGATCTCCTACTGCGAGGAGGGGCCGACACCGACCTACGGCGGCGTGGACCGTCGCGACGGCCGGGTCACGCAGGGCGGATACTCGCAGGCCATCGTCGTACGCGAGGACTTCGTGGTCCGCGTCCCCGACGGCCTCGACCCGGCGGGGGCCGCCCCGCTGCTGTGCGCCGGCATCACCACGTACTCCCCGCTGCGCCGGTGGGGTGCGGGACCGGGCAGGCGCGTCGGCATCATCGGTCTCGGCGGGCTGGGGCACGTCGGTGTGAAGATCGCCGCCGCCCTGGGCGCCGAGGTCACCGTCTTCTCCCACTCGGGTGCCAAGCGGGAGGACGCGCTGCGCTTCGGCGCCACCCGTCACGTCTCCACCGCGGACGGTCTGCCGGAGGACCTGCACCATCACTTCGACCTCATCCTCAACACCGTCTCCGTCGACCTGGACACCGAGGCCCACCTCGAACTGCTGCGTTTCGACGGCACCCTCGTCCAGCTCGGCCTCCCGCCCGAGGCGCTGGCCGTCCCGGTGCGTTCCCTCACGCAGAAGCGCCGCTCGGTGGCGGGCTCGCTCGTCGGAGGTGTCCGGGAGACCCAGGAGATGCTCGACTTCTGCGCCGCGCACGACGTCACCGCCGAGATCGAGCTCATCGACGCCGCCGCCATCAACGAGGCCTACGATCGCACCATCGCCGCGGATGTGCGCTACCGCTTCGTCATCGACGCCGCCACCTTCTGACATGTCCACCCCCGTTGGTCGCCGCCCACGTCTGAAGTCCCGGGGCTGGCGTTACGCTGTCGGCCGGGTCATACGCGAATTCTGGATGGAGGAAGGCCCTGATCAGGCCGCCAAGCTGACCTTCTTCACGGTGATGTCCTTCGCGCCGACGATCCTGGCGGTCTACTCCCTGGCCACACTCATGCTGGTCAACAACGCCGACCTCGTCGAGGAGTTGACCGTCGACTTCATCGCCCGGTACATCCCCGGTGAATACCAGGACTCCGTGCGGAACGTCGTGGACACGGTCATCGGCTCCCAGTCCGGTGGTGTCGTCGGTGTCATCGTCGGTGTGACGATCGCTCTGTGGTCGACGTCGGCGTATGTGCGGGCGTTCTCCCGCACGGCGAACACGGTGTACGGGCAGCGCGAGGGCCGTTCCATCCCGCGGCTGTGGGCCACGATGTTCCTGCTGACGGTCGCGCTGCTCATCGGCATCGTCGGCATTCTCGTGTCGGTGATGATCAATGAGACCGTGGTCAACGCCACCCTCAGTCCCATCGCGGAGCCGTTGGGACTGGGAGGCACCCTGGACTTCCTGCTGGGGGTCTTCCTGCCGGTGTGGCGGTGGACGAAGTGGCCGGTGATCCTCGCCCTGGCCACGGTGCTCATCGCGGTGCTCTACTACTTCACACCCAACGTCCGGCAGGCCCGCTTCCGGTGGCTCAGCGTCGGGGCCTTCGTCGCTCTGCTCGGCCTTGCACTGGTCAGTGGGGTCTTCTGGCTCTATCTGTCGTACTTCACCTCGCTGAACTCCTACGGTGCGATCGGCACGATCCTGGCGTTCATGTTCGCCCTGTGGGGTTTCAACATGATGCTGGTGCTGGGTATGAAGGTCGACGTCGAGGTGGAACGCACCCGCCAGCTCAAGGAGGGGCTGCGGGCGGAACAGCGGATCCACCTGCCGCCGCGTTCCACCCGCCGGGTCGAACGTACCGAGGCGATGCAGGAACAGCTTGAGGAACGCGGACGCGACCTGCGGGAACGCTATCTGGCGGATTAAAGCGGGGGCGAAGGATCGCCTGTCCATCAAGGTCACCTCCAGCACCTCCCACGGCTCCGGACCACGAGCCGGTGAGCGTCCGTCTGTGGTCATCAGACGTCATGGGACGCGCCGGGCACCTTCGGGGCAGCCGGGAACAGGGGAAGGGGTGCCCTACTGGGTCTGCGCCCGCAGGAAGTCCGCCACGTCGGCGATCTTCTGCCGTGCCACCTCCGGGGTGGATACCCGGTGCCGGGCGACGTACTCGCGCACCTCATGGTCCCCGGTCTCCGGGCGTCCCGCGATCTCGTCCTGCAGGGCTATCTGCACCAGGCTCGGCGGCCACATGTCCGGATCCGGCACGACCGCCGAGCCGCGGATGTTCTCCGGCAGGGCGGCGACGGAGTCGAGGTCGGGGAAGGTGAGCACGAGGGCGTCGAAAAGCGAGGCGTTGAGTGCCGCCAGCGCCGCACCTGAGGAGTAGCCCCAGCCCGTGATCGACGTGGCGTTGTGGTGCTTCGCGATGCCCACCGCCTGGCGGACCCTGGCATTCATTTCTGCGAGCGTGCTCTGCGGCGCGAGCGGGTAGTCGAGGTCGAGGATGATCGTGCCGGAGCGCTGCGCCGCGGCCGCCACCTCCGGGCGCCAGGCGATCTCCAGGGCGTTGCCGGAACCGCGCCACCAGCCGCCGGAGTGGAAGGAGACCGCCCACGCCCCCGTCGGCTCCGAGGGGGTGAACAGGCGGCCGGCGACCTCGGGGACCTCGGAGACCTCGATGCCTTCGGCCCAGACGACCCCCGGCATGGAGTGGTCGAGGCCGGAACCGAGCATGAGCATCGCGGCGTGGGTGATCCGGTCCGGTAGCCGGGCGATGTAGTTGTCTGCGGGGTCCGGATCACCGCTGCCGCCCTTCCATGGCGGGGTGAAATCGGGCATGTCGTAGTGGGCGTCGATATAGGAGTACAGCTGCTCGAGCTGCTCCTCGGCCGGCATCTCGCGTTCGACGCCACCGACCTGGAACTCGGCGCGGTGGCGCTCCTCCTGCAACTGCTCAGGTGTCTTCTCATCGCTCATGTCGGCCAGCCTAGTTGCCCGGCCCTGCGCGGGGTGGCCTTCAGAGGACTACGCTGGTGACAAACCCCCTTATGGAACTGACACCCCGCTGAGCGACGCAAGGAGCACACATATCATGAGCGGCGAAGCACACATCTACGACGCAGAACTCGACCCCACCAAGGATGATCTCGCGGCCCGTTACGCGGGCATCGTCACCCTGCTGGGCAGCTACCGTCTTGTCGATCCGGAAGGTGAGGTCGGCATCGAGGTGCTCATCGGCTCCGATCTGGACGGCCGTAGCGTGCAGTTGCCCCTGACCTACCGCTCCAGCGAGCTGGACCCGGCGCACACCCTCGTCGAGCTCGACCACAGCGTGCTCGGTCATCGCTGGGTGTCCAACGCCCTCGGTGACCCGGTGGCCGTCACCCAGATGATCCGCACCATCCTCGAAGGCGACGATGGTGCCACCCGCTCCGACGGTGTGCCCGCCGCCCTGGACATCCGCGGTTCGGGCAAGCTGGAGAATGTGGAGATCTCGGACCTCACGCTCACCGACGTCACCCGTCAGCGTGCCGTCGGCAACGCGAAATTCGACGGTCACACCCGGAGTTTCCACCTGCTCATCCCGCGCCTGCTGCGCCGCCTCAACCGCACCGGCGTCGATGCGGACACCGCCCGCCTGCACCTGGTGGGTTGGTTGCCGTCCATGCCGGAGAAGCAGCGCGTGTGCGCTGAGCTGAGCATCCGCGACTGACCACTGACACGGTTGTGGCCCGGCACTCCTGAGAGGGTGCCGGGCCACAACCGTTCCGGGTGCTACCAGATGGTCACGCGCTCCTCCGGGCGGATCCACATGCCTGAGTCCTCGGTGACCTCCGGGAAGGCCTCGTAGAACTCCGCGATGTTCGCGGCGATGACGTTGCAACGGAATTCGGCGGGGGAGTGCGGGTCGATCGCCAGGTACTGCTGCGCCATCTGGGGGCGGATGGCGGTGCGCCACACACGTGCCCAGGACAGGAACAGCCGCTGCAGACCGTTGAACTCGCGCTCGGAGAGTTCCGGGTCGGCGCCCTCCGCCTCGAACGCCGCCACCGGGGAGGTGTCGAATGTCAGACCACGGTCGGCGAGGTAGCGGCGATAGGCCACGACGGCGATGCCCAGGCCTCCCAGGTCGCCGATGTTCTCGCCGAGGGTGAATTCGCCGTTGACACCTTCTGACTCGATCCCCGCCTCCTGCAGTACGGAGGGGATCAGGCCGGTGAACTGGCCCACGAGCTTGTCGGTGAGCTCGGTGAACGCGGCACGGTCCTCGTCGGTCCACCAGGACTGGAGGTTGCCGCGGCCGTCGTACTGGGAGCCCTGGTCGTCGAAGCCGTGGCCGATCTCGTGGCCGATGACCGCGCCGATCGCGCCGAAGTTCTCGGCGGCGTCCATGTCAGGGGAGTAGAACGGCGGGCGCAGGATCGCGGCCGGGAAGGTGATGTCGTTGACCACCGGGTTGTAGAACGCGTTGACGGTCTGCGGCGTGGAGAACCACTCGTCACGGTCCGCCGGCCGACCGATCTTGTTCAGTTCGTAGTCCTGCAGGAACGCCGACGCCGCGCGCACGTTGTCGAGCAGGTCCGCGCCCTCCGCCGAGAAGGCGAGCCCCTCGTAGGAGCGCCACACGTCCGGGTAACCGATCTTCGCCTTGAACTGGTCGAGCTTCTCCAGTGCCCGGCCCCGGGTCTCCTCGGTCATCCACGGCAGCTGCGAGATGCGCTCGCGGTACGCCTCGACGAGGTAGCCGACGAGCTCGAGCATCTCATCCTTGGAGGACGCGGGGAAATGCTTCTCGACGAAGATCCGCCCCACCTCCTGCCCCACCAGGGACTCCACCAGGCCGACACCGCGCTTCCAACGGTCACGCTGCTGCGTCGCGCCGGAGAGCAGGGTGCCGTAGAACTCGAAGTTCTTCGCCCCGACCTCCTCCGGGAGCACACCCGCGCGGGAACGCAGGATGTGCCAGGTGGCCCACAGCTGCCAGTCGGCGAGGCGGTCGTCGGTGAGCAGGGAGGCGAGGTGTTCGACGTAGGAGGGCATCATCGACACGAGGCGCTGCTCCGGTAGGCCGGTGCCGGTGAGCAGGCCCCGGATGACCCCCGGCAGGGAGCCGAACTCCACCGGGTTGTACGTCTTCACCGCGTCGCGGGCGGACACCACGTCCCAGTGGCCGGCGGCGATCTCCGTCTCCAGGGCGACGATGCGCTCGGTGGCGACCTCCGGGGTCAGACCGAACAATCGCACCGGGTCGAGAAAGCCCAGCATCTCGGCCACGTGGCGTCGATAAGCGGAGACCACGGTGGCGTGCTGCGGCTCACGGTAGTACGCCTCATCGGGCAGTCCGAGACCGGACTGGATGAGGTAGGCGACGGCCTCCTCCGAATCCGAGTCCTTCTCCACCCAGAAAGTCAGCGGCGCGGCGACACCGAGGCGCTCCAGCTCACCGAGGCGGCCGGCGAAGGCGGCGGCGTCGGGGGCGCTGAGGAGATCGAGATCGGCGTCGAGGGGCGCCATACCCGCGGCGTTGACCCCCGCGACATCCATGAAGGAACGGAACAGGGTGCCGGCGCGGCCGGTGTCGGACTCGATGATGTCGCGGACGTCGACTTCGGCGTCGTCGCGCAGCTTGTGGAAGGTGCCGTCGACACCGCGGTCCTCGGGAATCACATGGGTGGCGAGCCAGGGACCGTTGACGTATGCGTAGAGGTCATTCATGCATACAACTCTAGGTGAGTGGGGGGCATTAGTGTGGGGTCCCATGACTCAGTATCGCCTTCAGCCGACGACGGACCGGACATGGTGGTTGACCATGTTCGGGGTGACCGCCGTCATCCTCCTCCTGCCGGCGGCGCTCCTGTTGGTGGTCCCCACCCGCGCCGTCTCTGAGCAGGTGGAACTCGGCATGCCCCACCACGACTGGACGATCCCCCTCGAGATGGACTGCCGCCCCTCCACGGACGTGCTGGTGCAGGGCTGGACGTGCGGGCCCGTCCTCGTGCAGACCCTCGTGGCCGAAGGCGGCACCGACCCGGACCGCACCCTGCGGCGCATGATGCGGGCCATGACCTACGGCCCCGCCCCCGAGGACGCCGAGATCCTCCGTGAGGGCGAGGCCCGTATGATCATCGACGACCTCACCCGCTCCGTCGGCCTCTCCCTCGAGGGCACGGGCGACCGGGAGGGGCTGGCGCTCGTGGTGGTGCTCACCGGCCCGGGCGAGCACCTCGCGCCGCTGTCGGACACCGTGTGGCGGGCGTTCACCGGCAACGCCCTGCCTGAGATCGTGCAGGAGGCCATCGCCACGCCCTCCGACGGCGGCGACAAGAACGGTCTCCCCATTCCCCTCGAACTGACCCAGGTGGTGGCGGCATGAGCCGACTGTTCCGGATCACCCTGATCCTGCTCGTGATCCTCGGTACGCCGGTGTTCCTCTATTTCACCGGCGGCAACTTCCTCTTCTCCCCGGTCGGCGGTCTGCTGGGCCTCGGATTCGGCATCATCTACGTGCTGGTCGTCCTGTGGCTGCTCAGCCGTTCCCGCATGTGGCCGGAACGCGCCGGCGCCGGGTGGAGATGGGTGCTCGCCTCCCTCCTGTGGGGTGGCGGCATCAGCTTCGCGCTGGTCATGATCGGGGGCATGCCGGTTCTCACCCTCGTCGACCGGCTCGGTCTGGTCATCGTCTCCGCGTCCTTCGGCGGTGCCTACCCCGAGGAGATCGCGAAGGCCCTCGGCGTGGGTGTCCTGTTGTTCACGTTCCGGGGTCTCAACCGGCCCTGGCACGGGCTCATGACCGGAGCGCTCATCGGTCTCGGCTTCGAGATGACCGAGAACGCCATGTACGGCGCGTTCGGTGCCATGCTCGACCCGAACACGGACCTGTCGGGTGCCCTCGACACGTGGGCGCTGCGCCTCTTCGTCGGCCCCGGCCTGCACATCATCTTCTCGGCCCTGGCGGGATGGGGCCTGGGCCTGGCGGTGTTCACCGCCGGCAGGTCCACCGCCTGGCGCATCGGACAGGCCGGCGGCTGGCTCTCCGTGGCTTTCGCACTCCACTTCGCGTGGAACCTGCTGTGGCCCAGCGAGCTGGTGCAGATCATCAGCTACGTGCTGGTGGCGCTGGTGATGTACCCGCTGTTCCTCCTGGTCTGGATGCGGGCCACCCGGGCCGCCCGGGCCGACGCGTCCTACGCGTGGACCGAGCGGCCCCTCACCTCGCTGCCGTCCTAGCTGCCGGTCGCGATGTTCATGTCTGAGGGCTTCCACCAGCCGGAACGCTGAATGATCTCGTGGTCGATCTCCGCCTCCACCGGGGCCTCCCCGACGGAGTTGGTGCGCAGGCGGTACATCTCGATGGAGCCCCAGTCACGGTGCCAGTCACGGGCGGTGTAGCTGGGCAGCTCATAGGAGGAGTTGACCGCCTCAGCAGTGCCCATGACACCGCCGCCGTCGTAGTCCTGGAACGGGGTCAGGGTGGTCTTACCCGGGTGGTCCGGAGAGATGCGGTACTCGGGGATCTCGGCGACACCGGCGTAGTGGTCGAAGGTGCGCTGGCAGGGGAACTGCAGCGCGACGGACCAGTCGAGCAGGCCCGGCTTCTCGGAGCCGATGACGTTGTTGAGCGAGTCGAGCGTCGGCACGCGCGGAGGGGTGAAGGCCAGCCACTGCTCCGGATCGAGGCTCAGGTCGGTGGCGACGATGCGGATGACATTCGCCTCCTCCGGCAGCGCGTCGATCGGCAGACGCAGGTTGCGCCACGAGGGCTGCGGGCCGATGTCGAGGAGCTCGACCTCGTCGACGTCGGTGACGCGGCCGTCGGCGCCACGGGTGCCGTACTCGATGAGCAGCTCCTGGCCCTCATGGAGTACGCCGTTGATGTCGTGGTGCTCGATGCGGCCCGCGGCGGAGACGACGATGAGCGGGGCCTCGTCGGTGTGCGCGGGCAGTTCGTACCAGGAGGTGGTGATGCTGGCCGGGAACTGCTGGCCGTCGGTCCAGGAACCGACCACGGGCACGCGGGTGTAGTCGAGGTCGAAGGGCAGGCGGGCGCGGGAGCCGTTGACACCGACATCGGCGCGGGTGCCGCCGGTGTTGCCGGTCTCCTGTCCGGTGGCCTCGTCGGAGCCACCGGAGTTGTCACTGTCGGCGATGGCACCGACGGAGCTGGTGTCGACCGCGTCCTGGCTGATCGTCGACGGGAGGTTGTTGGCCCCGAAGCCGCGGTTGTCCTCGGACTCGAGGGATTCACCGAGCTCCACGCCGCCGACGGGGGTGAGGAAGGAGTCGTTGGAGTCCGTCTCCACGAGGGCGTCGTTGGCCAGGCTGCACGTGTCGCCCGTCAGGGAACGCAGGTTGCCCAGACCGATGGAGTACGCCGGTGTCTGGGAGACGAAGCCCTTGGCGAAGGACGCCATCGAGAAGATGGTGATCAGGGCACACGCCACGGCGATGGGGGCGGCCGCGACACCGGCCCAGTGGCTGCGCTTGCGGGCCTCGGCGGCCTCGGTGGCCGCCAGCTCGTCGACGGTGCCGTGCGTCTCCGCCCGGGCGGTGCGGATGCTGCCGCGGAAGGACTGCAGTACGCCGAGGACCAGGACGGCCAGCGCGATGAAGAGCATGATCGTGGAGGCCTCGACGGCCTTGTACTGGATCGTCTTGTCGAACCACGGGATGCCGAAGCTCGAGACGTACCACCAGCCGTTGATGCCGGCCAGGGAGATCGCGAGGATGAAGAGCACCGCGCCGATCATCAGCGTACGGGCGCGTGGCGAGCGTACCGCCAGCGCACTGAGCGCCACCGCCGCCAGTGCCGCGAGGGCACCGGCGATGCCGGCGTACACGCCGAAGTGGTGGGTCCACTTCGTCGGCGTGAACATCATGAAGAACATGGTGCCGAAGATGATGAGCACCAGCCGCAGCGAGGGGTCCTTGGCGGCGCCCGGCACGCGGCCGTTGCGCAGGATCGCGGCAATGACGATCGCCAGCGCCAGGAACATCATCAGCACCGCGAAGCGGCGGGTGAAGGAACCGTCGACGGTCTGCTCCATGAGCGTCTGGTAGCGCACCCACTCCTCGTACCAGTTGAGCGCGGGGCCCTTCGCGGAGCGCACGCGGATCGACTCGAGCACGGAGGCCAGGGTCTGGTCGCCGAACACGGCGAGGAGGATGGCGGTTCCGGAGGCCAGGAAGGGGGCGACCATCGCGGCGACCGCTGTCGCGATGCTGCTTCTCGACGCCCGCCCTTCTGCATCACCCGCCCCCAGTAGCGGGAGGCGACGGTAGATGATGCGGATGAGGCTGGACAGGGACGCCAGCAGGGCGGCCACGGCCATGAGGCCGGTCGGGCCGGCACCGAGGGCGATGGTCGCCAGGATGACGCCGATCGCGGCGGGCAGCAGGCGCGAGGTGGCGATGGCGCGCTCGAAGGAGGCCCAGGTGAGCAGGGCGACCATGGCGATGATGGGCTCCGGTCGGGTGCCGTTGTTGTACGGCAGCCAGAAGGCCAGGAACGTCATGGCGGCGGTCCAGTGGGCGACGCGGCGGCCGTCGATACGCGCACCGAGGCGCGGCAGGATCTCGCGGGAGAGGACGAACCAGATGATCAGGCCCGAGAGCAGCGCCGGGACGCGCATCCACACCGAGGCCGTGGAGATCTGGCTGAACAGGGCGAGCATGTCGTAGAACGGGGAGCCGAAGGGTGATTCCGGCACACCGAACCAGCGGTAGTAGTTCGCCATGTAGTCCGCGTTGCGGGACACCCGCGCCATGGTGAGGATGAAGCCGTCATCCGAGGTGTTGGCGCCGAAGATGTGCCAGAACCCCAGGACTGCGGCGACGATCCCGTCGAGCGGACGGGGCCTCCACCAGCCGGCGGGCAGGAAACGGCGGGTGGAGCGGCCGTCGAGGAGGTCCATCCGGTGCAGTGCCCACAGGGAGACCAGCAGGGAGAGGAGCCCGCCGAACATCGTGGTGTACTTCAGCGCCGAGGGCGCGGAGGTGAAGCGGGAGTTGATCTCGACGTCGACGGCGAGGCCGGCGTCGACGAGCGTGGCCGCGTCCCCGTCGATCTCCGTGTAGATGCCGGTGACCTGCGGGCGGACGTCCTCCTCTTCGTCGATGGTCCCCCTGTATTTCGTGCCGGGGATGGTGACGGTCGTGTTGTCCTCGGTGGAGGAGATGGTGAGTACGGCGTCGTCGGGAAGCGCGTCGACCTCGTCGGCGGTCAGCTCGAAAGGAACCTGGTTGCGGACCACCACATCGAGTCCGCCCTGCCACGAGCGGACGAACAGGCCGCGGGAGGTGGCGTCGGTGGAGTCCGCGGGCAGCGTGGACAACAGCAGCGTCTGCCCGTCGCGGAGGGCGTCCAGCGACTCCTCGACGGGCAGCGTGATGTCGATTTTCTCCGGGGCGAAGGACACCAGGGGAGCGTTGACCGAGGTCAGGCTGTCACCCTGGGGCCACGACAGAGAGGACTGGGTCTGGTTGACCGGGAGGAAAGGTGTCAGCAGGAACAGCACGAAGCCGAGCAGGCCCGAGATGATCGCGACGTTTTTCAGCCACCCCGGTGCCACTGGTGTGGCACGAGGGGGCTCTCGGTGAGACACGGCAGTAACAGACACAGATGTGGAGTCTACGTCAGGAAGCGTCCTTCACCCGGGTCGCCACCACGAACGGGCCTATCTGGGTGGTCTCCCACGCGTCCCCGGTGAACGCCTCCGGGTTGAAGTAGACGCCCCGGTAACGCACGTTCGGGTTGTTCGGGTAGATGTCCTCGGCGATGTGGGACTTCCACCCCGGGTTCGTGGCGTCGTCGGAGAGTGGAGTGAGGGTGCCGCGCAGCACGAAGACGTCCGGGCCGCGCCACGGGGTGTCGTCGAGGGCGGCGGTGAACTCACGGGGGGAGTCCGTCCAGGAGCTCTCCGCCCACTGCAGGAGCGTGTCGTTGCGGGGTCGGAACTCACCGAGCGGGTTCGCGTAGTGGCTGGTGAAGGCCTGGAAACCGAAGTAGGGGTGGTAGGCGAGGAAGTTGATCTCATCGGTGAACACGACGGTGTCCAGCGGGTCATGCCCGTGGGAGCGGATCTCCTCGTCGATCTGCCCGTAGTAGCGGCCGGAGTCCGCGGCGTACCGGTCGGCGCGTTCGCCGTAGCCGTCGGTGTCGGAGTAGGCGCGGTCGATCGCGCGCTGGTTCTCCACCGGGATCTGCTGTGCGTAGTGCAGGCCCGCGGCGGTGAGGATCACGATCATGATGATGGTCACGTAACGGCGCCCACGGGCCGTCAGCCGGTCCGGATAGAGGCGGTCGAGCCCCACGAGACGCAGTTCGGCCAGTCCGAGGACACCGGCGGTGGCCAGCTGCAGCACGATGAGGGCGTCCACGCGGAACCCGAGGAGAGTGGTGCCGGCCAGGGTGGCGGCCATCGACGCCACCGCCCACAGGTAGAAACCGATGAGTCCGATGGCCATGCTGCGGGCGTCGTCGGTGGCGAAGCGGATCACGAGCCAGACCAGGCCGATGAGGCAGAGCAGGCCCACCAGGGACAGCGAGAGGAACGGGACGGGGATCTGGGCGCCTTCCACCGGAAGGTAGTGCGGGGCGGTGGAGCCGTCCGTGGGGTGTCCGGTGAAGGTGTGCCACAGGTAGGGTCCCCAGGCCACGGATGCGATGCCCAGCGAGATCGAGCCGAGCACGACAAGCCGGAGCAGCGGGGCCCAGGAGCGGTGCAGCAGGACCACGAGGACGGCACCCAGTGCGACCACGGACAGGGCCACGACCGCGGTGTACAGGGTGTAGAAGGACGCCGAGACACCGAGGAAGAGAGCGGTGCCCAGGAGGGGGAACCAGGCGCCCCGCAGCGCCCGGCCGGCGAGGACCGTGGCGGCGGGTGCGCCCAGGGCGACGACGGCGCCGTAGGGTTCCTCCGCGGCCATGACCAGCATGACGGCGGTGGACACCAGGGCGATGGCCACCGCGACGGGCAGGGATCCGGTGATCCGCTGCCACACCGGCACGAGCATGGAGGCCGCGAGACCCAGGGAGACCAGCGCCCACGGCTGGTAGACCTCCCAGCCGGGCATGTCGAGGAGATTCGCCATCCGGCCGCCCAGCCAGAACCACCCCAACGGGTAGTAGGTGGGCAGGTCGATGTAGTTCATGTCCTGGTTGCCCCACGTCGTGGCCATCCGGGTGAGGAACTGGGTGCGGAACCCCTGGTCGATGTGGATGCCCTCGAGGTAGAGCCGTGTCGCGGACAGCGGGATCCCCGTCGTGGAGACGACCAGGGCCGCCGGCGACAGGTAGGACACCAGGTAGGTGAGCCAGACCCGCCAGCGTGGCCGGTGGAGCACCAGGTCCGGCACGGCCGGGCCGATGTTCCCGTCGGGGCCGGGTTCCGGTTCGTGCGACTCGAGGTCCGCTTCCCGACGCCGCGCCGCCCGCTGCTCGTCCAGCGCCCACAGGACGACGAGCGTTCCGACGACCGCCAGCAACAGCAGGGTCGCCGCCGTGGACAGCGCGTACGTCATGTTGGACGTGTTGAACGCCGGCCAGCTGGTCATCCGCAGGATGAACCAGGCGGCGAAGGCGAACAGACCACCACCGACCGCCGCAGCCAGGATCCCCGTCAGGGTGCCCCGCCTGCTCAGTCGGTCGGTGGTGTACTCCTCGGTCGCTGTCGACATGCCTAGAAGGGTAGCCTGCGGAAGATCTGGCGCGGGATGAGGTTGAACACGGCCGACACGGCCTCGAAGGCCGGGTGGACGAAGATGATGTCGCGGCCCTTGATCACGGCCTCGACGGTGGCCTCGGCGACCTGCTCGATGTCCACCGTCAGCGGGGCCTCCTTGACCCCGGCGGACATCCTGGTACGCACCTGACCCGGGCGGACGACGAGGACGTTCGCGCCGGAACCGCGCAGGGCCTCACCGAGCTGGGTGTAGAAGCCGTCCAGGCCGGCCTTGGAGGCGCCGTAGACGAAGTTGGAACGGCGCACGCGGACACCCGCGACCGAGGACAGCGCCACGATGGTGCCGTGCCCCTGCTCCCGGAAGCGCTGGCCCAGCAGCACACCCACCGACACGGGGCCGGTGTAGTTGGTCTGGGCGGACTCGACGGCGGCGGCCTGGTCCTGCCACAGGGCCTCCTGGTCACCGAGGGTGCCGAAGGCGACGATCGCCACGTCGACGTCGCCGTTGGCGAACGCCAGGTCGACGACATCGGGGTGGGACTCGAAGTCGGTGGCGTCGAAGTCGATGACCTCGACGTCCGTGGCGCCGGCGGCGCGGACCTGTGCCACGGCGGCGTCGATACGCGGGGAATCCTCACGGGCGGCGAGGATGACACGGGCGGGGCCGCGTCGGAGGAACTCGGAGACGATGCCGAGACCGATCTCGGACGTGCCGCCGAACAGCAGAATGTTCTGGGCCTGGCCCACTGCGTTAAGCATGATGTGTTACTCCTGTGTTGATTCTCGTGGGCTAGCGCAGCTCGAGGCGGCGGGACATGTCGGAGGCGAAGACGCCGGTCGGGTCGATCTCGTTGCGGGTCTTCAGCCACCCCTCCATACCCGGGTACATCTGGTGGAAGTTCTCCGCGGAGGTGCGGGACTCCTTGGCCAGGTAGAGGCGGCCGCCGAACTCCATGACGCGACGGTCCAGGTCGTCGAGGAACGTGTTGAGTCCCTTCTTGATCGGGAAGTCGACGCAGACGTTCCAGCCCGGCATCGGGTAGGACAGCGGCGCGCGGTTGCCCGGCCCGAAGAGCTTGAACACGTTGAGCGCGGAGTAGTGGCCGGACCGCTGGATGTCGCGGATGATCTCCTTGAACGGCTCGACCGCGTCGGTGGGCACCACGAACTGGTACTGCAGGAAGCCGTTCTTGCCGTAGCCGCGGTTCCACTCACCGATGAGATCCAGCGGCTGATAGAACTGCGTGAGGTTCTGCACCTGGTTCTGGTACGTGCCCGACTTCAGCCACCACAACTCACCGATGGCGATCATGGACAGCTTGTTCATGGTGAAGGACGGGAAGATGTCCGGCACGGTCACCAGCTGCGGAGCGTGGAACTTCAGCGGATCCTTCGCCAGCTTCGGTGCCAGTTCCTTGAGCTGGTCGAGCGTGGCCAGGGAGCCACGGGAGATGGCGGCGCGCCCCAGCTTCGGCTCCGGGGAGATCGCGTCGAACCATGCGGAGGAGTAGGTGTAGTTGTGCTCGGAGCCGTCCGAGTGGAACTCCACCGTCTCATCGAGGGTCTGGGTGAGGTCGCCGTCGGCGATGAAGTAGGCGGTCTCCGTCCTGGTCATGCGGATCGTCGCCCGCAGGATGATGCCGGTCAGGCCCATGCCGCCGACGGTTGCCCAGAACAGGGTGCCGTCCGGGTCATCCGGGGAACCCTCCGGCTCGAGGTGCAGCACGCGGCCGTCCGCGACGAGCAGCTCCATCGAGGCGACGTGGTTGCCGAAGGAGCCCGCCGAGTGGTGGTTCTTGCCGTGGATGTCCGGGCCGATCGCACCACCGATGGTCACCTGGCGGGTACCCGGCAGCACCGGCACCCACAGGCCGTAGGGGAGTGCGGCCTTCATGAGCTGGTCCAGGGTGACACCGGCATCGACGTCCACGAGGGCCGTGTCCGGATCAATGGAGTGGATCTTGTTCAGCGCCGGCATGTCAATGACGAGCCCGCCACTGTTCTGCGCCGGATCGCCGTAGGAGCGGCCCAGGCCACGGGCGATGACACCGCGACGCAGGTGGGCGGGCTTGTCGGCGTTGTCGTCGGCCACCCGGGTCACCGCCGCGATGATCTTCTCGACGTCCGGGGTCGACAGCACGTGCGCCGTCGAGGGGGCCGTGCGGCCCCAGCCGGTGAGGGACTTGGTCTGGAGTTCCATCTTCGCGAATTCTTCTTTCGACAGATCGGGGTATCGCCTCCAGAGTAACCCCGTCCCCCGACATGAGCGGCGAGGCTGCGACGGCGATCACGTCCGGGGTGGTCGCCGGGAGTCGTTCCCGGCGGCCGTCCTCTGCGGCGTCTCGGCCGCATCCCGGCGTCCACTCAGGTGGGATGGCGGGAATATCCGTGGATCTTCCCAGCTGGAACCGGATGTCGGGGGTGGTCGGGGGTGGGCCGTTCCAAAAAAATTCACTCCGCAATGAAACGTACGGTTGTGCGAGTGCGATAAGAGGTGTTATTTTTGCCATAACTATCCCGACTGCCTCCCGTATGGGCGTCAGGGCACCGCTTCCTGCGCGAACCACCCCGGATGGGGGTGGGTTGCGGAAGTGGCGAGATTTTCTTCTGCCCGTCCGGCAGACATTGTTTTGCCTGCCTGACCACTGTTTT
>CAJDUQ010000024.1_pt1 | contig 26982 bp, 19 predicted proteins | sample 7390901 | NCBI WGS metagenome assembly CAJDUQ01 (sample SAMEA7055691, study PRJEB34461) | soil metagenome | biome: terrestrial ecosystem; feature: Peninsula; material: soil | place: Antarctica | collected 2016 | reverse complement strand
TCCAGCACACCGCCGACGAACCTGCCGAGCGTTTCCTTGGACTGGCCGGTCCAGATGGCGGCGACGTGCTTCATCGGCTCGATGATCTGACCGTCGGGGTTGGCGATCACCCAGGCGGCTTCCGGTCCTTCACCGCGCACGCCCCACTCGAAGTCGGTGAAGTTGCAGATGTACTGGCCGGCCAGGGCGCCGAGGCCGACGACGGCGTGCTCGGCGGGCGGGCGTTGGTCGGCGGGTGTCTGCTCCCAGTTGGCGCGGGTGAGAAGGTAGCCGCGGGTGAGGGCGTCGGTGTCCATGGTCATGAGCAGCTGGGTGCTCATCTCCCAGTTCTGGTTGATCCAGGAGGACTCCTCCTCGGTGAGGGGGCGGATGCCGGTGTTGTCTGCGATGTTCATGCCATCCACGATACGGAGAAGAAACTGGTGGAGAGAGGGACAACGGGACGTCGATAAGCAGTGGGCAACGCACATATGATCAGGCCATGGGCATCATCGCTCTCCCGTAGAACCGTATCCCCCGAGGTCGTGGAGCTGTGAGAGGCTACCGGCCTTATGCGGCCGTGGAATGACCCGGTGGCGGATGTGTGGAAAGCGCTGGACACTGACTCCTCGACCGTGCTGGTCGGGGTGGACAATAGCGAGATCGTATCCATCGGTGATGGTCGGTTTCGGTGGTCACCGCGGGTGGATGCACTACGTTGCAGTAGGCACGGACCTCCAGGGGGTGGGCCCCGGGCAGACGATGATGCAGGCGGCGGAGGGGTGGTTGCAGGGAAGGGGAGTGGGCGGGCTGCAGTTGATGATGCCCGGGGAGAATCACGCGGTACGGAGCTTCTGTCGTCGGCTCGGATACTCAACGGAGGACGTGACCGTCATGTCCACCCGCCTGTAGATCTCACGGGTGCGACGTAGAACACCTGCACAGGAATGGTGTTCCCTGCAGAAGTCGCGTACTCTGGGCAGGCAATGAGCATTACCGATAACGCCACCGGCGGCGTGAACGAGCCGGATGACATTAATCTGTCGGAATCTCAGGAAAACCCGCAAGGTGACGCAGCGCAGGCTGCATCCGCCTCCACCGGGCCGCTGACTGTCGAGGATCTGGTTGATCCCGACGTGCCGGCCCAGGCGGATCTGGACACCAGGGACGCGGATACTTCTGAGGCCGCCGACTCCGAGAACACGATCTCGGACAACGCTGACAACGAAAACACTGCAGAGACAGCGGACACCGCTGCTGCAGACGACAACAACGAAGCCTCAGAGGATCAGGGCAACGGCAACGGGTTCGACAACCTGGGCCTGCCTGACGCTGTCCTCGCGGCGGTGAAGAAGGTGGGTTACGAAACCCCCTCCGCCATCCAGGCTGAAACCATCCCTGTTCTCATGCAGGGTAACGATGTGGTCGGTCTCGCACAGACCGGTACCGGCAAGACGGCGGCTTTCGCGCTGCCGATCCTCGCCCGCATCGACATTGAGGACCGTTCGCCGCAGGCGCTGGTCCTCGCCCCGACCCGTGAGCTCGCGCTCCAGGTCGCCGATTCCTTCCAGTCCTTCGCCGATCACCTCGGCCGGATCAGCGTGCTCCCGATCTACGGTGGCCAGGCCTACGGCATCCAGCTGTCCGGCCTGCGTCGTGGCGCGCAGATCATCGTGGGCACCCCGGGTCGTGTCATCGACCACCTGGAGAAGGGCTCCCTCGACATCTCCCGTCTGCGTTTCCTCGTCCTCGATGAGGCCGACGAGATGCTCAACATGGGCTTCCAGGAGGATGTCGAGCGCATCCTGGAGGACACCCCGGGTGAGAAGCAGGTCGCACTGTTCTCCGCGACGATGCCGAACGGTATCCGCCGCATCTCGAAGCAGTACCTGAACGAGCCGCGCGAGATCACGGTGAAGTCCGAGACCCGGACCAACACCAACATCACCCAGCGCTTCCTCTTCACGGCGCACCGCAACAAGCTCGACGCGATCACCCGCATCCTCGAGGTCACCGAGTTCGAGGCCATGATCGTCTTCGTGCGCACCCGCCATGAGACGGAGGAGGTCGCCGAGAAGCTGCGCGCCCGCGGATTCTCCGCCGCCGCCATCAACGGTGACATCGCCCAGGCACAGCGTGAGCGCACCGTCGACCAGCTCAAGGACGGCCGCCTGGACATCCTGGTGGCCACCGACGTCGCGGCCCGTGGTCTGGACGTCGACCGCATCAGCCACGTGCTGAACTACGACATCCCGAATGACACCGAGTCCTACGTTCACCGTATCGGCCGTACCGGCCGAGCAGGTCGTACCGGTGAGGCGATCCTCTTCGTCACCCCGCGCGAGCGTCGTATGCTCCGCTCCATCGAGCGCGCCACCAACGCGCCGCTCGAGGAGATGGAACTGCCGACCGTCGACGAGGTCAACGAATCCCGCAAGGAGAAGTTCGCCGACTCCATCACCGCCTCCCTCGAGTCCCGCCAGATCGACGTGTTCCGCGCGCTGGTCAAGCGTTACTCGGAGGAGAAGGACGTCCCGATGGAGGACATCGCCGCAGCCCTGGCCTCCCAGGCCCAGGCCGGCCAGGACTTCCTCATGAAGGAGGCTCCGCCGGAGCGTCGTCGTGAGCGTTTCGAGCGCGACGACCGCCGTGGCGGACGTTTCGAGCGCGACGACCGCCGTGGCGGACGTTTCGAGGACCGTGGCGAGCGCCGCGACCGGGGCTCCCGCTTCGAGCGTGACGGTGACTTCACCACCTACCGTCTGGCCGTCGGCAAGCGCCAGCACGTGCGCCCGGGTGCCATCGTCGGTGCCCTGGCCAATGAGGGTGGTCTGACCAACAAGGACTTCGGTCGCATCACCATCGCGATCGACCACACCCTGGTCGAACTGCCGAAGAACATGGATCAGGGCGTCCTGGACCGTCTGTCCGACACCCGTATCTCCGGTCAGCTCATCAACATCGAGAAGGACACCGGCCGTCCGCCGGCCCGTGATGACCGTGGTGGTGACCGTGGTGGTTTCCGCGGCGGCCGTGACCGTGATGATCGCGGTGGCCGTGGTGGCTACCGTGGCGGTCGTGACCGTGATGACCGTGGCGGCCGTGGTGGTTTCCGCGGCGGTCGTGACCGTGATGATCGCGGTGGCCGTGGTGGCTGGCGCGACTAGTCTCACCCGCTGATGATGCCCCCGTACCCCGGATTTCCGGGGCACGGGGGCGTTCCCATGTTCGAGGGAAGGTGTGCTTCGTGTTCCGGCCGTGTGCTGGGATGGTGTCAAAGACAATGTCAGAGGAGAAACTGTGAACCACTACGATGCGATCGATGCCCAGCTGCGGTCGATCAGGCTGCCCGAGGACCGAGGTCTCGCCCAACGCTGGTTCCTCCATTTTCTCGCCGACAATCCCCGATTCACGGCCATTCAGGCGGCGGAGATCGCATCCCAGGTGGGATCACGCTGGGGCACTGACCTCATGCAGGAGAGCTTCGGCGAGGACTGGATCACCCGACCGCTGCCAGCCACCCGCGCGGAGTGGGAATCGGACGGTTACCGCGTTCCGCGCGAGGCCCGCCCCCTGCTGATCACGGGGGAGAACGGCCGACAGGTGGAGTTGTTCCTGCTTTTCGACGTCGAGCTGGTCCACGAGGACCTTGTCGGCACCGTCGACCACGACATCCGCCGCGAACCGGCACCCCCGGCGGAGGGCGCGTCGGATCTGGCGGAGTTCGCCCTGCACATGGGGAAGCGGGAACGACACGCCTTCAGTCATCTGTGGAAGGTGGGCGCGCTCCTGCGCTGGGCGGATGTCCCGGTGGACGCGCCCGCCCCGGAACGTGGTGCGCTGGGATGGATCGAGGTGGCGCAGCAGCAGGACACCTGCCGGCCTGAGCCTGGGATGCGGATCGAGGATGCCTGCTGCTGCCTCGTGATCCACCCGGACGCTGAGGGTACGGAGGTTGTGGGGCAGGCCCTCTCGCTCATTGCACAGCTGCTGCTCGCCCTGATGCAGGGGCGCCGTGCGGGGGAGAGGCTGTGCGTCAACGGTGAGGCCCACGTCTCCGACCTGGAGATCGGCATCGTGAGCTGGGTGGTGGGCCGCCGGCTCGGTTTCGGCAGCCACCACGCCAATGTCGATGCCTTCCGCTTCATCGAGCACCTCTCGGAGGTCCCGGCGCCCGACGACGTGAACTGGGGATATATCACGGAGACGATTGGTGTCATGGAGGAACTCCTCTGCGGAGAAGGACATCCCGACCTGCATGTACCGCCGAGGCCGCGACCGGCGATTGACGACGTCCCGGGTCTGGTGTCTGACCCGTTCGAGGTGGTGGACCGCGAACTGGCCATGAGGAAGGTCGCCATCGATGGTGAGGCCGCGGAGCGGTGGATGCTGGAGTTCGTGGCCGCCAACCCCCGATTCTCCGTGCCGACGGCGCTGGCCCTCGGCTGGCAGCTCTACCGGCGTTGGGGTTCGGCCATCGCGGGCGACGACTCGCGTTCGGAGTGGGCCGGCACCGTGGACATCCGTTCCGTGGAGGAGTGGTCGGTGCGGGGCCGGGTTCCGAAACCGCAGGCGGTACTGCTCGTGGCCCCTGGTACGCACGGGCAGGATGTCTACTACCTCCTGCGTGACGATTCTCTGGTGGCCAACCGACTCGCCGCCCTGCAGTCGTCCGTTGACGAGGGCTGTGACCATTCCCTGCCGGTCCGGGAGGCACCGCACGACGCCCCCGCGTTGGACGAGTTCGACGGCCTGGTCACTCCCCGTGAGAAGGAGATCCTGCGGAATCTGTGGCGCGGCGAGATGATCCCCGTGATCGTCGACTCGGAGGAGGACAAGACGAGGCTCTCAGCTCACCGTCTCGCCCCACCACACCAACTGCCCGTCATCGTGCAGGAGGGGGTCAACCCGATGCACGACATCATCGAACACCTCGCCAACTGGGTGCTCGCCTGGGAACTCGGCGTCCTGCACACCGCCCCGGTTGTCGGCCTGCGTTTCTGGGCGGCCACTGAATGGGAGTCGGCGCTCGTCTCCCACCTGGTGACACGCCGCCTCGACCTCGGCGACGAGGAGCGCTTTCCTCTGGTGGAACAGGCCCTTTCCCGCGAGGAGACGGTTCCGGGGCTCATCCGCTGGGGACTGGTCTACCACGCAGCCTCCCGGGTGGAGAACCTCCTGCTGGGATTCCCGTCGTAGTCCCTCTGTTCGATTCTCCGCGGGGTGGCGTCGGGGAGGGGTGATGGACTGGGTGAATGCACCCTCACAGCTCCCGGAACCTGCCCCGGAATCTCGCCACGGTCGATGGCGGCCTCCGCCTGATCGCGCATGCCCGCACCCGGGGCGTCGCGGAACGTTGGCTGCTCGACTTCGCGTGTGCCCACACCCGTTTCCTTCTCGACGAGGCCCTGCTCCTCGGCTGGCAGTGGCTCCAGCGCAGTGGCCTGGAGACTATTCTCTCCAGCGGTGACGCAGCCTGGATGAAGGATCCGAAGCCCGGCACCCTGGAGGAATGGGCGGCCCGGGGCTGTGTGGTCGATCCCGACGCGATCCCGCTGCTGCTGCCCGGGGAGGGCGGACAGTCACGGGAGTACCATCTCCTCTACGACGTCGTCACCGTTGACGATCACGCCTCCGACACCATCGGGAACCCGGAGCTGGAGCCGACGCTGCCGGACGTTCATGACCACCAGAACTTCAGCACGGTCCTGGGCGAGCGCGAGGTGACCATGTGCGCCCATCTGTGGCGCTGGAAAGTGCGCCTCGGCTGGGCGGCTCGAGCGGATGAGACCCCGGCCTGGATCGAGCTGGACCCGGCGACGGATTCCCCTGGCCGGCAGGACGGGTCCCTCATGCTGATCAACAGTCACCTGGATGACATCGACATCATGACCCTCCTGCTGCGCTACCTGGCGGAACTCGCGTCGGCCAGGGCCATGTCCCCGTTCCTGACCTCCGGGGGTCAGGTGGGTGATCCTGTGCCCGCGACACCTCTGGAGCGGGGTCTCGCGGTCGAGATCGTGCAGCGCCGCATCCGCGTGGGCCACACCTACGCGAACACGGACACCCACCGGTATCTCGTCGAGGGCCCCGGGGCGGAACTGACGGTGATCCGGTGGCCGCTGGTGTACACGATGGCGCAGTTGATGGAGGACCTGCTGCTCGGGCGTACGGGGGAGTCCCCGGACGTCGATCCCGGGGTTGAACCGGAGGACACCGGGGAGGTCGACGAGGGGGAAGCGGAGGAGCTCGACGATTCTCACCCCGCACCCGAGGAGGACATGTGGGATCGCGTGGATGACCTCATGTGGGAGGTTCCGGTCGATCAGGAGGACGCGGCCGTATGTTGGCTGCGGGACTTCGTCGTGGCCCGTCCGCGTTTCAGCGTCGGGCAGGCGGTGGCCCTCGGTTGGCAGCTGTGGCAGCGCTGGGGTGAGGACCTCGCCTTCGATCTCCCCCTGCGTGCTGGTGTCCTGGACATTGAGCTGCGCACCGAGGAGGAGTGGGAGAGTCGTGGTCGTGGAGCGCGCGCCGGTGCGCAGCCGCTGTGGGCGCCGGGCACGGGGGACACTCTTGTCTGCTTCCTCGTGTCCGGGGACGTGGAGATCATGGATCTGTCCGTGGCCCTTGACGCCGACAGCCGGACGGAGGTGGTGGGCCGGAACCTTCCGTACCACCCACCAGCCGAGGATGCCCCGGAGCTGCAGAGTCTGCGCGGACTGGTCAGCGACTATGAACTGTCACTGCTGGGCAACGTCGCACGGCACGGGCTCGTCCTGAGGAAGGCGGAGTCCGATGACCTCTCCACGTGGTTCGACGACGACGGGAGGGAGCATGTTCCGGTGCAGGTGACCAGCGACTACAGCGCCATGCGCGCATCCCTCATCCGGCTGGTGCGGATGTTGACGCAGGACCGGCTCACGGTTGAGGAGGATGAACTGGCGTTACTCATTGTCGCGCAAAGGCTGGGCCTGGCGGAGAAACCGCTCTCGGATGAGGTCGCTGACTTCTTCCTGGCGGGTGTGGCACCCGAGGGGGTGAGCTGGGGGAAGGTGTACCGGGCGGTGGCTGACCTGGAGAAGGTGCTGCGGGGAACCCCCTGAATCACGTGAGGCCCCGCCGGAGCGGGGCCTGCAGGGTGTCCGGGATCTAGATGAACATGAGGATGAACATGACGACCCAGAGGAGGGAGAAGATGCCGCCGAACATGGACAGCTGGGACTTGGTCTTGGCCCACTGCTCATCGGCGAGGACGTCGGTCTCCGGGGAGTGGTCGGCCGGGTCGAGCAGGCCGAGGGAGCCCATCATCTTCTTCTGACGCGGGATGATGAGCAGGAGGAGGATGCCCCAGGCGATGATGGCCAGGCCGATCGCGGCGTGGAACTGCCCCTGCTTCCAGTAGGCGCCGTCGGTCATCATGATGGCCACACCGAGGAGCGGCACGATGGCGGCGAGCATGCCGTAGGTGCTGGTGATCTTGTGCAGGATCGCGGCGGTGCCGGCGGCGCGGGTGTCTCCGGCCTTGGCCTTGAGGGCCTGGGTGTGGAAGCTGGAGACGGCGACGGTGACGGGGCCGAGGAAGAGAACGGCAGCCAGGATGTGCAGGGCAATGAGAATCGTGGTCATGCTGGTGAGCAGGCCTTTCGGGGGGGGTTAGGTCGGAAACGACCGGTCAAGGATCCACAGACCACCCTAACCAGTGGCGCGTGACCGCGTCCATTCGGCAGGCGCGTCTCATGGCGGCGATGTCGGTGACCGGGAGGGGGAGTTGGTAGGTGGCGGCGACCACCGCCACACGCTGTGCGTACCAGCACCGTGCTCCTTTGTCCGGTGGTTGCCAGGAGGCGGGCAGGAGGTCTGATTTCCGCTGGTTCTCGGCCCGGGAGGTGACCACCAGGTTGAGCGGGTCGTTGGCGAAGGCCTGCCGCTGTGCCGCGGTCCACCGGTGGGCGCCCAGGTCCCAGGCGGCGGACAACGGCAGAAGATGGTCGATCTCGATGCCCTCCCGCAGATCGAGCTCCTCGCCGGTGAAGGGATCCCGCGTCACCCCAGCGGTGACACGGCAGTTGTGGAGGGTGGCGCCGGCGTCGGCAAGCATCGTCTCACGGACGGTGCAGCCGTCGGCGCGGGCCCACCCGGGGCCGAACTCCGTGCGCTCGTAGCCCAGGACACGCGGGCGCTGCGGCAGGTCATCCACGTGGGGGAGGACCGTCTCCAGGTCGGGGAGCCCGGGTTCGGTGAGCGGGTGGCGGGGGAGCAGGGTGGCTGTGGCGAGCAGCGTCGCCAGCGACAACAGGAACACATACACGCGGAGGGGCCTCACACCCGTATTGGACTGGTGTGAGGCCCGGAAGGTTCCCGTGGGTGGGGAGGTCGAGGTGCTAGCTGTTCTTCACCTGTGCGGCGGCGGCCTCGATGTCGACGTCCTCGTCCTCCCGGAACACGGTGTTGAGCTTCGCGGCCTGCTCGAACTCGCGCCGGGCCTTCTCCGGCGGCGGGGAGGTGGCCAGCGAGACGATGACCATGGCGAGGGAGGCGGCGAAGAAGCCCGGAACCATCTCGTAGATGATGTCGCCGTAGAAGTTGCCCCACACGAACACCACGACGGCACCGGTGACCATGCCGGCGATGGAGCCGGCGGCGTTGAGACGCCTCCAGTAGAGGGAGGCGAGCATCAGCGGGCCGAAGGCGGCGCCGAAGCCGGCCCAGGCGAAGCCGACGAGCCCCAGGATCGTGTCGGAGGGGTTGACGGCCAGGACCGCACCGATGACGGCGATGACCACGACGGCGGTACGGGAGAGGTTGATGAGCACGCCCTCACTCGGCAGCTTCTTGACGGTGATCTTGTACAGGTCCTCGATGAGGGAGGAGGACACGACCAGCAGCTGCGAGGACATGGTGGACATGATGGCGGCCAGCACGGCGGTGAGCACCAGACCCGCGATGAGCGGGTGGAACAGGATGCGGCCCATGTCGAGGAAGATGGTTTCGAAGGCGACGCGGTCGGTGACGGCGATCTCCGGGTTCTGGGAGAAGAGAACGGTGCCGATCAGGGCGGTGAAGGTGGCGCCGATGATGCACAGCAGCATCCAGCCGACACCGATCCAGCGGCCGACCCTGGCCTGCGCCGGGGAGGAGAGAGCCATGAAGCGCACGACGATGTGGGGTTGGCCGAAGTAGCCCAGACCCCAGGCGAGGTTTCCGATGATCGCGGTGGCCGAGACACCCGCGATCATGTTGAAGTAGGTCGGGTTGCCCACGCCGTCGGTGTACGGACCGTAGTCGTGGGAGGCGGCCCAGGTCCAGATGTCCGCGGGGTTGTCCAGGGCGAGAAGGGCCATCACCGGGACGATGATCAGCGAGGCGAACATGACCATGCCCTGCACCGCATCGGTGTAGGACACGGCCAGGAAACCGCCGATGAAGGTGTAGGCGACAGTGACGGCCGCGACGATGAGCATGCCGTTGAGGTACTCGCCGCCGAAGGTGGCCTCGAAGTAGCGGCCGCCGGAGACCATGCCGGAGGAGACGTAGAACGTGAAGAAGAAGATGATGATGATCGAGGCGACGACGCGCAGCACGCGGGAGCGGTCGTGCACGCGGTTCTCGAAGAAGCTCGGCAGCGTGATCGAGTTGTTCGCGACCTCGGAGTAGGCACGGAGGCGGGGTGCGACCCACATCCAGTTGGCCCAGGCACCGACGAGCAGTCCGATGGCGATCCACAGCTCACTCATGCCGGTGACGAACAGCGCGCCGGGCAGACCCATGAGGAGCCAGCCCGACATGTCGGAGGCTCCGGCGGACATCGCCGCCACGAAGGGGTTGAGTTTGCGGTCCGCGAGGACGTAGTCGTCATATTTGTCTGTCTTGGTGTAGCTCCAGTAGCCGATCGCCAGCATCAGAGCCATGTACAGAATGATGGCGATGATGAACCACGTTGTCTCGGTCATCGTCGTTCCTTTCCATTTTGTGGGACGCATCGAACGTAATGAGGTCGAGAGGGTGGTCCCAACTGTGTGGCCCCCAGAATACTGTGACGCAGATCATGATATTGGGATATGCATGTAGTGACCTGCAAGGAGCCTGTCTCTAACGAAAACGTAACGATCGCTCTGCGGGTGGTACAAAGGTCTTTATGCCTTCTTTCCTCCTGCACGGTCTGTGGATGCCCTCCGGTCTCCACCTGTGGATCGAACAGGTGGAGGGCCACCGCGTCGTCCTGCCGTCCTCCGTGCCCCCGGAGCTGTTCCCTCCGGCGGCCCGTTCGCTTCTCGACGACCGCTCGTACCGCCACCGCCTCCGGGTCGAACTGCGCACCCCGCGGGGTAAGAAGGTGGAGCTGCGGATCCCCACCTCCGCCTATGCCCCCGAACACGCGGTGAGCGTGCTCAGCCAGCTGTCCTTCCTGCTGCATCCCGGTGCGGCGGCGACGAAGGCCCAGCGGGCGTCCATCGCACCGGACCTCATGTGGCTCATCCGGATGAACGCCGGGCTCACCCGATTCGTGCAGGCCGGCCGCGTGGTGCCCAAGCTGGTGTTCGATGACGGTCAGTGGTGGCCGCACTGGCAGCTGGCTTCCGGGCTGGGGGAGCGGGGCTGGCTGGCGGAGATGATCGCCGCCGCCCCGGGCATCCTCACCGCCAACAACAAGGCGATCGAGGAGATCGCCGACCACCTCGTCCACTGGATCGCCGCGGACCTGCTGCAGGACCTGGCGACGAGCACACGCCCGTACCCCTGGCACGATTTCGCGGACTCCCTCATGAACTCCACCCCGCTGCGCCGCGGCGGTCCGGGGCTGCTGCGGTCGATGAACGACTGGAAGGAGTCGATCACCGCGATCGACCTCCAGATGGTGTTCATCGTCGAGGAACCCCCGCGGGAGGACGAACTCTCCGAGACCGTCGGCGACCCGGAGGACGCCACCTGGCCGGTCCGGGTGCAGGTGCGCTCGGGCACGGACGCGCCGGTGCCGATCCGGGAGGGGGAGCTGGACCGGTCGAGCGTCGAGAAGCTCCGCCTCGCGCAGCGTCGCGCCATCAACATCACCGGTCACCTCGACCCCGCCCAGCGGACCCGCGGGCCGGAACGGCACGAGGAACGCAACGGTGACTGGGACGTCTACCTGTCCACCGCGGAGATCGTCGACTTCATCGCCGGTTCCGTTCCCCGTCTGCAGGCGGCGGGTTTCACCGTCATGCTGCCCAAGGCCTGGTCGGCCTATGAGACGAAAGCCCGCCTGGAGACGCGGGAGATCACCGACACCGCCGGTGACGCCACCCGGAAGCACTTCGGCCTGGACAAGCTCGTCGAGTACAACTGGCGGATGTCCGTCGGCGACGTCGAGCTGACGGACGAGGAGATGGACCAGCTCGTCCGCTCCAAGTCAGGCCTGATCAGGCTGCGCGGAGAATGGGTCATGGCGGACCAGTCGGCGCTCAACAAGATCACCTCCTACATGGAGGAGCTCGCCGAGACATCCCGGAAGCGGCGTCGAAAGGAGCTGGAGAAGGCCGCCGCCCTGGCGGAACGGGCCCGCGCGCTCGAGCAGCCGGGCTGGGAGGCACTCATCGCCGACGTGGAACGCCGTCGCGAGGAGTTCAACGCGCAGCACGCCGGCCACGACGGCGTGGGGGAGGTGAGCATCGCCGAGCTACGGCAGCTGGCGCTGGAGTCCATGGCCGCCGACCCGGTCGAGTTCACCGGCTCCACCTGGCACACGGCGCTGCTCGGCGGCCCGGATGCGCTGACCACGAAGGCCCCGGAGCGCATCGCAATCCCGGACACCGTCGACGCGGAACTACGCGAGTATCAGCGGCGCGGCGTCGACTGGCTGTACTGGATGTCCCGCAACAATCTAGGCGCGGTACTCGCCGACGACATGGGCCTGGGCAAGACACTCCAGCTGCTCTCGCTGCTGGCCATCGAGATCGACCGCGGTGAGGCGACCGGACCGACCCTGGTCGTCGCGCCGACATCGGTGGTGGGCAACTGGGCGAAGGAGGCCGCCCGCTTCGTGCCCTCCCTGCGGGTCATGGTCCACCACGGGCCGGACCGTCACCACGGGGACGATCTGACCGCGAAGGTGGCGGAGTCGGACCTGGTCATCACGAGTTACGGTGTGGTGGGACGCGATTTCGGCGAGATGGGCGAGCAGCCCTGGGACCGCGTCGTCCTCGACGAGGCGCAGGCGATCAAGAACTCCACCACCCGCGCATCCCGGGCGGTACGCTCCCTGCCCAGCCGCCACCGCGTCGCGCTGACCGGCACCCCCGTGGAGAACCGCCTGTCGGAGATGCGCTCGATCCTCGACTTCTGCAACCCGGGCGTGCTCGGCTCCGCCAGCTTCTTCCGCAACCACTTCGCCAAAGCCATCGAGCGCGGACACGACGAGCAGATGACCGAACGCCTGCGTCTGCTCACCGCCCCCTTCATCCTGCGCCGCCTCAAGACGGACCCCACGATCATCGACGACCTGCCGGAGAAGAACGAGGTGATCATCACCGTCGAGATGTCCACCGAGCAGGCGGCGCTCTACACCGCGCTCGTCGAGGATGTGCAGACCCGCCTCGAGCAGCGCGAAGGCATGGCCCGCCGCGGCCTCGTGCTGGCCACGATCACGCGCATCAAACAGATCTGCAACCACCCCGCGCAGTACCTCGGCGACGGATCACCCGTCACCGTCCGCGGTCGCCACCGCTCCGGCAAGGTCGAGGAGCTCATGCGGCTTCTCAACCAGGCCATCGAGACCGACCAGCGCATGCTCATCTTCACCCAGTACAAGGCCTTCGGCGACATCCTCGCCCCCTACCTCTCGGAGCGCCTCGGAGAAACGGTACCCTTCCTCCACGGCGGCGTGACCAAGACCCGGCGCGACCAGATGGTCGCCGAGTTCCAGGCGGAGGACGGGCCGCGGGCGATGCTCCTGTCCCTCAAGGCCGGCGGAACGGGCCTCAACCTCACCGCCGCCAGCATGGTCGTCCACATGGACCGCTGGTGGAACCCGGCCGTCGAGAACCAGGCCACTGACCGCGCCTTCCGTATCGGACAGCAGCGCGATGTGGCGGTGTACAAGATGATCACGGCCGGTACGCTGGAGGAATCAATCCAGGACATTCTCGACGGCAAGACCGAACTCGCCGGCGCCGTCATCGGTGAGGGGGAAGGCTGGATCACGGAGCTCGGACCGGAACAGCTGGCCCAGCTCATGAGCTACCGGGGAAGGGACGAGTAGATGGCCACACCGAAGGACGACAACGTCATCTACGCCAACTTCGGTCGCAGGGTGCGGGTGGAGACCCCGGAGCAGACCCGCGACCAGCGCGTCGAACAGCGCCCCGCCCTGGCCCCGGCGGCGGAGCGGCTGCTGGAGGTCGCCACCTCCCGCGCCGACCGCGGACGCCTGACCAGGGGCCGCGACTACGCCCGCGCCGGGCACGTGGTCAGCCTGGATCTGCGCAACGGCAGCGCCCACGCGCAGGTCGCCGGTTCCCAGAACGAGCCGTTCACCGTGCTCATCCAGCTGCCCTACCGCAGCACCGACGACCTCGCGGCCGTCGCCGCCGAACTGGCACGCACACCCAACGGCATGCGGGGGGCGCGCCGCGGGGAGATCGCCCCGGCAGTCCTGGGCACCCTCCTGGCGGAGGATGTCAGTGACATCCGGGTGCGCTGCGACTGCCCCGACCCGTACGCGATCTGCAAGCACGCGGTGGCGGTGCTGGAGAAGCTGGCCGACCGGGTCGACTCCGACCCGCTGGCCCTGTTCACCCTCCGCGGCATGGACCTGACCTCCCTGGAGCAGGCGGTGATGGCGCAGGCCCGGGACGTGTCCCGGGAGGCGGAGGAGAACCCCGAGCTGTTCTGGTCCGGCCGGGAACTGCCGGCGCTGCCGGAGCCCCGCACAGCCCCCGCGCTCGACGACTCTGACCTGGATCTCCTGCACAAGGCGATGCGCACGATCTCGTACACGAATGTCGATCAGCTGCGCGCGGTCTCGGACATCGAAGACCTGTACGACCACCTGTGTCGGGGTGGCGTGCTAGACAATGAGTCATGACCCCGTCTCCCCACTCCGTCACCTTCCTCCACACCTCTGACCTGCAGCTCGGCATGACCCGCTGGTTCCTGGCAGGGGAGGCGCAGGCGCGTTTCGACGCCGCCCGACTCGCCACCCTCCACCGCCTCGGTGAGGTCGCGCTGGATCACGGCGCGGCCTTCATCGTCATCGCCGGCGACGTCTTCGACTCGAACTCCCTGTCCGCGCAGACGATGGGCCGCGCCCTCGAGGCACTGTGCGCCCTCCCGGTGCCCGTCTACCTGCTGCCCGGCAACCATGACCCGCTGGTCGCGGACTCGGTGTTCCGGCTCATCGACGTCGACGGGGTCCACCTCCTCGGTGACTCGGAGATCGTGGAGATTGCGCCGGGTGTGGAGCTGGTGGGGGCGCCGCTGCTGGCACGGACCGCCGCCACCGACCTGGTCCGCCGGGCCCTGGAGGGACTCGAGCCCACCGATGCCCTGCGCATCATGGTGGGCCACGGTCAGGCCGAGGCGCGGAGCAACGAGGCACGCCCCGACCTCATCGATCTCGCCTACGTCGAGTCCCGCCTGGCCGACGGCACCATCGACTACCTCGCTCTCGGGGACACCCACTCCGCCCAGCCGGTGGGCACGAGCGGGCGGGTGTGGTTCTCCGGGTCTCCCGAGGTGACGGATTTCCGGGACCATGCCACCGCCGGCGGCGGGGAGACCAACTCGGGCAAGGCGTTGGTGGTCACCGTGTCCAAGGGGGCGGCTGAGGTGACGGAGGTGCCCGTCGGCGAGTGGACCTTCGAGGCCGTCGACCGGGAGCTCATGGGGGAGGAGGACGTCGCCGAGTTCCTCGCCACCCTCGACGCCTATCCACACAAGGACCGCACCGCGATCAAGTACGGTCTACGCGGCACCCTCACGATGACCGCCACCCGTCTCCTGGAGGAGGGACTGGCGGCCCGGCGCCCCGTCTTCGCCGCCCTCCACGAGCGTGAACGTCTCACTGATCTGCACCTGGAACCCGGACCCGAGGAACTGGCGTCCCTGGGGGTGACCGGCTTCGCCGCCGGGGCTCTCGGTGAGCTCGTCGATTCCGCCGGCGACGATCCCACCGCCCGCGACGCCGTCAACCTCTTCTTCCGCCTGGCCAAGGAGGACTAGCCCATGCGTATCCACTCCCTGACCCTGGAGAACTTCCGCGGCGTCGAGAAGCTCGAGCTGCGTGACCTGCCGGAGACCGGCGTCATCGTCATCCACGGTGACAATGAACAGGGCAAGTCGACGATCCTCGACGCCCTCGACGGGGTGCTCAACGAGAAGCACGGCGGCCGCTCCCGCACCGTGAAGGCCTGGCAGCCGGCGGGGCGCGACGACTCGCCGACCGTGACGCTGCACGCCACGGTGGGCCCGGTGACCTTCACCATCCGCAAGAACTGGCTGCGCGCCCCCAAAGCGGAGCTGCACATCATCACCCCGCAGCGGCAGAACTTCACGGGACGGGAGGCCGAGGACAAGCTCGACGAGATCCTCTCCCGGCACATGGACCGCGACCTGGCCCGCACCCTCTTTCTGCGGCAGGACGACCTCGGCGCCGGCATCTCCGCGGTGGGCATCTCCTCCGTGACGAAGGCACTCGATGAAGTCGGCGACGGTGACACCTCCAGCGCAGGAACCGAGGACACGGCGCTGAGCGCGGCCGTTGAGAAGGAGTACGCCCGCTACTACACAGCCCGTGGCACGGAATCCCGCGAACTCAAGGATGCCCGCGCCCACTTCGACCGGGCCCGGGAAGAACACGAGGACGCGGCTGCGGAGCTGGCTGAGCTGGCAGGTCACGTGGACCGGTTCGACCGGATGAGTGCACGGCAGGCACAGGCGGCGGCGGACCTGCCGGGGGCGGAGGCCGAGGAGAAGGAATTCGCGGAACGCGCGCGCGTCGCCGCCGAGGCTGAGGATCGCGCTGCGACCCTGCGCCGCGATCTGCAGCTGGCCACGGAGACACTCCAGCGCGCCGAGGACGCTGTGCAGCAGCGCGCGACGCTGGCGTCTGCTGTCACCGCCGCGGAGGAGAGGCTCGCCGAGCGACGCACGGACCTCGACGCCGTCCGGGAGGAGGCTGCCCGCGAGGCCGGCCAACTGCAGGAACTGGGGGAGCAGCGTACCGCCGCGGTCCAGGCCCAGGAGGCGGCGACCGAGCGGGTGCGTGCCGCCCGACGGGAGCTGCGCCTGGTGACAGATGCCTCCCGACGCACCGAGCTGCGCACCGACCTCGCCTCCGTCCGCGACCTCAACGAGAAGATCGCGGAGCTGCGGGCCGCCACGGCCGGACCTCAGGTCACCAATGCCGATGTGGAGGCGGTCGAGGAGGCCGCCACCGAACTCACCCTGGCACAGCGCCTGCGGGCGCAGGCCGCCGCCCGTCTCGAGCTGACCGGGCCCGGGAACGAGACGATCACGGTCGACGGCTCCGCACTGGCCCTGGGCGATGACCCGGTGACAGTGGAGCTGTCCGAGGGCACCGAAGTGCGCATCGGCCAGATCACCGCCCGGTACCGCGCCGGTCTCTCCCCGACCTCCGACACGGACCCGGTGGCGGAGGCGCAGCAGCGTCTGGCAACGCTCCTTGAGGAGCTGGACCTGCCGGATCCGGCGGCGGTCCGTGAATCCCGGGAGCTGCACCGCCGGGCGGCGGATGAGCTGGCGGGACTCCTGCGGGAGCGCACCCACCTGCTGGGGGACACGGACGAGGAGGAGCTCACCGCGGAACTCACCCGACTGGATGCGGAACTCGCCGATCATGAGATCCCGGACCTGGACACCAGGGCCGCGACCCGCGCTCTCGAGGAGGCGGAGACCGCCCGCGAGGAGGCCGGGAAGCAGGTCGCCGAGATCGATGTTGCCCTGGCTCCCTGGCAGCAGCGTCGGGCGGAGAACGCCCTCACCGCCCTGACGGTGCGGATCGAGGCGGCGGAGGAGTCGCTCCGCCAGGCCCGGGCCGCCCTCGATGCCGCGGTCGCGGAGGCCGATGACGAGGCCCTGGAGACGGCAGTGGAGGAGGCCGGCCGGGCCCGCGCAGAGGTGCTGACGCAGTCCCGTGCCGCCGATGAGGAGGTGGCGGCCGTCGATCCGGGGTTGGCGGCCGACCTGCACGAGGGCGCGGTGGTGCGCCTGAAGTCCCTGCGCGACTCCATTACCGAGGCTGACCTGGAACTGGCGGGACTCAAGAGCCATATCGAACGGGCGCAGGGTGCGGCGGAGCGGTTGGGCCAGGCGGAGTCCGCGCTGGAGGCCGCCCGCCAGCAGCTGGGGTCGGTGTCCCGTCGCGCGGAGGCGGTGCATCTGCTGCGGGAGACCCTGAACCGCCACCGTGACGCTGCGCGTGCCCGGTACGCGCAGCCTTTCGCGGAGCAGCTCACCCGCCTGGCGCGCCCGATATTCGGCCCGGATGTGGAGTTCACTCTCTCTGAGGAACTGGAGGTCAGCCAGCGGAGCGCCGGCGAGGGCACCGTGTCGTTGGCGGACCTGTCGGGAGGAGCGAAGGAACAGCTGGCGATCCTCACCCGTTTCGCGATCGCCCAGCTCACATCCCGGGAGACCGAGGACGGTCAGGTGCCGGTGCCGGTCATCATCGACGATGCGCTCGGCTCCACCGACCCGACCCGTCTGCAGTTGATGGCCACCCTGTTCTCCCGGATGGGGGACACCGGCCAGGTCATTGTCCTGACCTGTGTGCCCCAACGCTACGAGCGTGTGGCCGGGCGGACGGAGTTCGCCATCGACGACCTGAAGACGACCACGACTCTCCTGTAGCGCCCTCGCCGGGACGTTCACCGGGGGTACAGGCGTGCGGTGGGCGAACGGGGTTGTGTGGTGGTGAGCTGGGGGAATGCGTCCGCAGGCTCTCCGCACGCGACCCCCTGGGAAGTCTGAGGGGGTGTGCCTGATGCGCGGACGTGTGCTCCATGCCACACTCGCTCCAGCAACTAGTCATACTTATCAGGAGTTGTCCATGGCCATGTCCCTGCTGCTCGCCATCGAGAGGCCGGAACTGCCCCGTCCATCCTTCCGGGAGATCCTCCGCGACGCCGGTCCCCAGGAGATCGGCAACGGCCTCGTTGCCCTCATCTTCTCCGCCTCGGGACCTATCGCGGTGATTCTCGCGGCGGCGGCCGCCGGCAACCTCAGCCCGGCGGAGACCTCCTCGTGGATCTTCGGCGCCTTCCTCGGCAACGGCCTGCTCACGCTCTTCCTCACCTGGCTGTACCGCTACCCGCAGGCCTACTTCTGGACCATCCCGGGCACCGTCCTGGCGGGTGACGCGCTCACCCACCTGAGCTTCGCGGAGGTGGTCGGCGCCTACCTGGCCACCGGCGTGCTGGTGTTCCTGCTCGGCTGGACCGGGCTCATCGGACGCATCATGGCGGCGCTGCCCCCGACGATCGTCATGGCGATGGTCGCGGGAATCTTCCTGCGCTTCGGTCTGGAGCTGGTCATCGCGGTCACGGATGACCCTTTCATCGCCGTGCCGATGGTGCTCGTCTTCGTGGGGCTCAGTGTCGCACCCCGGCTCGCGGCCGTCGCTCCGCCGGTGGCGATCGCCGCAGCTGTCGGCACCGCCATCGCCATCGCCTCCGGACGCCTGGGTTCAGGCATTCTCGACGACGGCATCGTCACCACGCCCGTCTTCATCTCCCCGGTTTTCTCCTGGGCGGCGATGGTGGAGCTGGTCCTGCCGCTGGCGATCACGGTGGTCATCGTGCAGAACGGGCAGGGCATCGCGGTGCTGCGTGCCGCCGGCCACCGCCCGGGCGTCAACCTGGCGTCGGCGGCGGCGGGCCTGGTCTCCATCCCCATGGCGCTGATAGGCAACGTCACCACCTGCCTCACCGGCCCCACCAACGCGCTCATCTCCTCGGGGCCCAACCGTGAACGCCATTACGCGGCGGCGATGGTCACCGCCTTCGGTGCGGTGGTCGTCGGGCTCTTCGCCCCCGCGTTCGTCGGTTTCATGCTCGCCATGCCTGCCTCCTTCATCGCTGCGCTGGCCGGTATCGCCATGCTCGCCCCGCTGAAGAACGCCTTCGTCGCCGGCTTCTCCGGCGCCTTCTCCACGGGCGCTCTCGTCTGCTTCATCGTCACCGTCTCCGAGCTCACGCTCTTCGGTATCACCGCCCCGTTCTGGGGGCTGGTCTTCGGTTCCCTGGTCGCCTGGCTCATGGATCCGCGCCCGGAGAAGAAGGTCCCGCAGACCACTCCGGCGCCGGCGCGGGAGTCGGTGGCGTACGAGTCGCGTCGATAAGCAGGAACGACGAAGGGCCCCCGCCACAGTGGCGGGGGCCCTTCGTATGAACGGGGGTCAGGCCTGCTTGATGCCGGAGCCGTCGATCTGAATGGTGATCTGCTCGGAGACGAGCATGCCACCGGACCCCAGCGGGGCCTGGAAGTCGACGCCGAAGTCCCTGCGGTTGATCTTGGAGGTGGCCTCGAAGCCGACGCGGGTGTTGCCGAACGGGTCCTCCTCGACTCCGAAGATCTCGACATCCAGGGTGACCTCCTTGGTGATGCCCTTGAGGGTCAGATCTCCGGTGACGGTGCCGGAGGTGCCGTTGATGTCGAAGGAGGTGGACTCGAAGGTCATCTCGGGGAACTTCTCGACGGAGAAGAAGTCGTCGCCCCGGACGTGGTTGTCGCGGTCGGCGTTGCCGGTGTTCACGGAGGCGGTCTTGATGACGGCCCTGGCGACGGACGAGGCCGGGTTGGCCTCATCGACGGTCACGGACCCCTCGAACTCGTCGAAGGTGCCGCGGACCTTGGTCACCATGGCGTGGCGTGCGACGAAGCCGATGGCGGTGTGGGCGGTGTCGAGGATCCACGTGCCGTTGAGGTTGGTCATTGTCTGCTCCTGAAGTAAGTCAGTTGGTGTGTTTCTGTCGCCGCTGGGCGGCTCGGCGACCACTCTAACACAAGATGGTGACCTGTCAACAACATGTCTTCACCCTACTCTGCAGTAACTGCATAAGGGCAGCTCAACAGGTGAATTGAAAAATGCTTCCCGGCACCGGCCGAGGCCCCGGTGCCCCGGCAGGGATTATTGTCGCCGCATGTCGGAGGGTTATAGTCAGTGCCATGGCACACGATGCACGTTGGCTCAACGACGAAGAACAGGCGCTGTGGAGGCTCATGCTCGCGGGAATGAGGAAGATCGACCGCGTCATCGATGACACCCTGCAGGCGGGCAGTGACCTGTCCAGCTCCGAGTTCGCCGTGCTCGTCTCCCTCTCCGAGGCGGAGGGTCAGTCCCTGCGCCTGCGCGACATCTGCGTGGGTCTCGACTGGGACCGCTCCCGCACCTCCCACCAGATCACCCGCATGGAACGCCGCGGACTGGTGTCCAAGCGCAAGAGCGAGGGTGACGCCCGCGGCGTCGTCGTCTCTCTCACGGAGGAGGGCATGCGCCGTCTCCGCTCCGCCGCGCCCGAGCACGTCGAGAGCGTCCGGCGCCTTGTGTTCGACCACATGACCCCGGAGCAGCACACCCACCTCAAGGCCTTCATAGAGGGTGTCATCGCGGTGAGCAACGTGCCCGGCCACCCGGAGTTCTGCGGTTCCCTGCTCAGCGACGACATCGAGTCCGACTGCTGATCTCAGGGTTTTCTCGGGGCGCTCCCCGATGCGCGGACTGGACCTGAACTGCCACAATGGATGGTGACAGCACAAGAAGTCAGCACCCGAGGAGCCTGAGATGAGCAACTTCAACACCCCGATGCATCAGCGCCGCCTGCGCCGTTCCCTCACCGACCGTTACGTGGCCGGTGTCCTGGGCGGTATCGCCGAGACCTACGACTGGAACCCGACTCTGGTCCGTCTGATCTTCATCGCGATCTCCCTCATCGGAGGCGGCAGCCCGCTGCTGGCCTACGTCATCGCCTGGTTCATCATGCCGCAGGAGTGATCCTGCAGCGGCGAGGCGCAGAGCACACCGCCCGTCCCCCACGAAGGTGGGGGACGGGCGGTGTCGAGTAGAAGGGGTCCTAGAAGAAGTCCTCGCGCGTGGCATTGGGGTGCTGGGCCAGCGGGGTCACCTTGATGTCCATGTACTTGTACATCGGGAAACCGGAGAGCACCTCGTGGAGGTGGTCGTTGTCGCGGACATCGTAGATGGAGTAGTTCGCGTACTCACCGACCACGCGCCAGATGCCCTTCATGATGCCCTCCTTCTGGAGGCTGCCGGAGTACTCCTTCTCGCGGACCTGGAAGTCAGCGACCTGCTCAGGGGTCAGAGACTCGGAGAACGTCACATCCATGCGTGCCAGAAACAGCATTGACAGGGCCTTTCAGTGGAGAGGGTACGGTGAGATCTCACCATACCCTCTCCGGTGGCGGAGGGTCAGAGCAGTTGGCGCAGCACGTACGGCAGGATGCCGCCGTGTCGGAAGTACGCCTCCTCCGCAGGGGTGTCGATGCGGACGACTGCCTCGAACTCGACCGTGCGGCCGTCCGGGGACTCCGCGCGCACCGTCACCGTGTCCGGTATGTCGTCCCGGCCGGCCAGTCCGGTGACCGAGAAGACCTCGTTGCCGGTGAGGTCGTAGGAGGCTGCCGACTGCCCCTCCGGGAACTGCAGCGGCAGCACGCCCATGCCCACCAGGTTGGAGCGGTGGATGCGCTCGAAGGACCGGGCGATGACCGCCCGCACCCCGAGCAGTGATGTGCCCTTCGCCGCCCAGTCACGCGAGGAACCGGAACCGTACTCGGTGCCCGCCAGGACGACGAGCGGCACGTTCTCCTCCCGGTAGCGCTGTGCAGCGTCGTAGATGGACATCTCCTCACCGGACGGGAGGTGGCGGGTGACGCCGCCCTCCGTGCCGGGGGCGAGAAGGTTGCGCAGACGGATGTTGGCGAAGGTGCCGCGGACCATGACATGGTGGTTGCCACGACGGGAGCCGTAGGAGTTGAAGTCCTTCGGCTGCACGCCCTGATCCTGCAGGTAACGACCTGCCGGGGAGGCCGGGTTGATTGCGCCGGCGGGGGAGATGTGGTCGGTGGTGACCGAATCCCCCAGCAGGGCGAGCACCCGTGCGCCGTCGATGTCACTGACCGGATCCGGCTCCACTCCCATCCCGTCGAAGTAGGGAGGCTTCCGGATGTAGGTGGAGTCACCGCTCCAGGCGTACTTGTCACCTTCCGGGATGCTCATGCCGCGCCAGTTGTCGTCACCGTCGAAGACGGTGTCGTAGCTGGCGGAGAACATCTCGGCGCGCACGTTCTCGTCCACGACCGCCCGGATCTCCTCCTCGGTGGGCCAGATGTCGCGGAGGTAGACGTCCCGGCCGTCCTTGTCCTGCGCGATCGGGTCCTCCAGCAGGTTGGTGTGGAGGCTGCCGGCCAGGGCGTAGGCGACGACCAGCGGCGGGGAGGCGAGGAAGTTCATCTTCACCTCGGGGTGGATGCGTCCCTCGAAGTTGCGGTTGCCCGAGAGCACAGACGCGACGTTGAGTCCGTTGCCGGTCACGGCGCGGGAGACCTCCGGGATCAGTGGACCGGAGTTGCCGATACACGTCGTACAGCCGTAGCCGATGTTGTGGAAGCCCAGGGCATCCAGGTACTCCGTCAGGCCCGCGCGCTCCAGGTAGGTGGTGACCACGCGGGAGCCGGGCGCGAGCGTCGTCTTCACCCAGGGACGGGTGCGCAGACCGCGTTCGACGGCCTTTTTCGCCAGCAGGGCGGCACCCAGCATGACCGAGGGGTTGGATGTGTTGGTGCACGAGGTGATCGCGGCGATGACGACGTCACCGTGGTCGATGATCGCCTTCGTGTCATTGATGACCACATCCACCGGATCTGATGGCCAGCCCAGCTTTGCGTTCATGGTCAGCTGTCGGCGGGAGAGCTCGCGCGGCGGAGCATCCCGGTAGTGGCCGGGGCTCAGCGACACCGGGTCGCTGGCGGGGAAGGAATCGTCAGAGGCATCGTCGACACCTCCGGCGGCCGGCCGGTAGACGTTGCGCTCCTCCGCGAGAAGTCCGAGGACGGTGGCGGGGGCATCGCCCAGGTTAATGCGGTCCTGCGGGCGGCTCGGACCGGCGATCGACGGGGTGACCGTGGACAGATCCAGCTCGACGACCCGGCTGTAGTCCGCCGTGGACTCCGGGTCATGCCACAGCCCCTGCACCTTCGCATACTCCTCGACGAGTGCGATCTGCTGCTCGTCGCGGCCGGTCAGGCGCATGTAGTTGAGGGTCTCATCATCGATGGGGAAGATTGCCACGGTCGCGCCGTACTCCGGGCTCATGTTGCCCAGCGTCGCGCGGTTGGCCAGCGGGATCGCGGACACACCCGGTCCGAAGAACTCCACGAACTTGCCGACGACCCGCGTCTTCCGCAGCAGCTCCGCCACCGTCAGCACCAGGTCTGTCGCCGTGGTACCGGCCGGCAGCTCGCCGGTCAGCTTGAGGCCGATGACCTCCGGGATGAGCAGGCTGGCGGGCTGGCCGAGCATGGCGGCCTCCGCCTCGATGCCGCCCACGCCCCAGCCGAGCACACCGAGGCCGTTGACCATCGGGGTGTGGGAGTCCGTGCCGACGAGCGTGTCCGGGTACGCCTGCAGAACGCCGTCGCGTTCGCGGGTGAACACCACTCGCGACAGATACTCCAGGTTGACCTGGTGGCAGATGCCCGTGTCCGGCGGAACCACCACGAAGTCGGCGAAGGACTGCTGGGCCCAGCGCAGCAGCTGGTAGCGCTCCTCATTGCGTTCGAATTCGAGCTGCGCGTTGATGTCGAGAGCCTGCGGACTGCCGAAGGCGTCGGCGATGAGGGAGTGGTCAATGACCAGCTCGCCCGGGATGAGCGGATTGATCTTCTGCGGGTCACCGCCGAGGTCGGACATCGCGTCACGCATGGCGACGAGGTCGACGACACAGGGCACGCCCGTGAAGTCCTGCATGAGGACACGTGCCGGGGAGAACTGGATCTCCTCCATGGACGCCTCCTCGGGGGACCAGTTCTGCAGCGCCTCGATCTGGCTCTTCGTGACGAGTCTTCCGTCCTCGTTGCGCAGCAGATTCTCCAGCAGGATGCGGAGGGAGTAGGGGAGTCGGGCCTTTGTCTCAACCCGGTCGAGACGGTGAATCTCGTGGTCGGTCTCACCGACCCGCAGGGTGTCTCTGGTGTTGAAGCTGTTGGTGGTCATGACTGGTGAACCTCATTTACTGAATCGCGCCAGTAGTTGTTGGCGGCAGCGACGGTGGCGAATTCCACGGCAACCGCATGGGCGGCCATCGTCAGGGAGTCGGCGTTGCCCGCATAGTCCGGGCGCAGTTGCTTCCGGACATCGGCGTCCGGTTGGATCGCGGCGACGGTCTTGCGCGCCAGCATGACGGCCAGCGCGCGACCTTCCTCCGGGGTGTCGGTGAGCAGGGTGTTTCCGGGGACGAGCATGATCAACTCCTTGACGGGGGCGCAAAAAATACGGGGAAATATGGGACATTTCCCACGGTACGTGACCTGCCTCACTTCTGCCACCGCCCATGAAAAAAGGGCCGGGAAGGTCCAGGCCCTGTTCATCTCTTCATTACTTATCGACGTCCACCGCCGAGCAGCCCGCCCAGCACGTCACCGATCACGCCGCCGAGGCCGCCACCCGGGGCCTTCGCCTGGCCGCCGCCGAGGACCTGGCCGAGCACGGACTCGAGCAGACCACCCTTGTCCGGGGCCTGTGCCCGGGTGCCGCCCCCACCCTGGGTCAGACGACCCGCCAACCAGGACATGACCAGCGGAGCCAGGATCGGGATCAGCGCACGTACGAGGCCCGTACCGCCGACCAGGCCACCGAGCTGGTGTGCCACCTGATCCTCCTGCGGGCCGAACACATGGTGGGCGATCTTCGCACCGTCCTGCGTGTCGATGTCATCGACGTTGACCTCGCCCTCGATGAGTTTCGGGTCATGGGAGCCCAGAGCGGAGGCGAGCGACTCGCGCCCCGCCGGGTCCTGGGCGTTCGCACCCATGCCGGCCAGCAGGCTCGGCAGGATCTGCTCGGAGGCCGCACGGACCTTGGCCGGATCCTCGCCCAGACGGGCGGCGATGTCCTCGATCGGGAGCTTGGACAGGAGATCGTTGATGTTGTTCGTCATGACCAGATTCTAGTGAAGAGTCCGCGACCGTGCGGTCTTCCCACCTGACAGGTGTGCCGGTGTGCAGCTGAGTGGAGAAACGGGTCGAAAAAGTCTTCTCAGGCATACCGATGAACTTCCGGCAGGATGTGTGATGCCCCGAAGGCGGTGTTGTTTTAAGTGGTGCTGGTCAGGGCAATAAGTCACACAGAAGGGCTCCAATATGATACTGACTAAAACCTGTCGCTCAAACTGTCTAGAAACCTCTCAGGACTTCTTTGTCAACGATGTCAAAATAGCGCTTTTTTACCTGCATATACAGCATGTTTCCGTGAACCGTTTAGGTATGTAAATGGGTATACCGGGGATTGCCTACTTGTGTGAGTCTTAGTTGGTTGAGCAGTTTACCTGTCGGGACGTCATTATGTCTCATCGTTATTTCACGTTCTTTGGTCCGGTCCGTTTTGACTATAGGGCAACGACTTGCGCTACTACGCTTTTTCTGGAGAAGCTTTTTATAGTCGGCCCGAGCATCGGGATTAGTGGTATGGCTAGCAACTACACGCCGCACTGCTTGAACTTACTTCTGCCTGGGAACAGAGATTGCAGGTCGAAGGGTCAGCGTGTTCTATTCGGTAAATGAAACCAAATAGGGTTCCTGTAACCAAGAAGTATCGCTACATCTGGTTCAGCTGTGCTGAGCTTTCCAGGCAAGGATATCGAGCAGCCGTACGTCGCTGAGCTCGTGACCTTGGGCGGCATGTAGAGCTTAGTTGGCAGCAATGGCCGGGCGTAGCGAGGTTAGTTGTGGCTGATTTTTCAGGACGTCATGGCGTATAGCTGCCCATGACATTCTTCGGAGGCCGCGCTGAGGGTAACGTGCTGCAGCATTTTTGGCGGCCTGACTGTAGAACTGTGCCAGGACTGAATCCAGGAGTGGGTATAGTGCAGGACTTTTTAAGTGCAGTACGTTGGAGACTTTTGACCCTCTGACGCCAAGCCCTAGCAGTCAAGACGATGCAAATAACTTCAGGGTGTGCCCTAGGAAATGATGCCCGGTCAGGGAAATGATGGTCGCGCAGTTGATGCCGCGCATCTGTCTGTCTAAACAGCTATGCGTGCTTTCATAGCCAACTCGTGGTGTACATTGTGTGTTGAAGGCTTGCACATGGTGGTGATCAGTTGGACTGAGGATTGAGTATGAATCGTTGCCTGGAACCTAGGTTGCTGAGCGCACACATTTTGCAGTGACTTGCAGCAGTCGATAGAAGTGTCACGCAGGTTCAAGGTACTACACAAGGAGAAGTCGTATATGACGTGGCCACCTATCACTCCCCGGCAACAGCGGACAAGACTGTGATCAGTGATAACCTTGTCCTTGGTGTGCTCAGTGTGAAACGCCCGTATCTTTTCAGCATCGCTATCGTTGGTCTGTTCACCGCAGTTAATCTGCTTTCGGCAGGTCTTGAAGCAGCCTTGCCTCACCTGCCACCACTATCTCTGCAGTTCCTAGCCGCGCTGGTCTTGGCTGTGCTGGTAATTGTCCTGTTGACTGCTTTGCGTTCTTGGCGGAACGTCGGTTTTCGAGCGTTACAGAGCCTGAAGGACTTGCGACTCTATTGGGTTCCATTGTTCCCGCTGCTACCGGTCCTGATCCCGACCGTAACTGCGATGACACGGCTGCCAATTGGCGAGGTTGTATTTTACCTCGCGCTCGCTTCAGCTGTTGGTTTCGTTGAAGAGGCCTATTTTCGTGGCCTGATGCTTCGCTCGCTTGTTTCGTTGGGACTGTGGCGTGCGGCAGTCATCACCTCTGTTTTGTTTGGACTCATGCATCTGCAGAACCTTCTGTTTG
>CAJDUQ010000023.1_pt1 | contig 27244 bp, 28 predicted proteins | sample 7390901 | NCBI WGS metagenome assembly CAJDUQ01 (sample SAMEA7055691, study PRJEB34461) | soil metagenome | biome: terrestrial ecosystem; feature: Peninsula; material: soil | place: Antarctica | collected 2016 | reverse complement strand
GCGGACTGTAGAGTTGTCCCTTGCTGTTGTCGAAGTAAACGTCTACGCCCCGTCAGCTGGCCATAGACTGCGCCCCGACCCGTACTCAGTCACGAGGGTACGAGGAACACAATCGGTGCGGCGCGGTCATTGCATGCTTTTCGACGTGGGCGGCTAGGAGAAAGAAAACCCATGTCGGCTATTTGCCAGGTCACGGGACGTAAGCCGCAGTTCGGCAAGACCGTCTCGCACTCGCACCGACGTCACTCGCGCCGTTGGAACCCCAACGTGCAGCGTCGTCGTTTCTTCCTGCCCTCTGAGGGCCGGACCATCACCCTGAACGTTTCCACCAAGGGTCTCAAGGTCATCGACCGCGACGGCATCGAGTCCGTCGTCGCCAAGATCCGTGCACGTGGGGAGAAGATCTAACTAATGGCACGTAATGACATTCGTCCGATCATCAAGCTGAAGTCCACGGCTGGCACCGGTTACACCTACGTCACCCGTAAGAACAAGCGCAACAACCCCGATCGCATCTCTCTGATGAAGTTCGATCCGATCGCCCGCAAGCACGTCGAATTCCGCGAGGAGCGATAATCTATGGCCAAGAAGTCCAAGATCGCCAAGAACGAGCAGCGCAAGGAAATCGTCGCCCGCTACGCCGAGCGCCGCGCAGAGCTCAAGGCCATCATCAACCACCCGAACACCTCTGACGAGGATCGTCTCGACGCACAGTTCGAGCTGAACCGTCAGCCGCGTGACGCCTCCCCGGTGCGCGTCCGCAACCGCGACTCCCACGATGGTCGCCCCCGCGGTTTCCTCCGCAAGTTCGGTCTGTCCCGTGTCCGCATGCGCGAGATGGCTCACCGCGGTGAGCTGCCGGGCGTCCGTAAGTCCAGCTGGTAAGGAGTGGCCAACATGAAGCGCACCAACCCCCGTAAGCAGCGGATGGAGCAGTCCCGCCGCCCCAAGAAGAACCCGCTCAAGGCCGAAGGCATTGAGAAGGTCGACTACAAGGATGTCAAGACCCTGCGTCTTTTCATCTCTGACCGCCACAAGATCCGTTCCCGCCGCGTCACCGGCCTGACCCCGCAGCAGCAGCGTCAGGTCGCCACCGCCGTGAAGAACGCACGCGAAATGGCTCTCCTGCCGTTCACCAGCCGCTAAACCGGTTGACAGGACGCAACAGCGCACTTTTGCCGCTGGCTGCGTGACACGGTAAAAGTACCCCGAACCGCCCCGCCCGATATTTTCGGGCGGGGCGGTTTTTGTTATCTTCAAGGACATGCTGCATCAGTCCCTGCGTGATCTCGCCGAGCAGGCCCCGCTGTCCACGTCCACAGCCACGGCCCGGGGGGTGCTGTGTGAGGCCCAGCAGCTGCTGCGCAACGCACTCGAGCACCGCACCCCGGAGATCATCCTCACCGGGTGGTTCTCCGGCATCGTGAGGGACACGCTGCGGTCCCCGGCGGTCGCCGGCACGGTCACGCTGACCGGTGCCCACGCACGCGGGGACGCCCTGCCCACCTCACCTGTGGAGTGGTTCGGCGAGGATGCCGCTCTCGCCGACCTCCTGTTGTCGGCCGGCCTGGAGGTAAGCGGTGACACCACGGCCACGGAGGCCGCCCGTATCGACGCCGGGCTGGTCCCCTCCCCCACCCCGCAGCGGTTCCTGCTGGAGCTGGCTGTCGCACACCGTCCACCCGCGCTGCAGGTCTTCGACGGCCTGCCTGACCCCGACATGCCCGCGGACATCCCGGCCACGCTGCTCCAGCCGATCGCGGATGTCGCCCGCTGGGCCGCCCCCGGGTCCGGATCGACACTGGACCGGCTCTTGGCGGGGGCGGAGGCGGGCACCCTCACCCGGGACGAGGCGGAGTCGCTGTCCCAGGCGTGGGAGACGGCCCTGGCCCTGCAGTTCCGGCGGTGGGCGGACCACGTGGACAGGCAGGAGGCCACCCTCCGAGACCTGCCCGCCCTGCACCGCAGTGCCTACGGCGCGGCAGCCCGCTCCGTGGCGGGTGTCCTGCGTGCGCTGGCGGGGCGTCACGGCATCCCCCTGCTCTGACGCTGGTATCTTTAGTCGAACAGAAACCCCGGGAAAGGAGCCCCGAATGGCCCGTGCAGTCGGACGGCCGCGCAAACACAGCCCGCGCCGTCGGGGTTCCACCGCGCGCGAGGAGATCCTCGACGCCTCCGGGGAGCTGTTCACCACACAGGGCTTCGCCTCCACGTCGACCCACCAGATCGCCGAAGCCGTGGGCATCCGCCAGGCGTCGTTGTACTACCATTTCCCGTCGAAGACGGAGATTTTCCTGACACTGCTCAAGTCCACGATCGAGCCCTCGACCGAGCTGGCAGCCGCACTCAGTGACTCCGACGCCTCCCCCTCGATGCGACTGTGGGCACTGGTCGCCGCGGAAGCCCGTCTACTGCTGTCGACGCGGTGGAACATCGGCCGCCTCTACCAGCTGCCGGTCGCGGCCTCCCCCGAATTCGCGGAGTATCACGCGCAACGCACGGAGCTGCGGAGACTGTTCCGCTCCCTGGCCTCCTCGATCGTCGGGGCCGATGACCCACGCGGGGACCTGCCCTTCCACATCGCGCTCTCCGTCATCGAGATGCGCGGGAACGACGGCACCCCTCCTGCCCCGCTGTCGGAGGACTCGCTGCCGCCGATAGCCGTCATGCTCGCCGACGCCGCCCTCGACGTCCTCCACGCCGACATCCCGGAGGACCGCGTGACGCGGACACTCACGCTCATCTCGGGGCACGCCCGGGAGTGAGCAGCTGCCTGGCGCGGCGTCTGATCGCGTTCCTCCTCGACGTGGCCCTGGCCTATGCCGTCTACGTCACCATCGGTGCGCCGGAACCTGTCGGCACGGACCCCGCGCCGGCACTCCTGGCGCTCACGTGGACGGTGCGCGCCGTGCCTGAGCTGATCTGGCGACGCAGTCCCGGAAAGATGTTCCTGCGTATCCACGTCATCGGCCCCCGGTGGGCCCCCCTCATCCGCCATCTGTGGCTGCTGCTCCCGATTCCGCTGGGACTGGTGGCCCCGATGGTGCCCTGGTACTCGCTTCTCGCAGTGACCGTGGGCGTCTCCGCCTATGTCGCGGCGGACAACCGTTCCTTTGCCGACCGGGCCGCCCGAAGCACTGTTCTCCAACGTGACGCAGGTTGCCCACCAGGCCTCTGACACGCCTTACCCTGACCCCGAACCCCGAGGTCGGGGTCACTTTCTTTTGACGCAGTTGCATGGCTCACATTTGTGCACTAATTTAGTTAATCAGCATTAACTGAGATGGTCCGGAAGGGCCTCGCACGCACAGAATGAAGGAGCACACCATGCGCATCGTCGTACTAGTGAAAGAGGTCCCCGACACCTACGGGGAGAGGAAGATCTCGCTGGAGACCGGCCTCGCCGACCGCGCCGCCAGCGAGCCGGTGCTCGACGAGATCTGCGAGCGTGCCGTCGAGGCCGCCCTCGCCCTCGCCGGTACCGGCGACCACACCGTTGACGTGATGTCCATGGCCCCGGAGTCCGCCGGTGCCAGCATCCGTAAGTGCCTGGCCATGGGGGCCGAGGCGGCCGTCCACATCAACGACCCGGCCCTCCTCGGCGCCGACCTCTCCCTCACTGCCGAGGTCCTCGCCAAGGCCATTGAGCGTGAGAACTACGACCTCGTCGTCGCCGGCAACCTCTCCACCGACGGCAACGGCGGCGTGCTGCCCGCCATGATCGCCGAGTGGCTCGACCGCCCCCACCTCACCCAGCTCACCACCCTCGAGGCATCCGACACCACCGTCTCCGGCGTCCGTGCCTCCGACGACGGCATGCTGAACCTCACTGCGGAGCTCCCGGCGGTCGTCTCCATCACGGAGTCCTTCCCCGATGCCCGCTTCCCCAACTTCAAGGGGATCATGGCCGCGAAGAAGAAGCCAATGACCCAGCTCACCCTCGCCGATCTCAACGTCAACGCGGAGGACTTCTCCGTCCCCCGCTCGATCATGACCCAGGTCGCCGAATGCCCGCCCCGTGAGGCCGGCATCAAGGTGACCGACGACGGCTCGGCTGCAGCCCAGCTCGCCGACTACCTCGCACAGAACAAGCTGATCTAGGAGCTCCCATGCAGTTCGCAGACGATTCCATCCTCGCCGTCGTGTCCGCCACGTTGGACGGCGGTGTCCCCGGCTACGCCGCGGAGATCCTCGGTGCAGCCAGCACCCTGGGCACCCCGGTGGCCCTGTTCCTCCATTCGCCCGACGCCGACTCAACCGCCGCGGCAACCCGTCTCGGTGAGCTCGGTGCCGCGCAGGTCCTCGCCGCCGAGGTCCCCGCCGACCAGCTCGGCGGCCCCTCCGTCGATGCCGTCATCAGCGCCGACGAGGCCTGCACACCCCAGGCTGTCCTCTTCGGGCACTCCGTCGAGGGCCGCGACATCGCCGCCCGTTTCGCCGTCCGTTCCCGTCGGGCACTGATCACGGACGTGGTCAATGTCTCCCGTGACGACGAGGGCATCATCGGTCATCACTCCGTCTACGGCGGCAACTACCAGCTGGTCTCCGCCACCACGTTCGGTGCCCCGGCGATCACGGTCCGGCTCGGTGCCGTCGACACGCGTGCCGAAGCCGCTGCCGGCTCCCTCAGCTCCCTGACGGTGACCCCCTCGGCGCGTCGCTCCGCAGCGGTCGTGAGCAGTGAGCCGGCCGTGGTCAACACCGAGCGCCCGTCGCTGCTCGGCGCCAAGACCGTCGTCTCCGGCGGCCGCGGCTTCGGTTCCCCGGAGGGCTTCGCACTGGTCACAGACCTCGCCGACAGTCTCGGAGCTGCCGTCGGTGCCTCCCGCGCCGCCGTCGACGCCGGCTACGTCGAGCACACCGCCCAGGTCGGGCAGACCGGTGTCTCCGTCACCCCGGACCTCTACATTGCACTGGGCATCTCCGGCGCGATCCAGCACCTCGCCGGCATGCAGACCTCCAAGACCATCATCGCCGTCAACAAGGACGCCGACGCCCCGATCTTCGACATCGCCGACTTCGGCATCGTCGGCGACGTCTTCGAGATCGTCCCCAAGCTCGTCGACGAGATCAACGCCCGAAAGGTGTGATCCCCGTGTCCACCACTGTCACCACCCGCATCCGCCAGGGGCTGCCCCGCATCCCCAATGGCGCCCCATGGCCGCCCGTCACCGAGACGGAGACCACCTACTCGCCAGCCGCCGCCCCTGTGGCTGCCGCACCCACCGTTTCTGTACCCGTCGTACCTGAGACACCAGTGGTCGCCGAGGTCCCCGAGGGTACCGCCGCTCCGGCCCAGGTTGCCGTCAGCGCGGAACTGCGCCGCGGCCTCCCCCGTATCCCGGGCGGCGAGCCCTGGCCGCCGGCCACCGTCACGGCTCCGACCGCTGCTGCCCCGACCACTCCGGTGGCTGCCGTTGCAGAGCAGACACCGGATGCCGTCACCACCCCGGCTGCGGCACCTGCCACAGCGGCAGCCGTCGCTGCACCGGCGGTTGCGCCCTCGTCCGTCGAGTCCGTCACCGAGGAGGTCTCCCTGCGCCGTGGTCTGCCGCGTGTCGCCGGTGGCGCACCATGGCCGGAGGTGGCATCGGCGGCTGTGACGACGACCCGCGTCGTCGAGAAGCAGCCTGCGCCTGTCGTGGAGCAGACTGCGGCAGCGGCGGCAGCAGCACCCGCACCGACACCGACACCTGCACCGGCACCTGCAGCACCGCAGAAGACGGCGGGCGTCGACAAGTCGACGTCCCATGCCGAACCGAAGCCGGAGGCGAAGCGCTACGGCCGGTTCACCCTGGCCCAGTGGCTGCTGGGTGCCGGCGCGCTCGTGGCGCTCGGTGTCATCGTGATGTTCCTCGCGCGCTGGTTCCTCGGCACCGACACCGGCTCCGCGTTCGTCGAGCGCTACCCGGGTACCGCACCGATGCCGGAGTCCGCACCGGTCGGAGTTCCCGCGTGGCTGGCCTGGTCGCACTTCTTCAACGTGTTCCTCATGGTCCTGATCATCCGCTCCGGTCTGCAGATCCGGGGCGAGCGGCGCCCACCCGCCTACTTCACCGCACGCAGCGGCAAGGGCGGCAAGATCAGCCTCACCATCTGGTTCCACCAGGCCCTCGATCTGCTCTGGGTCATCAACGGTGCCGTCTTCTTCGTGCTCCTCTTCGCGACGGGCCAGTGGATGCGCATCGTCCCCACCAGCTGGGAGGTATTCCCGAACGCCCTCTCCGCGGGCATCCAGTACCTCTCCTTCAACTGGCCGACCGAGAACGGTTGGGTCCACTACAACGGGCTGCAGGAGCTGGCGTACTTCGTCACCGTGTTCATTGCGGCACCGCTGGCGATCATCACTGGCCTGCGCATGAGCTCCATCTGGCCGAAGAACAACCAGAAGCTCAACTCCCTCTACCCGGCCGAGATCGCCCGTGCCGTCCACTTCCCGGTGATGCTGTACTTCGTGGCATTCATCTTCATGCACGTGCTGCTGGTGTTCCTCACCGGCGCACTGCGGAACCTGAACCACATGTTCGCAGCCCGCGGCTCCGTTGATCCTGACGTGTACGCCGGGGACTGGACAGGCCTGATCGTCCTCCTGATCGCCATCGTTGTGACCGCCGGCGCGTGGTTCGCCGCCCGTCCCCTCCTGATTTCCCCTGTTGCCGGACTTTTCGGGGAGGTCACCACGAGATAACCCACACAAACTTTCTGTGCTGCAGAAGACGCACCCCACCGTCGCGCGGGGTGCGTCTTCTCATTGGTGGGGTCCGCAGCTGCGGGCCCCACTCATGCTTGTCGACGCCCCCTTCGTCTCCCCTGCCGCCGCTGACCGCGCCCCGGGCGTCCGGGGCCCCTGCGCCCCCTCCAGACACCGACGGTGCGCGGGCTTCCCCCGACCATCTCCCGGGCTCCCGTCGACGGACGGCGCCCCCTCTGCGGCCCCGTGGGCACCATTCCCTGTCTTCATCTCCAGACGACTCTGCGGCCGCTGGCGGCAGGCCCCAGCCGGGTTGACGCCATCCTGCCCGGGTGGTGCGGGCATCAGGGGCATGACGCAGGCACAGAGGACGGCCCGGCTGCGCGTTCAGGCACGGCCTGCACCCACCTCCGACGCAGACACAGGCCCCGGGACGGCACCAGGGTTAAGCCGGCAGGAGAAGGGGACACATCGACGCAGACACAGGCCCCGGTACGGCACTCTCGCCTACATCCAGGGGCAGGACGTCCCAGCAGCAGGTGCCGGGGTGCCGGCGGGCATCGACAAGCATGAAGAAGGGCCCCTTCCCGGAGGAAGGGGCCCAACTACAGGGGGTCAGAGTCGGCGGAGCGTGAGACTCTGCTCGGCACGGCCGACAGGGCCGTGGATGTCGTGGAGGACGGAGCTGGTCAGGCCGACTCCGTCGCGACCCCACGCGACGGTGGTGTCCAGACCGGTCCACGGGCCGGTGGGCTGACGGAAGAGATGGACGGTGAGGTCGACGTTCGGGTACGCCCACTCCTCCGGCCCCTGCTGCGGGTTGATGCCGTTGGCGACGTCGATACTGGCGAAGTACTGGGCGATCTCGATGGGGTCCTCGCCCTCCACGAGCACGTTCGGGGTTCGGAGCCAGGCAGCTCCGCGACCCGGCGTCCTCTCCCTCGCCTGCCGTGCCTCCATCTGACGGATGAATCCGCCTGCCCACAGCTCGGTGAGGTCCCTCTCGGGAGACTCGTCCGGTGGGGGGAGCTGCTCGGCGCTGACCGCCTCGACCTCGGAGGTGTCGGAGGTGGCGAGGTACCACGCGCGGGCCGTGATCACGCTGCGGCCGCCGATGGTGGCGGTGGCCTGGACGAGTTCGATGGTGCGGCCGGGACGCAGCGTCTCGACGTGCACGTCCACCTCCGCGAACGGGAGACGGCCGAGGATGTCGAAGGAGACACGGCTGAGGACGAGCCCATTGTGGGGACGGGTGCATTCGATTTCATGGACCATCAGGCCGGCGAGGGAGCTGAAGTGGTAGTCCTCCGGGGACCAGGCGCCCTCCGCGTGGCGGGTGGGCCGGAAGGTGGTCTGTCCCGTGCGGGTGAAGAAGTGGTCGTTCATGAGCTCCCCTGCCCTAGTTCCGGTACAGCAGCAGGGCATCACCCTGGCCGCCACCGCCACACAGGCTCACGCCCGCCTTGCCGGCACCGCGACGGTCGAGCTCCTGCGCCGCGGCGAGCACCAGGCGGGCACCGGAGGCACCGATCGGGTGGCCGAGGGCGATGGCACCACCGTGGATGTTGCACCGCTCCGCCGGGTAGTCGAGGTCACGCAGGGACTGCACGGCGACGGCACCGAAAGCCTCGTTGATCTCGATGAAGTCCAGGTCCCCGGCCTCCCAGCCGGCGCGCCTGAGCGCGGCCTTGAGGGAGTCGGCGGGCTGGGAGTGCAGGGAGTTGTCCGGGCCACCGGTCTGGCCGGCGGCGCCGACGACCGCGAGGTAGTCGAGGCCGTGCTCCTCCGCCCAGGAGCGGCGGGTGAGGACGACGGCTGCAGCACCATCGGAGATCGGGGACGCATTGCCCGCGGTGATGGAACCGTCGCGGGAGAAGGCCGGACGCAGGCCGGAGAGGGACTCGGTGGTGGTGTCGGCACGGACACCCTCGTCCGCGGAGACGACGACCGGGTCACCCTTGCGCTGCGGGATGGAGAGGGGGGCGATCTCGGATTCGAAGACGCCGGCCTCCTGCGCGGCGGCGGCGCGCTGGTGGGAGACGGCGGCGATCTCGTCCTGCTCTGTACGGGAGATGTTCAGGTCGGCGAGCGGGCCCTCGGTGAGGACACCCATGGAGACACCGTCGGCGGCGTCGGTGAGGCCGTCGACCTCGGAGGTGTCGGCCAGCTCCATGGAACCGAAGGCACGTCCCTGACGGGCACCGCGGACCACGTGGGCCGCGTTGGTCATGGATTCCTGGCCACCGGCGACGACGACATCGGCATCGCCGAGGCGGATGAGGCGGGCCGCGTGGATGACGGCGTCGAGGCCGGAGAGGCAGACCTTGTTGACGGTCTCGGCGACGACGCGCGGATCGAGGCCGGCCTTGAGGGCCGTCTGGCGGGCCGGGTTCTGGCCGGCGCCCGCCTGGAGGACCTGGCCCATGATCACGTGGTCCACGTCGGAGGGTTTGACCCCGGCGCGCTCCACGGCGTGGCGGACGGCGTGGGCGCCGAGCTCCACGGCACTGAGGGAGGAGAGAGCGCCGAGAAGCTTGCCCTGGGGGGTGCGTGCTCCGGCGAGGATGACGACGTCATCGGCGTGGGGGGTGCGGTTGCTCATGTTGGGCTATTCCCTTTCTTCCAGCTCGACGACGTAGTTCGCGTCGGTGTTCTCTTCGATGTCACGGAGGGTCACGCCGGGGGCGATCTTCCGCAGGATGAGGTGGTCTTCGGCGACGTCGAAGCTCCCCATGTCGGTGATGATCCGGTCGACGACGCCGATTCCGGTGAGCGGCAGGTCGCACTGCTTCTTCAGCTTGGGCCGGCCGTCGCGGGTGACGTGCTCGGTGAGTACCAGGACGCGCGGGGTGCCTGCGACAAGATCCATCGCGCCGCCCATGCCCTTGACCATCTTGCCGGGGATCATCCAGTTCGCGAGGTCACCCGACTGGGAGACCTCCATGGCACCGAGGACGGCCATCTTCACCTTGCCGCCGCGGATCATGCCGAAGCTGGTGGCGGAGTCGAAGATGGCGGCACCGGGGACGAGGGTGACGGTCTGCTTGCCGGCGTTGATGAGGTCTGCGTCCTCCTCCCCCTCGTACGGGAAGGGGCCCATACCGAGGATGCCGTTCTCCGACTGGAGGATGACGTTGACGCCCTCCGGGAGGTTGTTGGCCACCAGCGTCGGGATGCCGATGCCGAGGTTGACGTAGTCACCGTCGTTGAGTTCCCGGGCCGCCTCGGCAGCCATCTGGTCGCGGGTCCAGCCCTTGGTGGACACTGTGGTGGTCATGTCAGATCTCCTTTCCGACGGTCGCACGCGGGCGGGTGGTCCGCTGCTCGATCGGCTTCTCGCGGTCGTCCGCGGCGACGATGTGGTCGACGTGGACGCCCGGGGTGGTCACGTGCGCCGGGTCAATGCCACCGAGGGGCAGGATCTCCTCGCACTGGGCGAGGGTGACCAGGCCGGACTCGGCGCACAGCGGGTTGAAGTTGCGGGCGGTGGCGCGGTAGACGAGGTTGCCGCTGACATCGCCCTGCCAGGCGTGGACCAGGCCGACATCGGCGACGATGCCGCGCTCCATGACGTAGGTGCGGCCGTCGAAGTTCTTCGTCGGCTTGCCCTCTGCGACGAGGGTGCCCACACCGGTGGCGGTGAAGAAGGCGGGGATTCCGGCGCCGCCGGCACGGAGCCGCTCGGCGAGGGTGCCCTGCGGGTTGAACTCGACCTCGAGTTCGCCGGCGAGGTACTGGCGGGCGAACTCGTGGTTTTCACCGACGTAGCTGGCACACACCTTGCTGACCTGGTTGTTCTCGAGGAGGATGCCGAGTCCCTGCCCGTCGACGCCCATGTTGTTGCTGACGATGGTGAGGTTCTTCCGGCCGACGTCACGCAGTGCCTCGATGAGGACGTACGGGACGCCGCAGAGCCCGAATCCACCGACGGCGAGGGTCATGCCGTCCTTGACGTGCTCCGCGATGAGTTCGCGGACGTCGTCCCTTCGCTTGTCGATTCCCACTAGAGCCACCCCAGAACCTTCGGTGCCATCTCGCGCAGCGCGACCTTGCGCACCTTGCCGGAGACGGTCATCGGGTACTCGTCGACGACGGCGACATAGCGCGGGACCTTATGGCGTGCCAGCTTGCCGTGGGCGAACTCGGCGACCTGCTCGGCGGTGAGGTCCTCCACGCCTTCGTGGAGGATGACCCACGCCATGATCTCCTCACCGTAGTGGTCATCCGGGACGCCGATGACCTGGGCGTCGACGATGTCCGGGTGCGTGAAGAGGAACTCCTCGATCTCGCGCGGGTAGACGTTCTCTCCACCACGGATGAGCATGTCCTTGAGGCGGCCGGTGACGGCGAGGTAGCCGTCCTCGTCGAGCTCACCGAGGTCACCGGTCCGCATCCAGCCGTCCGGGGTGAGAGCCTCGCCGGTCTTCTCCTCGTGGTCCCAGTAGCCCTTCATGACGGAGTAGCCACGGACGAGGATCTCGCCCTTGGCCCCGATCGGGAGGGTCTCACCGGTGTCCTCGTCGACGATCTTGCACTCGAGGTGCGGCATGATCTGACCGACGGTGTTGACGCGCTTGTCCAGGGGGGCGTCGAAACGCGTCTGGAAGGAAACCGGGGAGGTCTCGGTCATGCCGTAGCAGATGGAGATGCCCTCCATGTTGAAGTGGGTCATGACGTCGCGCATGGTCTTCGACGGGCAGGACGTGCCGGCCATGATGCCGGTGCGCAGGGTCGACAGGTCGTAGGGGCTGCCGTAGTCGATGTGGTCGTCGGCCTCCTCCAGCTCGGTGATGAACATGGTGGGCACGCCGTACAGGGAGGTCGCCCGAGCGGAGTGGACCGCCTTGAGGGTCTCCCGGGGTTTGAAGGTCGGGCCCGGGATGATCATGCAGGCACCGTGGGTGAAGCTGGCGATGACGCCCATGACCATGCCGAAGGTGTGGAAGAACGGCACCGGGGTGCACACGCGGTCCTCCTCGGTGTAGCCGAGGTTCTCGCCGACGAAGAAGCCGTTGTTGAGGATGTTGCGGTGCGTCAGAGTCGCACCCTTCGGGAAGCCGGTGGTGCCGGAGGTGAACTGGATGTTGACGGGGTCGTTGTTGTCCAGGTCGCGGGTGTACTCGGAGAGGTCGTCGATCTCGCCGTGGATGGCGTCGTACCAGTCGGTGGAGCCGAAGTAGATGATGTTCTTCAGCTTGACGCCACGCTGCTTGCGAGCCTCGTTGAGCATGGTGCGGTAGTCGGAGTCCTTGAAGCGTGGGGCCGCGAAGATCATCTTCACGCCGACCTTGGCCAGGACGTAGTTGAGCTCGCTCTGACGGTAGGCCGGGTTGATGTTCACCAGGATGAGACCCAGGTGGTGGCAGGCCCACTGGACCACGAGCCACTCCCAGCGGTTCGTTGACCAGATGCCGATGCGGTCGCCCTTGCGGTAGCCGTGGCGGATGAACGCCGAGGCCAGGCGGAGGACGGTGTTGTAGAACTGCTCGTAGGTGTAGGTCTTGTCGGCGTAGACGTCGACGACCGCCTCGCGGTTGGGGTACTTCTCGACGATCGCGCGCAGCATCTGCCCCAGGGTGTCCTCACGCAGCGGGGCAGCGCCCTGGTCGATGGTGCAGCCGATGACGTGGGAGAGCTTGTTGCCGTCCTCGTCGACGACGATGGAGCCGTAGGGGGTGGAGATGGTCGAGAGGGTGGAGAGGGTGGTGAGAACGTTGGTGGTCATTTCTGCTTCTTCTTTCTGTGTTCAGGATTCGGCACGTTGGACGATGGCCTGGGCCTGGCGGAAAAGTGGGGCGTCGACCATGCGGCCGTTGAAGCTGAAGGCTCCGTCGTTGTGCTCGGCGGCGGCGAGGAGCTGCCGGGCGAAGTCCAGATCCTCCTCGGTGGGCAGGTAGGACTCTCGGATGACGGCCACCTGCGAGGGGTGGATGCAGCAGGTGCCGACGTAGCCGAGGGCGGCAGCGTCCTCGGCCTCCGCGCGGAGGCCGTCGATGTCCCCGATGTCCACGTGCACGGAGTCGAGGGAGGCCTTGCCGTGGGCGGCGGCAGCAAGCTGCACCTGCGCCCGGGCGAAACGGGGGACGTCCCGGTAGGTGCCGTCTGCGAGGCGGGAGGTGGTGCCACCGAGGCCGGCGACGAGGTCCTCCGCGCCCCAGAAGAGGGCCACCACACCCTCGGCCGCGGCGATCTCCTCTGCCCGCAGGACACCGAGCGGGGTCTCGACGAGGGCGATGACGGCGGCGCCGGGCAGCACCCGGGTGACCGACTCGACATCAGCCACGCTCTCGGTCTTGGAGAGCATGATCTGGTGGAAGGGGCTCCCGGCCACGGCCGCGAGATCCGCAACGTGATCGGAGGTGTCGGCCGGGTTCACGCGGACGATGACGCGGGAGGGGTCGAGGGTGGACAGGCGGATACCCTCACGTGCGCTTTCACGGTTGGCGGGGCGGCAGCCGTCCTCCAGGTCAATGATGACCAGGTCAGCGCGGGCGGCGGCCTTGGCGAAGAACTCGGGGCGGTCGGCCGGGGCGAACAGCAGTGCCGGGCCGGCGGGGATCCAGGTGGTCATCTACTCTTCTCCTTCGGGTCGGCAGCGGACCATGGTGGAACGAACGGCGCGGCAGACGATGTCGCCGTGCTGGTTACGGCCGATGTGCTCGAGCTCGACGATCCCCTGGCCGGGACGCGACCTGGAGAGTCGCTTGCCGGTGCAGACGGTCTCGGCGTAGAGGGTGTCACCATGGAACATCGGGGCCGGGAAGGCCACCTCGGTGAAGCCGAGGTTTGCGACGATGGTCCCGAGGGTGAGCTGCGAGACGGACAGGCCGACCACCGTGGACAGGGTCCACATGGAGTTGACCAGTCGCTGGCCGTCGAAGCCGGGCTGACCGGACGACCAGTGGGCGTCGAGGTGCAGCGGCTGGGTGTTCATGGTGAGGGTGGTGAAGACGACGTCGTCGGCCTCGGTGACGGTGCGGCCCGGGCGGTGAAGGTAACTCACGCCCGTCTCGTACTCCTCGAACCACAGGCCCCGCTGCTCGATGGAACGGGAGGTCACGGCGGTGTCGGTCATGGTGGTGTCTCCTTACAGTCCCAGCTCGCGGGCGATCAGCATGAGCTGCACCTCGGAGGTGCCCTCACCGATCTCGAGGATCTTGGAGTCGCGGTAGTGGCGGGCGACACGGTACTCGTTCATGAAGCCGTAGCCGCCGTGGATCTGGGTGGCATCGCGGGCGTTGTCCATCGCAGCCTCGGAGGAGATGAGCTTGGCGATGTAGGCCTCCTTGCGGAAGTCCAGGCCCTTGACCATGAGTGCAGCGGCGGCCATCCAGGCGAGGCGGGCGGCGTGGACGCGGGCCTCCATGCGGGCGATCTTGAAGGAGACGGCCTGGAACTCGGAGATCGGCTTGCCCATGGACGTGCGCTCCTTGGCGTATTTCACGGACTCATCGACGCAGCCCTGCGCGGCACCGGTGGCCAGGGCGGCGATGGCGACGCGACCCTCCGCGAGGATGGACAGGAAGTTGGCGAAACCACGACCGCGCTCACCGAGCAGGTTCTCCTGGGGGACGCGGACATCGGTGAAGGTCAGCGGGTGGGTGTCGGAGGCGTTCCAGCCGACCTTGTCGTAGGCGGGCTCGACGGTGAATCCCGGGGTGCCGTTCGGGACGATGATCGTGGAGATCTCCTTGCGGCCGTCCTTCTCGCCGGTGACGGCGGTGACGGTGCACAGCGAGGTGATGTCGGTGCCGGAGTTGGTGATGAACTGCTTGGAACCGTTGATGATGAAGTCGCCGCCGTCCTCACGCGCGGTGGTGCGGGTGGCGCCTGCGTCGGAACCGGCGCCCGGCTCGGTCAGGCCGAAGCCGGCGAGCTTCGTGCCGGCGGTGAGGTCCGGGAGCCACTGCTGCTTCTGCTCCTCGTTGCCGAAGTGGAAGATAGGCATGGCACCCAGGCCGACGCCGGCCTCCAGGGTGATCGCCACGGACTGGTCCACGCGGGCGAGCTCCTCGAGGGCGATGCCGAAGGAGAGGTAGTCACCGCCCATGCCCCCGTATTCCTCCGGGAAGGGCAGACCGAACAGGCCCATCTCGGCCATGCCGTTGACCACCTCGTAGGGGAAGGTGTGGTCGCGGTCGTGCTGTGCCGAGACCGGGTCGACGACCTCGTTGGCGAACTCGCGGACCACGTTCTGCAGCTCGCGGTACTCCTCGGGAAGATCGGTGATGTTGATGTCAGACATGATGGGATTCCTTTGCGTGAGTGTGTTTCTGGGGGAAAGTCAGGGGGTCAGTCGTCGGCGGCGACGCTGGCGAGTGCCTTGCCGGCGGGGACCTGGTCGCCCGCCGAGCAGTGGTAGGCGACGATTCCGTCGTGCGCGGCCCGGAGGACGTGCTCCATCTTCATGGCCTCGACCACGAGGACTGCGTCTCCGGCGGAGACCCGGCTGCCCGGTGCGGTGGACAGTGCGATGACGGTGCCCGGCATCGGGGAGGACAGGGTGCCGTCGCCGTCGGAGTCCTCGTCGGCCCGGGAGCGGGCGACGTGCTCCTGACGCAGCACCCAGGTGCCCTCGTCGGAGGAGACAACTGTCTCGGGGGTGGCTCCGTTGCTGATGGTCTCGACCTGCCAGTGGCGGGTGAGTCCGTCGACGGTGACACGCCAGGAGTCGCCGTCCCGGTGCACGGTGGCCGACACGGTGCGGGGCTCCGCCCGTGCCTCCTCATCCTCGGAGGTGAAGCCGGCGACCGCGTCGTGGACCGTGACCTCGGCGGAGGCCGGCGTACCGCGCAGGGAGATGAGGCTGGAGCCGCCGTTCCAGGCGAAGCGGACGCGCTGCTCCGCCGGGAGGCCGGGGCGCCAGCCGTCCGGGATGGCCCAGGCGGAGCCCGGCTTGTCCGGCCAGCGCTGGGCGAGCCACACCATGGCGGAGGCGACGAGAGCGTCGTCCGGGACGTCGGAGACGCGGTAGTCGTCGACCACCTCGTCGAGCAGTCCGGTGTGCAGGTCGCCGGCGACGACCTCGGGGATGTTGATGAGGAAGCGGCAGAAGTCGGTGTTGACCCCGACGCCTGCGACGACGGTGTTGGCCAGGGCCCGGTCAAGGCGGCTGAGTGCCTCGGCACGGTCGGCGCCGTGGACGATGACCTTCATGAGCATCGGGTCGTAGAGGGAGGAGATCTCCGAGCCATCGGTGATGCCGGAGTCGACGCGCACGCCCGGGCCGGTCGGCTCGACGACGCTGGCGATGCGGCCGCCGGTGGGCAGGAAGCCGTTGGCGGGGTCCTCGGCGTAGATGCGGGCCTCGAAGGAGTGTCCGGTCAGGGTGATGTCCTCCTGGCGGATCGGCAGCTCCTCGCCGCGGGCGACCGCGAGCTGGAGGGCGACGAGGTCGTGGCCGGTGACCATCTCGGTGACGGGGTGCTCGACCTGGAGGCGGGTGTTCATCTCCATGAAGTAGAAGTCGTCCGGGCGGGCAGCAGGGACGATGAACTCCACGGTGCCGGCACCGACGTAGCCGACGGAGCGGGCGGCGTCGCAGGCGGCCTGGCCGATGGCTTCGCGGGTGGCGGCGTCGAGAAGCGGGCTCGGGGCCTCCTCGATGACCTTCTGGTGGCGGCGCTGCAGGGAGCACTCGCGCTCGCCGAGGTGGATGACGTTGCCGTGGGCGTCCGCGAGGATCTGCACCTCGATGTGGCGCGGGGTGTCCACGAAGTGCTCGAGGAAGAGGGCGTCATCGCCGAAGGCGGACGCTGCTTCCCGACGCGCGGTGACCAGTGCCTCCGGAAGGTCCTTCGGGTCCTCGATGCGGTGCATGCCCTTTCCTCCGCCGCCGGCGGAGGGCTTGATGAGGACCGGGAAACCGATCTCGGGGGCGGCGGCGATGATCTCGTCGTCCGTCAGTCCGGGGCGGGAGATGCCGGGGACGGTGGGGACGTTGCGCGCCTCGACGGCGGCACGGGCGGAGATCTTGTCACCCATGATCTCGATGGCCGAGGCCGGCGGGCCCATGAAGATGATGTCGTTGTCGGCGCAGGCCTGGGCGAAGGTGGAGTTCTCGGCGAGGAAGCCGTAACCCGGGTGGATGGCGTTGGCGCCGGTGCGCCGGGCGGCGGCGATGATCTTGTCGATGACCAGGTAGGACTCGCGGGCCGGGGAGGCTCCGATGTGGACGGCGATGTCGGCGTCCCGGACGTGCGGGGCGTCGGCGTCGGCGTCGGAGTAGACGGCGACGGAGCGGACGCCCTGGTCCTTGAGGGTGCGGATGATGCGGCAGGCGATCTCCCCGCGGTTGGCGACGAGCACCGTGTGAATGTTGTGGGTAGTCATTGTTGTCGTTCTCCTACATACGGAAGATGCCGAAGGCGGTGTCGTCCAGGGGTGCGCTGGAGGCGGTCTCGAGGGCGAGGCCGAGCATGCGGCGGGTGTCGGCCGGGTCGATGACTCCGTCGTCCCAGAGGCGGGCCGAGGAGTAGTACGGGTGGGACTCGGCCTCGAACTTCTCTCGGATCGGAGCCTCGAACTGCTCCTGCTCCTCAGCGGACCACTCGCCGCCGGAGCGCTCGATCTGGTTGCGGCGGACGGTGGACAGGGTCATGGCTGCCTGCGGGCCACCCATGACGGCGATGCGGGCGTTGGGCCACATCCACAGGAAGCGCGGGGAGTAGGCGCGGCCGCACATGGAGTAGTTGCCGGCTCCGAAGGCGCCGCCGATGACGACGGTGAACTTCGGGACGCGGGTGGTGGCGACGGCGTTGACCATCTTCGCGCCGTGTTTGGCGATGCCACCCGACTCGTACTCGCGGCCGACCATGAAGCCGGTGGTGTTCTGGAGGAAGAGCAGCGGGATGCCGCGCTGGTCGCACAGCTCGATGAAGTGTGCGCCCTTCTGGGCGGACTCGGCGAACAGGACACCGTTGTTGGCGATGATGCCGACCGGATGGCCGTGGATCCGGGCGAAGGCGGTGATCAGCGTGGTGCCGAACTCCTCCTTGAACTCGGTGTATTCGCTGCCGTCGACAATCACCTCGATGACCTCGCGCACGTCGTAGGGGACCTTGGAGTCGGCGGGGACGATGTCGTAGAGGTCGGTCTGCGGACGCAGTGGCTCGACGGTGTCGCGGACCTCCCAGTTGGGGGCCGAGTCCAGGGGCAGGGTGTCGACGATCGCCCGGACACGGTGCAGGGCGTCCGCATCGTCGAGGGCCAGGTGGTCGGTGACGCCGGAGACCTTGGAGTGGAGATCACCGCCTCCGAGTTCCTCGGGGGTGACGTCCTCACCGGTGGCGGCCTTCACCAGCGGCGGGCCGGCAAGGAAAATGGTGCCCTGCTCCTTGACGATGACGGCTTCGTCACTCATGGCCGGGACGTATGCGCCGCCTGCGGTGCAGGAGCCGAGGACCGCGGCAATCTGCGGGATGCCCTTGGCTGACATGTTGGCCTGGTTGTAGAAGATGCGGCCGAAGTGATCGCGGTCCGGGAAGACCTCGTCCTGATTGAGCAGCATGGCGCCGCCGGAGTCGACCAGGTAGATGCAGGGCAGACGGTTGTCGTTGGCGATCTCCTGGGCACGGAGGTGCTTCTTGACGGTCATCGGGTAATAGGTACCGCCGGAGACGGTGGCGTCGTTGGCGACGACCATGCAGCGACGTCCGTGGACCAGGCCGATACCGGCGACCACGCCGGCCGCGGAGACATTGCCGCCGTACATGTCGTGGGCGGCCAGCGGGGCCACCTCGAGGAAGGGGCTGCCCGGGTCGAGCAGCTGGACAATGCGCTGACGGGCGAGCAGCTTTCCGCGGCTGATGTGGCGCTCGCGGGCCTTCTCGTTGCCCCCTTCGGCGGTCCGGGCCAGCACTCCGCGCAGATCGGCGACGAGGGACTCGTGCCGTTCGCGGTTGGTCTCTGTTGCAGTCATGGGTTCTCCGTGGGATCGAAGCGGTTTCTGTGACGACTTCAGTTAACGACGATTAACTATATTTCAGGACACTACATCCCAGAAATGTGCCCCACAACACGTCACGTCCCCAACGTTGCCCGCGCCACCCCCGCGGAAACTGTTTTATGAATCACAAAAGCCCCGCCACCTGCGGTGACGGGGCTCACAATGCGGTGGGACAATCCCCCCGCATCACTCGACCAGCAGAGCGGCCAGGGCCATCTTCATAAGATCCTTCCGGAGCTCATCCAGATCCGCCCAGTGCAGAACGTAGCGTGCGGAGTTCACCAGACCGGCCACCATCTGGACCCGGATTCGGGCGGTTGCACGGTCCAGATCCGGACGCGCCCGTTGCAGCGCATCAGCCCACAGTCCCAGATAGGTTCGCTGCAACGATTTGATCTTCTCCCGGACCCCCTCCTCCAGGTTCTCAATCTCCCTCCCCTGCACGCGGATGAAGTCCGCCTCGGTCACGGCGACCTCGACGTGCATCGCGATGAGTTCCTCGAGCACCGCCGTCGGATCCGACTCCGTGGTGAGATCCTTGCGCAGGAACGCGTCCCGCGCACCGTCCACGAGACGGATGGAGATCTCCGTCAGGATGGCCGCCAGCAGGTCCTCCTTGCTGTCGAAGTGCCGGTAGAGACCCGGCCCCGAGATGCCCACCGCAGCCCCCACGTCCCCCAGGCGGGCCTGGTGGAAACCCTTCTCCGCCATGATCCTCGCCGCAGCCAGGAGGATCTCCTCCCGACGTTTCGCCTTGGCCATTTCCCGCACAGTCGCCACTACCGGGCCTCCCGTTCCTGCATAACAGTCGGACCGGAGTGGTCCTACCGCATGACAATCTACTTGATAGGCCAGAGAAAACCTGTTAATCACCTCTAATAACGGACACCCCGGCACGGATCCAGTCCAGTGGCCAGGAGATTCAGCATCACCCGGAGCTGTTTCACCGCCACAGGTGACCACGGCGACGTCGACACGGGACGGGCCTACCGGCGGCGGGAGAGGATCCGTTCGGCCTGGGTGACCAGAGGGGCATCGATCATGACGCCGTCCACCTGGAAGGCGCCCGTATGCTGCGCGGCCCCGGCCACGACGGCCTGTGCCCACTCGACCTGTTCCGCCTCCGGGATGAATGCCCGCCGCACGGTCTCCACCTGCATCGGATGGATGCAGGCGGTGCCGAGGAAACCGGAACGCGCGGCGTCGAGAGCCTCCGCGAACTGGCCGTCCCGGTCACGGAAGTCGGCGTGGATCGCATCGACGGCGAACTTCCCCGCAGCTGCCGCGTGCACGAGTACCTGGGAGCGTGCGTGCCGGATGACGTCGCGGTACTCCCCCACCCCGGACTCATCCGCCTGCCGACGCGAATGCGTCCCGCCCAGGAGCGTGATCAGGTCCTCCGCACCCCAGAACAGACCCACCACCTCCGGATGGCCCACGATGGCGGCGATGTTCACCAGCGCCTGCGGGGTCTCGATCATGGCGATGACGTCCAGGCCCTCCAGCCCCTCCGGCACGACATCCCTCACCTTAGGAACCATGACGGTGCGGATACCCAGCTCGCGGGCGAGAGCGACATCGGCAGGAAAATGCGGAGAATCCGGGCCGATCGTGCGGAGGATGGTCCGGCCGAGATCCAGATCCGCCGCCCGGACCGTGGCATACATGTCACCGCGCTCGCCGGTGCCGGCCCCGTCCTCCAGGTCGACGATTACCGTGTCGGCCCTGGTGAATGCCTTGGGGAGCAGGTCCCCGCGGTGTGCCGGAGCAAAGAGGAGAGCTGGGCCGAGCGCGATCGTTTCCATGTGGCAAGTATGTAGCATCGGAGACATGGAGACATCAGCGCCCCACCTTGCACCGGCCCCGGCAGGCCTGTTCACGCGCGGTGCCGCCACCTTCATCGACCTGACCGTCGTACTTCTGCTCGGCCTCGGCGTGCAGACACTGGTCGCGGACCCCCTGGACCCCGACAGGTTCACTATCGCGACTCTGCTCACCACCGCCATCATCCGCATCATCGCCGAGACGGTCTGGGGCGGCAGCCCCGGTAAATGGCTGACCGGTATCCGTGTGAAATTCCCCGGCGCGCCCAGGCTGCTGCGCCTGCCGCAGTCAATCCTGCGCAACAGCTGGCTGTGGGTGATCCCGCTGTCGATACTGCTCGGGGACATGGTCGCCAGCGTGTGGGCGGCAGCCATCGTGGTGGCGTTCTCCATCATCCTCGGCCCCGACCGACGCTCGGTGGCGGATCTGCTCGCAGGCGCCTTCGTCACGGACCCCAGCGCACCCCGCCGCCCACGCGACCCGCTGGACCACGTCTCCCCTCGCCGCGCGATGGCATGGGGCGTGGACATGGGACTGGCCGCACTCGCGGGTTGGGCTCTGCACAGCCGACTCGACTGGTCCTGGTGGGCGCTGGGACTCGTGGTCCTGGCGGTCCTCAAGATCGCGACCGAAAGCCTCCGCGTGCCGACCCCCGGCAAGGCCATCCTCGGCCTGCGCGTCGAACACCATCCCGGGAAACTCCCCGTGCGGGCGGCCGCCCGCAACCTGTGGATTCTGCCCGCGCTGCTCCTCTCGGCGTTCTTCGATCACCCGCTCCTGCTGGTCGAGTGTTTCATCGCCCTGTCCTTCCTCTACCTGTCCGACCAGCGCAGCGTGACGGACCGCCTCGCGCAGGCCACCGTCACGCGCTGACGCCCCGGAGAGCTGATCCTCTGACAACGACAGAGCCCCCACCCGGAGAGGATCCGGGTGGGGGCTCTGTCTGGTGACACGCTCACGACTAGTGCGCGAAGTGGCGTGCCCCGGTGAAGTACATGGTGACGCCGGCCTTCTCGGCGGCGGCGATGACCTCGTCGTCGCGGATGGAGCCGCCCGGCTGGACGACGGCCTTGACGCCGGCGTCGGCGAGCACCTCGAAGCCGTCCGCGAACGGGAAGAACGCGTCGGAGGCGGCGACGGCACCCCGGGTGCGCTGAACGTCACCGGCGAGGGTGTTGGCGCGCTCGACGGCCAGCTTGGCGGAGTCGACGCGGTTGACCTGGCCCATGCCCACGCCGACGGTGGCGGAGTCACGGGAGATCAGGATGGCGTTGGACTTGACGGCGCGCACCGCGGTCCAGGCGAACTGCAGGTCGGCCAGCACCAGGTCGGAGACCGGCTCACCGGCGGCCAGGGTCCAGTGTGCGGCGGTGTCGCCCTCCGCCTGGAGAGCGTCCCGCTCCTGGACGAGGACACCACCGGAGATCTCCTTGACCTCGAGGCCGGCGCGCTCCAGCGGCTCTGCCTGGAGGACGCGGATGTTCTTCTTGCGGGCGAGGACCTCCAGAGCACCGTCAGCGTAGGACGGGGCGATGATGACCTCGGTGAAGATGTCGGCGACCTGCTCGGCCATGGCGACGGTGACCTCACGGTTCGCGGCGATGACGCCACCGAAGGCGGACATCGGGTCGCACGCGTGGGCGCGACGGTGGGCGTCGGCGATGGAGGTGTCGGACACGGCGATACCGCACGGGTTTGCGTGCTTGATGATGGCCACGCAGGCACGCTCGTGGTCCCAGGCGGCGCGCCAGGCGGCGTCGGCGTCCTGGTAGTTGTTGTAGCTCATCTCCTTGCCGTGCAGCTGCTCTGCGTTGGCCAGGCCACCGGCACCCTTCTCGGCGTAGAGGGCGGCCGCCTGATGCGGGTTCTCGCCGTAACGCAGGGTGGTGGTGAGCTCGTGGGAGGCGCCGATCCACGCCGGGAACTCCGTGGATCCGTCCTCGGCGGCAACCTGCTCGCCGAGCCAGGAGGCGACGGCGACATCGTAGGCCGCGGTGTGGCGGAAAGCGTCGAGAGCCAGGCGGGTGCGCTCAGCGCGGGTGAAGCCGCCGTCCTTGAGTGCTGCGGCAACGTCGTCGTAACGGGCCGGGTCGACGACCACCGCGACAGACGGGTGGTTCTTCGCCGAGGCGCGGACCATGGACGGGCCGCCGATGTCGATCTGCTCGACGCAGGCGTCGAAGTCGGCACCGGACGCGACGGTCTCAGTGAACGGGTAGAGGTTGACCACGACGAGCTGGAAGGGCTCCACGCCGAGGTCATCAAGCTGAGCGAGGTGGTCGTCCTTGCGGGTGTCTGCGAGGATGCCGGCGTGGACCTTCGGGTGGAGGGTCTTGACGCGACCCTCGAGGCATTCGGGGAAGCCCGTGAGCTTCTCGACGGGGGTGACCGGGATCCCCTGGTCAGCGATCTTGGCTGCGGTGGAGCCGGTGGAGACGATCTCCACACCGGCGTCGTGCAGGGCCTGTGCCAGGCCCCCGAGCCCCGTCTTGTCGTACACGCTGATCAGCGCGCGCTTGATTACCTTGCGGTCATCACTCATGGATGAACTCAACCTTCCTGGTGGTCTCGTCGATGGTTGCCGCCCGCAGCACCGACACGATGAGCTGGCGTTCGACCTTCTTGATGCGCTCGTGGAGGGAGCTTTCGGTGTCTTCAGGTTCCACCTCGACCGCCTGCTGGGCGATGATCGGGCCCGTGTCCACGCCCGCGTCGATGTAATGGACAGTGGAACCGGTGACCTTCACCCCGTGGGCGAGCGCATCCCGGACGGCGTGTGCCCCCGGGAAGGACGGCAGCAGCGCCGGGTGGGTGTTGATGATACGGCCGCCGAAGCGGTCGAGGACGCCGGCACCGAGAATCTTCATGAACCCGGCGGACACGATGATCCCCGGGCTCCCCTCCTCGATGACATCAGCGAGCGTGACATTCCAGGCGGCACGGTCCTCACCGAGCTCCACGACCCGTGTCCTGACACCTGCCGCCTCCGCACGCTCCAGCGCCGCGCACGGCACATCGGCAATCACGAGCGAGACGCGGTAGTGGCTGTTCTGATTGTCCAGGATGGACTGCAGCAGCGTGCCACTGCCGGAAACGAGCACAACGACATTAACTGGATCGAGGGTGGAAGTCACCCGTCCGATCCTAGTCCCTGGACCCCGGATCTTCGCTGTTGTCGCCCTCTTCAGGGGAAACTGGGGTGGAGGACGTTTCCGGATCCTCCGATTCCTCCCCTTCTGCGGCCTCGTCAGGTTCTTCAGGTGCCTCGGGTGCCTCGGGGGTCTCAGGTACCTCGGCCTCTGCGGATTCCTCGGGAGCCACCGCCTCCACCGGGTGCTCGAATTCCTCGAATTCCTCGAATTCCTCCGCCTCTTCAGACACCTCTTCGGGGTCCTCGGCTCCGGCCTCCTCTGCAGCAGGCTCCTCGCCCGTCTCCCCCGACGTGTCCTCCGTCGCCTCCTCGACGACATCGCCCTCGAGAACCTCAAGTTCCTCATCCTCCGGCAGCACCGGCTCCTCCATCGGGAGGTCCTCCTCCGGGGCGGCCGAGGCCCGGGCCCGGCTGTCCGCCAGCTTGCCGACGAGCGCGGCCGCCACACCGATCCCGGCGGTCCAGGCGAAGGCCAGGCCTGCGGTCAGCCAGGCCATCGGGCCTGCGACACCGAGGTACCCGACCTGCCCCGTGGTGAAGTAGGAGGTCACCAGCACGAGCAGCGCCACGATCCCGGCCGCAGCCAGGGTCTGCACCACGGTGAAACGCACACTGCCGAGGACGTAGGCCACCGCCATGGACGTGACCAGCAGGAGCAGAATCGACCACTGGTGCGCCCAGCCGGGGATGAGCGCGAACAGGGGCATGGGCGGCAGGGCCGTCAGGTCGATGGCGTAGAGGGAGATGGAGGAGGCACCGATGTGGAACTCCGATCCCAGCATCACCGTCGCTGCAGCGAACACAGCGTTGGGAAGGTAGAGCAGGGAGATCAACACGGTGCCGGCATACCCGGCGCCACTGTTATATACGGAGAGGACCTCCGCCTGACGGGACCAGCCGGCCACGAGCAGCACCAGCAGCAGCACGAGGGCCGCCCCCGCCCAGAGGGAGAGAATCCTTACGGCGGTCGCAGCGGCGTCGGCCCACCAGTCCGGCGCACCGTAACGGCGCAGCAACGCACGCCACAGGCGGCCCCCCATGCCCAGCACAAAGGCCAGCCCGTGCACGAGCAGGGTGCGGGCCACCGCATGCCCGAGCGGTGGCGGTCCGACGTCAAAAACCCGGCCGGCGTCCCACATCATGGCCGCGGCGATGAGAGTCAGCACCAGAGGAACGAGAAGGATGCCGACCGCGATGACAAGCAGATCGGCGATACTCACCCGACGACGCACCGCCACGTGGATGCGACGGGCGACAAGCGCGATGAGCCCGATGGTCGGCAGGAGTGGGAGAACACCGAGCGTGATGCCGTCCGCAGTTACCGGAACGAGATTTATGATCAACCACAGCTGTGCGATGGTGGCAGGCAAAGCAGCCAGTGTGGTACGAGTCACAAGCAGGCCGACGAGTGCCACCACGATGACCCCGAGCACCACCACGAGGGAGGGCACGAGGAACACGGCGAGGTGCCGACGGAACCGTCCGGACACACCTACGGGAGCGGACGTCTCCCGCGGTACACGGGAAGGTGCGGGACCGCGAGCGGCCGCACTACCTGCAGGGGAGCCTCCGGCGCGGATCCTGCGGGGGCGCCGACTGGGCCGGGACTGGGGGCTGGTCTTTCTGCTCATCACCTTCCCACTGTGCCACGCAGACGCGGACGAATACAGAGCGGCACGACCGGGGAGAGGGGGATGCAACGATCCCCAGGCGAGTGACGGTCCAGGAAATTTCCCCCACACCGGTTGCCACCCGGGAATCGAGACGCTACTGTTACCGTCCGTAGGTAACAAAGAGGTCACAATCCCGTTACTCAACGGATGTGACCGACGACGGAAGAAGGCTTCATGCGCATGACGACTGAGCGGTCGACCCGAGGTAAGCACCGCAAGATCACCACCTCGCAGACCATGAAGGGTCGCATCGCCCTCGTCACCGTCGCCACCGGCGCCGTATCCACCGCCGGCGTCGGTGGAGCAGCCGCCGCCCAGATCCAGGCGCAGGACACCGAGCAGGCAGCCGAGGTCACCACCCCGGAGTATGCCCTCGCCGCCGACACCGCCGAGATCTCCGGCAGCCCCGCCCCGGAGGCCACCCCGCAGATCCTCGCGATCGCCGAGTTCAAGCCGGCTGCGTACATCGAGGAGCAGATCGTCAAGGCGGTCGAGTACAGCACCGCCCGCGCCGAGGCCGACATGGCCCTGCGCGCACCGTCCGTCGTCAAGCCGGCCGAGGGTGCATTCACCTCGGGCTTCGGTCCGCGCTGGGGCGCCATGCACAGCGGCATCGACATCGCCAACGCCATCGGCACCCCGATCCTCGCGGTGATGGACGGCGAGGTCATCGACTCCGGCCCGGCCTCCGGCTACGGCAACTGGATCCGCATCCGGCACGAGGACGGCTCCATCTCCATCTACGGCCACATGGAGACTCTCGACGTCGTCGCCGGTCAGCGTGTCTTCGCCGGCCAGAAGATCGCCGGCATGGGCAGCCGTGGCTTCTCCACCGGTTCCCACCTCCACTTCGAGATCCACCCGGGCGGCGCAGGCGCCATCGACCCGGTGCCGTGGTTCGCAGATCGCGGCATCACCATCGCATAAATAGACCATATTTCGCCCCGGCCAGGATTCTGGCCGGGGCTTTGTGGATTCTTGCCGCGGGCCAGCTTACCGGGCAACCGGTAGGTTACCGGGTAACCTTCCCGTCAGCCTACGCAAGGAAACACCATGTCCATCAAGCACTCACTGCTCGCGATGCTCGCCGACGGGGAGCATTCCGCCGGCCAGCTCCAGCAGCAGTTCAGCGAGCGGACTCAGGACGTCTGGCCGTTGAACATCGGCCAGGTCACCCAGACCCTGGCGCGCCTGGAGCGCGACGACCTCATTGAGGTCGCCGGCACCATCACGGGCGCCAACAACCGCCCCGCCGACACCTACCGGCTCACCGACACCGGCCGGGAGCTGCTCACCGAATGGTGGGCCAGCCCCGTCCGACGCGCCGCCAGCGAGCGCGACGAGCTCGTCATCAAGGTCGCCCTCGCGGCACAGAACCGCAGCGTCGACCTCATCGGCCTGCTCGACCGGCAGCGCCGCGCCACCATCGCCCAGCTCCAGGAGCTCAACCGCACATCCCGCAGCCTCGACCACACCCGCACAGCCGAACGCATCCAGGTGGAGCGCCGGATCTTCGAGAGCTGCAGAACGTCACCTGTGTCTTCGGCACCGGCGCCCGCCGGGTCGTCGCCCTCGAGGATGTCTCCGTGACCCTGGAACCGGGTGAACTCGTCGCCATCATGGGACCCTCAGGCTCCGACAAGTCCATCCTCCTCAATGTCGCAGGCCTCCTGCAGCCACCCACCTCCGGCCGCGTGCTCGTCGACGGCGTCGATGCCGCCGACCTCTCTCCCGCCCGTGTCGCCATAGAGATCCTGGAACGTCCGGCTGCCCTCGTCTCCACCGGTCATCCCCGTGGGGAGCTGACCGTCTGGGAGACCATCTTCAATTCCGTCACCGGGCAGAGTCGTACGCAGGCAGAGCGATCCTTCCCCACCGTCCCGGTGCTGCCGGAGTTCTCGCAGGCGGTGCTGTTCACCCCGTCCGCCCTCGCGGAACTGGGGGTGGACACCGGCTAC
>CAJDUQ010000025.1_pt1 | contig 27539 bp, 20 predicted proteins | sample 7390901 | NCBI WGS metagenome assembly CAJDUQ01 (sample SAMEA7055691, study PRJEB34461) | soil metagenome | biome: terrestrial ecosystem; feature: Peninsula; material: soil | place: Antarctica | collected 2016 | reverse complement strand
CACTGGTCACTCGTCATCGCCGCGTGGCTGCTGCCCCTCATCGCCGCCGCCGGTCTCACTGGTCGCACGCACCTGCAGTGGGGCGCATTGTGGGCCGCCTCCCTCACCCCCACCGGCGGGCTGTTCGCCCTGCTCACGGCGCTGGCCACTGCGCGTGGCCACCGGGGGCCCACGGCGCTGGTCGGCCTCGTCTGCTGCCTGCCGTGGCTCCTGCCGGGGGTGCTGCTCTCCGGCGGGGAGACCAGTGCCGCCTCCGTCGCCGCCTTCGCCCCGCGTGCCGAGGGCTGGCCCGGTGGGCAGGTCGGTGCCGTGATCTCGGTGCTGGGACTGGGCGGCATCTGGAACGCCGGGGCCGTCCCGCTGTCCCGCACGCTGGGCGCCGCCCTGGTCGGCGTCCTCCTGTTCGCGTTGCTTCTCACCCGGGTGCGTCACGTCCCGCTCCCGCTGCTCGCGCTCGCCGGTCTGGGATTCGGTGGTGCGCTCCTGCCCGTTGTGCTCCCCGACCTCTGGACCACGGCCCTGACCTCCGTGCCGGGCGCCGGTCTGCTGCGCGACGCCAGCAAGCTGACGCTGCTGGCTGTGCCGGCCTGGGTGCTCGCGGCGGCGTCCATCAACCGGTGGACGGGGCTCATCCTCGCACTCGCCCTGCTGCAGGTCCCCGACGCACCGCGCGCGCTCGCACCGCTGACGCCGCAGGAGATCACCGTCGATGAGTCGCTTGTGGAACGCGCGGCCGGGCGTGACGTCCTGCTCGTCGATGCCACCCCCCTCACCCGCCGCACCGACGGCACGGTCATCGTGGAGCCCCTCACCAAGGCGCTCCCGACGGTGGAGTCCGGGGCGCTCACCGTCGACGGGGTCCTCATCGACCCGCCCTCCCCGCGGTGGAGCGCCGCGCAGGCCGCCTGGGAGGCACGGGACCTGGAGCGTCTCGCGGAGCTGGGCGTGGGGGTGGTCGTCGATGACGGACAGGTCACCGAAACCACCGCCGCCCCCCGGTCCCGGGTCCTCGGACTCAGCCTGCTGGCGGTGTGGGCGGCTGTTCCTCTGCTGGTGGGTGCCCTGTGTCTCCGACGAGGCCGCGCAGCAGCTCCTCGAAACGCGCGCCCGTGAGCTCCCAGGAGAAGCCCGCCGCGCGCTCCCGGGCGGCCCGGCCGAGGCGGCGGGTGAGGGGGGCGTCGTCAAGCAGGCGCGTCGTGAGGGCGGTCAACTCCGCCGGGGTGTCCGCCAGCAGGCCGGTCCCGCCGTCGACGATGGAGTCGCGTAGACCACCCGCCGAGCGGTACCCGATCGTGGGCACCTCATGCTGCGCCGCCTCCATGACCGCCAGCCCCCACCCCTCCTTGCGCGAGGGCATGAGGTGGAGGGTGGCGCGAGCCAGAAGGGCATGCTTGTAGTCCTCGGTGACCTGGCCGTGGAAGACGACGCGGTCCGCCACCCCGCGCCGCCGGGCATGCTCATGCAGTTCCTCGGCCCACCAGCCGGAACCGATGACGTCGAGCACCAGCTCCCGGTCCCGCAGCGCCGCGATGACGTCGATCGCGTGCTCCAGCTGCTTGTGCGGTACCAGGCGGCTGAGTGTCGCCAGGTAGGTCGTGCCCTCCGCGCTGCGCAGCTGCGGCACGTTCGGGGGGATCGGGTCCACACCGTTGCCGATGATCGTGATGTCCCCGCCGTTCACCCCCAGCTCCACGAGTTCGTCGCGGGAGTTCCGGGAGACCGTCACATAGGGCGCCCCCCGGTACACACGCGGCGCGACCTTCGACTCCAGGAACCAGCCCACCCGGGCCAGCATCCGCCCGGCGACCGGCCACTGCTCGCGGTGGCAGTGGTGGGTGAGCAGCACGGTCGGCCGGTTGGCCACCAGCCGTGCGAAGAAGGGGATGCCGTTCTGGGTGTCCACCACGACGTCGATGTCCCCCAGCGTGCCAAACCCCGCCCGCCCCAGCAGGATCCCGTACCAGGCCCGCGGATACACGCTGAACTTCCCGCCGCTGCGCGAATACCGCACCCCGTCGCGGTGACTGCGGCGCGGGGCATCCGTGTGCCCGGCCGTGCGGTACACGACCTCATGGCCTTGCCTCGCCAGATACTCACCGACACGCTCCAGGTAACGCTCCGACCCCCCTCCCTGCGGGTGGGTCGAATCGCGCCAGCACAACAGCAGAATCTTCATGGTCCCGACTAGCCTACAGGTGTGTTCCCCCGCACCCGCCGCTTCTCGACGCTCCCCCGCTCCTGGTCCCTCCTCCGCGCCATCCGCCACGAACAGACCCACCCGGAGCTGTTCTACGGCCCCCTCGCCGAGGACACCGCCGAGCTGCTCGAGACCCTGCTTCTCGACGCCCACGGCACCTCCCTCTCCGGCATGTCCGTACTGGACGTCGGCGGCGGGCCCGGCTACTTCGCCGCTGCCTTCGCTGAGCGCGGCGCCTGGTATGTCCCCGTCGAACCCGACGTGGGTGAGATGGCGGCCGCCGGCATCAGCGTCCCCGGCTCCGTGCGTGGCGACGGCCAGTCACTTCCCTTCCGCTCCGACCAGTTCGACGTGGTCTACTCCTCCAACGTCGCCGAACACGTCCCCGCCCCGTGGAGAATGGCCGAGGAGATGCTGCGCGTCACCCGCCCCGGCGGGCTCATGGTGCTCAGCTATACCGTGTGGCTGGGGCCCTTCGGCGGGCACGAAACCGGCCTGTGGGAGCACTACATCGGCGGGGAGTTCGCGCGGCTTCGCTACGAGCAGCGCCACGGGCACCCCCCGAAGAACGTCTGGGGCGAGTCGCTTTTCAATGTCTCCTGCGCGGCAGGGCTGCACTGGGCCTCCTCGGTGGAGGGTGCCGACCTGCTCCTGGCCTTCCCCCGCTACCACCCGTCGTGGGCGTGGTGGATGGTGCGGGTGCCGCTGCTGCGCGAGTTCCTCGTGTCGAATCTGGTGGTCGTGCTGCGCAAGCACTGACGCTGTCGCCCCTCCCCGTCCGATCTTGCGGCGCAACCCGGTCAGAAAAAATCCCACCCCCCAGGGACCGGAGTCAACCTGAGGGGTGGAAGTTCTGGTGGGAGGCGAACTAGTTCTTGTTCGCCTCGATGCGCTCCTTGAGCTTACCGAGCTGCTCATGGACCTCGTTCGGGACACGCGGGCCGAGGAATGCCAGGTACTCCTCGTTGTCGGCGACGTCGCGCTCCCAGTCCGCGGCCGGCGCAGTCAGGGCCTCCTTGACGTCCTCGAGCGGGGTGTCCAGACCGGAAAGGTCGAGGTCCTCGGCGCGGGCGGTGTGGCCCACGACGGTGTCCTCAGCGTCCACGCGACCCTCGATGCGGTCGATGATCCACTTCAGGACGCGGGAGTTGTCACCGAAGCCCGGCCACAGGAAGCGGCCGTCCTCGCCGCGGCGGAACCAGTTGACCAGGAAGATGGACGGCATACGGTCGCCGCCCTTCTTGCCCATGTCGATCCAGTGCTGCAGGTAGTCACCGGCGTTGTAACCCATGAACGGCAGCATGGCCATCGGGTCGTGACGCAGGGAACCGACCTTGGCTTCAGCGGATGCTGCGGTCTGGCCGGAGGCCAGGGTCGCACCGATGAAGGTACCGTGCTCCCAGTCGTAGGACTGGGTGACCAGCGGGACGGTGTCGGCACGACGGCCGCCGAAGAGGATGGCGTCGATCTTGACACCCTGCGGGTCGTTGAACTCCGGTGCGGCGACCGGGCACTGCTCGATGGCCACGCAGTAACGGGAGTTCGGGTGTGCGGCGTTGGTGCCGGACTCCGGGGTCCAGTCGTTGCCCAGCCAGTCGATGAGGTGAGCCGGCTTCTCGCCGTCCATGCCCTCCCACCACACGTCACCGTCGTCGGTCAGGGCGACGTTCGTGAACAGGGTGTTGCCCGGCTCCATGGTCTCCATGGCGATCGGGTTGGAGGCGTAGTTGGTGCCCGGCGCGACGCCGAAGAAGCCGTTCTCCGGGTTGACGGCGTAGAGGCCGTCCTCGCGCAGCTTGAGCCATGCGATGTCGTCGCCGACGACCTCAGCGGTCCAGCCCTCGATGGTCGGGGTGATCATGGCGAGGTTGGTCTTACCGCAGGCGGACGGGAAGGCCGCCGCGACGTGGTAGCTCTTGCCCTCCGGGGAGTTGAGCTTCAGGATGAGCATGTGCTCAGCCATCCAGCCCTCCTCCTTGGCCATGACGGAGGCGATACGCAGGGCGTAGCACTTCTTGGCCAGGATGGCGTTACCGCCGTAACCGGAGCCGTAGGACCAGATCTCCTTGGTCTCCGGGAACTGGGTGATGTACTTGGTGTCGTTGCACGGCCAGGCGACGTCCTCCTGTCCCGGCTCCAGCGGGGCGCCGACGGAGTGGAGTGCGCGGACGAAATCGCCGTCGGTGCCGATCTTCGCGAGCGCCTCAGCACCCATACGGGTCATGATGCGCATGGAGAGGACGACGTACGCGGAGTCAGTGAGCTGCACACCGAGCTTCGGCTCCGGGTCGGTGATCGGGCCCATGCAGAATGGCACGACGTACATGGTGCGGCCCTTCATGGAGCCGCGGTACACCTCGACCATCTCCTTCTTCATCTCGGCCGGATCCGCCCAGTTGTTGGTCGGGCCGGCGTCCTCCTCCTTCTCAGAGCAGATGAAGGTACGGGACTCGACGCGGGCCACGTCATCCGGGTTGGAGCGGGCCAGGAAGCTGTTCGGACGCTTCTCGTCGTTGAGGCGGATGAAAGTGCCTGCCTCCACGAGCTCAGCGGAGAGGCGGTCCCACTCCTCCTGGGAGCCGTCGGCGAAGACGACACGCTCCGGCTGCATCAGCTCCACTGCCTCGGCGATCCAGGTGAGGAGCTTCTCGTTATCGGTCGGTGCGGGGCCGACGAGGCCCTTGATGGCAGTGGTCATGTGTTCTCCTGACGTTTGCGGCAGTTCTCTCTATACAGGGTATCTATTAAATCGCGGTTGTGACGGTCCCACAGGACATGAGGCAAGGGTCACACGTCATATCCAGCGGGTTTATCCTCCACCGATCCGCTGCCACCGCGCCTTTCCCACGGGAACCCCCTGATCGGAGGCCACACTTTCGGGGGTGGCCTCGGGAGGCAAACCCCACGCCGGCGGCTCCGCGGACGAAGGTTTCACAGGTTCGGGGACTGCCAGGCCCCAGGCGGCGCGGTGCGGGTCGGTGGTCCAGATGTCATAGCGTCCGTCGGCGTGGACCGAGGAGATGTGGTCGACGACACCGTCACCGTCGAGGTCCGCGTACACGGTGGTGCCGCCCCCGTCAGCGAGCGTGACGGAATCGCCGGGGTCACCGTCGAGCAGATGGTGCTCACCCTCCAGGTCCAGGCGGAGGTCCCCGCTGCCGCTCAGACCTTCCAGACCATGGAACATCTACGTCTCCTTCGCCAGTTGCCGTCGCAGCCACGCCGCCTCCGCGGGCGGGGTCCGCAGGATGCGGGTGGTTTCTTGCCGGATCCATCTGCGTTGCGCTTCCCGTCGTCCCGTCCGCCACCGCATCCCACCCGCGAGCAGTCCCGCGGCCGTCCCCGCCAGGAGACCGGGCACCGGCCCGAGGAACCACAGAGCCCGGCCGAGGGTGAGCGCGGCCACCGTGGCGAGGAACAACGCCTGGGTGAGCACCTCCCACGGCGGGGGCGGGGCGGCGGGGCTCAGGCCGTGGCGACGCGCGAGGGCGGGGAGATCGGTGTGGGGGACGACGTCGAGAAGCAGACGTCGGCGACGTTCCAGTTGGTCGGCGGCGCGCAACCACGCGCCGGGGCGCGGGGCGGGCAGCGCGGCGGGCAGGCTGAGCGCGTGACGGACGGCGGCCGCGGGCGACTGCCCGGGGAGGACGACCGTGCCGAGGACGTCGGCGGGCAGGGGCGCGGTGGAGACGAGCCGCCCGGCTCGGCGGGCGGCGTCGCGCAGCGTGGGGTGGTCCGCGGCGCGCCAGCCACCCGACGGGGCGACGGCGAGGACGACATCGACGTGCGGATCAGCCGTGACGATCTCCATGCCGGGCAGATCGACCTCCGCGGGTTCCGGGCCGATGACGGCGACCCGCGGACGGGGTCTGGTCAGCACCGCCGGCCCCGCGATCCCACGCAGTTCGCGGGCCACGGCGGGGTGGCGGGCGGCCAGCGCGTGGAGCTCGCCGGCGAGGAGGCGGGCGCGAACGTCGACGAGCGGGACCTCAGGGGGATCGGCGGGGAGCACGGGCAGCACGTGGAAGTGCTGCGGACCGGCGGTCAGCCGTGCGCGGACGGCGGCGGGGAGCGGGCCGGGGTGGATGAGGAGGACGGCGTCAACGGCCGTGGTGGTCACGGGCCAGCGGACGGTGACCTCGCGCACGGGCCAGGCGGGCAGCGGCACCGGGGCGTCGAGGGTGCAGGCGCCGAGGCGTGGTGGGCCGGTCAGTTCGAGGAGCACGCGGCGCAGGGCCAGCCCAGCAGGGCAGCCGTACTCACGCGCGTGCGCCCAGTCGGCCGCGCGGATGAACATGTCGGGTGTGTCCACCGCCCCTCCCCCCGGGGTGTCGCTCAGCAGATACGCGCCCATGATCACCCGGCGTCGCGTCGCGTGCAACAGGAGGCGCACCCCGTGTGGACGGGCCCTCGGCCGGGGTGCCGGAAAATTGAAGTTTGCCCATCACCGGGGGAGAATAAAGAGGATGACTAACTCTGATTTTCCTGATATCGCCGATGATGCCGCTGACCGTGCGCAGCGCCCACTCGGCGACCTGCCCGCCGGCCGCCCCCTGCAGACCGATTTCGGTGAGGACGGCCGGGATTATCCGCGACTCGGCGCCGTGAGTTTCCGCCGCGGCACCCTCACCGACAACCAGGAGAAGCTCTGGGAGGAGAACTGGCCGCGCCTCGGTCGTGTTCTCGCCGATGAGCGCATCGACATCGACGAGTGGTTCGGCCGCACCGGGGCCCGCACGATCCTCGAGATCGGCTCCGGCACCGGCACCTCCACCGCCGCGATGGCCCCTCTGGAGGCCGACACCAACATCATCGCCGTCGAGTTGTACAAGCCGGGTCTGGCGAAGCTGCTCGGCGCGGTCGTGCGCGGCGGCATCGACAACATCCGCATGGTGCGCGGCGACGGCGTCGAGGTGCTCGCCCGGATGCTGCCGGAGGCCTCCCTCAACGGTGTCCGCATTTATTTCCCGGATCCGTGGCCCAAGGCCCGTCACCACAAGCGCCGCATCATCCAGACGGGCACGCTGCACCTGATCGCCACCCGCCTCAAGCCGGGTGGTGTGCTGCACGTGGCCACCGACCACGCCGACTACGCCGAGTGGATCTCCGAGCTTGTCGACGCCGAGCCGCTCCTCGAGTTCAAGGACTGGCCGTGGGCGGAATGTCCGCAGCTGGTGGACCGTCAGGTCATCACCAAGTTCGAGGGCAAGGGTCTGGACAAGGACCACACCATCACCGAATTCCTCTGGCAGCGCACCGACGCCCCGGCGTCGGACGCCCCCGCATGATTTTCCTCTTAAAACCGAAAAGAGTTCCCCAGTGAGCGATCTTCACGAATCCACCCACCACTACGGTGCCCAGGACGCCCCCGGACCGGAGAACCTCCTGCTCGTCTGGGACGCCCCCAACCTGGACATGGGGCTGGGCGCCATCCTCGGTGGTCGTCCGACCGCCGCCTACCGCCCGCGTTTCGACGCCATCGGCCGCTGGCTGCTGACCCGTGCCGGCCAGCTCTCCCGCGAGACCGGAGGCCATGTCGAGGCAGAGGCCACCGTGTTCACCAACATCACCCCCGGCGGCGCGGATGTCGTCCGCCCGTGGGTGGAGGCGCTGCGCAACGTCGGTTTCGCTGTGTTCGCCAAGCCGAAGACGGACGAGGACTCCGACGTCGACCCGGACATGCTGATGCACATCCGGCGACGCCACGCGGAGGGCGTGCTGCAGGGGCTCGTCGTCGCCTCGGCGGACGGGCAGAACTTCAAGGAGACCATCGACGAGCTCATCGCCGAGGGTCTGCCGGTCACCGTCATCGGCTTCCACGAGCACGCCTCGTGGGCCGTGGCCTCCGACACGATCGAGTTCGTCGATCTGGAGGAGATCCCCGGTGTGTTCCGTGAGCCGCTGCCGCGCATCAGCCTCGATCAGCTGCCCGACGAGGGTGCCTGGCTGCAGCCCTTCCGTCCGCTGTCGGCACTGCTCGCCGGCCGCGGCCATTAGGAGGACAGCAATATGTTCGAGAAGTGGGGACATTTCTCCTACCGCCACCGTCGTCTCATTCCGGTGGTCATCATTGCGGCGGTCCTGGCCGTCTACGTGCTCTTCGGGCTCCGACTCGAGGACCGCATGAGTCAGGAGGGCTGGGACGACCCGGGCTCCAGTTCCACGACTGCCGCCGCCATCGAGCTCGAGACCTTCGGGCGCGACAACTCCGGTGACGTCATCCTGCTCTTCGAGTCACCGGAGGGACGCTCCCTCAACGACCCCGCCACGTTCGGGGCCCTGGCCTCCCACCTGGAGCAGCTCAAGGAGCAGCACCCGGACGAGATCGCGCACGTCACCAGCTACTTCGACACCCGCAATGCGCAGCTGATCAACGAGGATGCCACCCGCGCCTTCGCCGCCATCGGTCTGCGGGGTGACGGGGAGCAGACGCTCCGGGACTTCCGCGCCATCGAGGACTCCCTCGTGCCCGCGGAGCTGCCGCAGGGTGTGGATGTCCGTGTCGCCGGTGCCACCGCCGTCGCCGACTCCCTCGACGACGGCATGGCGGGTGACATCGTCCGCGCCGAGGTCATCGCCCTGCCGCTGGTGGCGATTCTGCTGCTGTTCGTGTTCGGTTCCGTCGTGGCCGCGTTCATGCCACTCATCGTCGGTGTCCTGTCGATCGCCGGTTCCCTCGGTGTGCTCTCCGTGCTGGCCGGCATGGTGCAGGTCAATGTGTTCGCGCAGTCCGTCGTGACGCTGCTGGGCCTGGGCCTGGCCATCGACTACGGCCTGTTCATGGTCTCCCGCTTCCGCGAGGAGCTGGACAAGGGGACCGACGTCCCGGACGCCGTGGGCACGACCACCGCCACCGCCGGCAAGACGGTGGTGTTCTCCGCGGCGATGGTCGCGGTGGCCCTGTCCGGTCTGCTGGTGTTCCCGCAGGCCTTCCTCAAGTCCGTGGCCTACGGCGCGATCTCCGCGGTGGGCCTTGCGGCCCTGCTGTCCGTGACGGTGCTGCCGGCGCTGTTCGGCATGCTCGGCCGCAACATCGACAAGTGGGCCGTGCGACGGACGAAGCGCACCGCCCGTCGCCTGGAGGACACCGTCTGGTTCCGGATTCCGGGCTGGGCGATGAAGCACGCCAGGCTCGTCACCGTCGGTGTGGCCGGCCTGCTCATCGCACTCACACTGCCGCTGGCGGGAGTGATGTTCGGCGGCATCAACGAGACCTATCTGCCGCCCTCCAACGCGGTCCGCGTCGCCCAGGACGACTTCAACGAGACCTTCCCGGCGTTCCGCACGGAGCCGGTCAAGCTCGTCGTCACGGGGGCCAGCGAGCAGCAGCTCGTCGACATCTACGTCCAGGCCCGGGAGGTGACGGGGCTGAGTTCCCCGTTCACCCCGGACCACGGCACCGTCGACGGTACGACGGTGCTCTCAGCGGGAATCGAGGACCGTGACCTCAACAACTCCGTCGTCGAGCAGCTGCGGGCCCTCGATGTGCCGGAGGGGGTCGATATCCACATCGGCGGCACCCCGGCCATGGAGATCGAGTCCATCGAGGCTCTCCTGCAGAAGCTGCCGTGGATGGCCCTCTACATCGTGGTGGCCACGTTCATCCTCATGGCACTGGTCTTCGGCTCGCTGATCCTGCCGGCGAAGGCGATCATCATGACCGTCCTCGGACTCGGCGCGACATTGGGTGTCCTCACCGCCATGTTCGTCGGCGGCGTGGGCGCGGGTCTGTTCCACTTCACGCCGGGTCCGCTGATGTCACCGGTGCTGGTGCTCATCGTGGCCATCGTCTACGGCCTGTCGACGGACTACGAGGTGTTCCTCGTCTCCCGCATGGTCGAGGCCCGCGACCACGGGCGTTCCACGGATGAGGCCATCCGCTACGGCACGGCGCAGACCGGTTCCATCATCACGGCCGCCGCGCTCATCATGATCGTGGTGGCGGGCGCGTTCGGGTTCTCCGACATCGTCATGATGAAGTACATCGCCTTCGGCATGATCTTCGCGCTGGCCATCGACGCCACCATCATCCGCATGATGCTCGTGCCCGCGGTCATGCACCTGCTGCGCGAGGACAACTGGTGGGCGCCGGGATTCGTCAAGAAGGCCTACGCCCGGATGGGGCACAGCGAACCGGAGGCGGTGGGCATCGCCGGGCTGGCGGCCTCCCCGGAGCCGGAACCCCACCCGGAACCGGTGCCTGAGGTTCGACCGGAGCCGACCCCTGCGCCGCACCCGGAGCCGCAGCGGGCACCGGAACCGGTGGGCGTCGATGAGCAGGATCACCTCGAAGGTGAGCTCCTCCTCGATGACGCCGTCGTCGTCGACGATGATGAGGCTGCCCGGGGCGGTCGCACGACGGCGGAGGACGAGGAGCTGATCCCGTTCGCGGAGCTCATGAAGCGTCTGGAGGCCGACCGTAACGGCCCCCGCAAACTGGAGGGCTGACATGCGGCGCTGGGTACGGTGGCTCGCCCCGCTGGCCGTGCTCATCGTCCTGGCGCTGGTCTTCCGTGACCGGATGCCGTTCATCGGCGAGGGCGTGCGCCTGCTGCGCGACGCCTCCCCGTGGGGTGTGCTGGCCGCGGTGGGGGTCAGCTTCGCGTCGATAATGGCGATGGCGGAGGTCATGCGCCTGCTTCTCGACGCCGGCGGCACCCCCGTCCCCCTCCGTCGCGCCACCGCCATCACTCTGGCCTCCAATTCCTGGTCCACCTCCCTGCCGGGCGGTCCGGCGTTCTCGGCGGTACTCGCGTACCAGGTGCAGCGTTCCTGGGGGGCGAGTCGGTTGCTGTGCGGCTGGTTCCTCGTGCTCTCCTCGGCGGTGTCGACGATGTGGCTGGTGGTCCTCGGCGTGGCGGGGGTGTTCTTCCTCGGCGTGGACGTCAACGTCTGGTCGCTGCTGCTCACCCTGACGCTCATGACGGTGCTGTCCTGGGCGGTGTGGTGGGCTGCCAACCACCCCGGCACCCTGGGAGAATGGGCCCGCGGTCTGCTGCCACGGCTCAACCGGATGCTGGGACGGACCCCGGAGGCGGGCGTCGAGGAGGCCGTCAGCCAGATCCGGCAACTGAAGTCGGTGCACCTGAGCCCGTGGCGATTCAGCCTGGTCGCGGGCTGGTCACTGCTCAACCGGATCTTCGACGCCCTGACCCTGTTCCTGTGTGTGTGGGCCGTGACGGGGTCGGCGCCGACGGTCGCCGGGGTGCTGCTGGCGTACACCACCGCCAAGCTGGCCGGCTCCGCCCAGGTGACCCCCGGTGGGCTGGGCACGGTGGAGGCGGCGATCATCGCCTCGCTCGTGGCGGCGGGCATGACGGCCGTCGACGCGACCGCCGCGGCCGTGGTCTACCGCCTGGTGTCCTTCGTGTTCATCACCGCGGTCGGATGGGTTGTCTACTTCCTCTGCTACGCGCGTCGGGGAGTCCACGCGGGCACCGGTTAGTGTGGAGGGCATGAAGAGGTCCACCACACTCATCGTCGACATCATCGCCATCGCCGTGTTCGCGCTCCTGGCACGCATCGCCCACCAGACCGACACCATGCCGCTCAACGTCGCCGGCTGGCTGTCCACATGGTGGCCGTTCCTGGTGGGTGTGTTCCTGTCCTGGGGTCTCCTCGGGGCACTGAAGGTCGAGGGGTACCGCGTCTTCCCGGCCGGTGTCCTCACGTGGGTGGTCACGGTAGTCGTGGGCCTGGGCATCTGGTCCCTCCGCAACGGGGACCTCCCCCACTGGTCCTTCGTGCTGGTGGCCACGGTGATGTCCGGTCTGCTCCTCCTGGGCTGGCGCGCAGTGGCCCGCGTCGTCACGCGGAGGCGGCACGCCTGACGGTTCAGCACGCACTGTACAGTTCAGTGCATGCTGAACAATGATCCACGGCTGGATGTCATGCACCGGCTCGGCCGCGCCATGGCCGACGCCACGCGTTCCCGCATCCTGCTCACGCTTCTCGACGCCCCCGCCTACCCCGGAGAACTCGCCTCCACACTGGGTCTCACGCGCGCCAACGTGTCCAACCACCTCGCGTGCCTCCGGGCCTGCGGCATAGTCACCGCCACCCCGGAGGGTCGGCGCACCCGCTACGACATCGCCGACGCCCACCTGGCCCACGCCCTGTCCGCACTGCTGGACACCACCCTCTCAGTCGACGGGTCAGTCCCCTGCCTGGATTCCTCCTGCGAGATCGCGGGGTGCGCCTCATGAGCACCCCCGAGCCCCTCTCCGCCTGCGGTTGTTCCCAAGCGTCGGAGGTCACTCTCGACCGCCCCGCGGAGCTGACCCCCTGGTGGCAGGACCGCGCCATCCTCATCCCGGCACTGTCCGGCCTCACCCTGGTGCTGGGACTGCTCTTCGGCTGGCTCGGCGCCGACCTGCCCGCGCAGATACTCTTCTGGCTCTCCCTGCTCCTGGGTGGCTCCCGGTTCGTGCCCGGCGCCCTGCAGGGTCTGCTCGAACGCCGCCACCCGGGCATCGGGCTGCTCATGACCATCTCCGGGCTCGGCGCTGTCGCCCTCGGCTACGTCGAGGAGGCCGCCGCCCTGGCCTTCCTCTACTCCATAGCCGAGGCCCTGGAGGACCGCGCGATGGACAAGGCCCGCAACGGCCTGCGCGCCCTGCTCATCCTCCTCCCCGAGACCGCCACCGTGCTGGTCGACGGGGTGGCGCGGGAGGTGGGCGTCGAGACGCTGCGCCCCGGTGACCGTCTCCGTCTGGCCGCGGGTGAACGCCTCGCCACCGACGGCATCGTCCGCGCCGGACACAGCAGCGTGGACACCTCCGCAATCACGGGTGAATCCATCCCCGTCGACGTCCGACCCGGCGACCACCTGCTGGCGGGTTCCGTGAACTACGCGGGTGTTCTCGAGGTGGAGGCCACCGCCCCCGGCACCGACAACTCCCTGACCACCGTGGTCACCCTCGTGCAGGAGGCACAGGAGAAGAAGGGGGCACGGGCCCGGCTCACCGACCGTATCGCCCGTCCCCTCGTGCCTGGTGTGCTCATCCTGGCGCTGCTCGTGGCGACGCTCGGCTCGCTCCTCGGTGACCCGGCGGTGTGGATCGAGCGCGCCCTCGTGGTGCTCGTGGCGGCCTCCCCGTGCGCCATCGCCATCGCCGTGCCCGTCACGGTCGTCTCCGCGATCGGCGCAGCCAGCCGTTTCGGTGTGGTCTTCCGCTCCGGAGCCGCCTTCGAGCAACTCGGCGCCGTGCACCACGTCGCGATGGACAAGACCGGAACCCTCACCCGCAACCGCCCCACCGTCACCGAGGTGATCCCCCTCCACGCCACCCGCGCGGACATCCTCGCGTGGGCGGGCGCCCTGGAGTCCCACAGCACACACCCCCTCGCTGCGGCCTTCACCGCCGCCGGCACACCCGCCACCGCCACCGGGGTCCGGGAGACCGCGGGCCACGGCCTGAGCGGGCTCGTCGACGGAGTCCCCGTCGCTGTCGGCTCCCCGCGCTGGCTCGACGCCGGCCCCCTCACTCCCGCGGTCACGGACCTGGAGGAACTCGGCATGACCGTCGTCATCGTGGAACGGGACAGCCGCGTGGTCGGCGCGATCGGCGTACGCGATGAACTACGACCCGAGGCCCCCGGGGTCATCTCCTCGCTGCGTGCCGACGGCCTCGGCGTCACCATGCTCACCGGCGACAACGCGCGCACCGCCCACTCCCTGGCGGCGGCCGCCGGAATCACCGACGTCCGCGCCGAACTGCGACCCGAGGACAAGTCCGCGGCCGTGTCCGCCCTGCCAGGCCCCGTCGCCATGGTCGGCGACGGCATCAACGACGCCCCCGCCCTGGCCACCGCCGACATCGGCATCGCCATCGGTGCCACTGGTTCGGATGCCGCCGTCGAATCCGCGGATATCGCCCTCACCGGCGACGACCTGCGCGCCATCCCACGCGCCCTGCGTCACGCCCGCCGCGGCCGACGGATCATCGACCAGAACATCGCCCTGTCGCTGCTCATCATCCTCATCCTCCCGCCGTTGGCCATCACCGGCGTGCTGGGACTGGCCGCGGTGGTGCTCATCCACGAGATCGCCGAGATCATCGTCATCATCAACGGGCTGCGGGCCGGTCGACTGGGACACGGCCCGGAAACGCACAGCGCCCTGCCCGCCGGAGTGGCGGACAGGGCGATGGAGCCTGCGGCAGACTAGAAGGCGCTGGTCACCAGGTGAGCCAGCTGGTTGGCGATCATGATGACGAAGTTCACGATGTCGCCGACGAGGTCAACTGCGGTGCTCAACATAATGGGATTCTCCTAGAAGGTAGGTGACGATCAGTTCAATGGTTACATCGTGCCATAGTGACCATTTCGTTACATAAAGCACGAGGCACCTGAACGCTACATCGGCATGATCGTGTGCTTCTTCGGCAGATCCTCCTCGACCTTCGTCGCCATCTGGCGGAGCGCCTGCCGCAGGGCCAGGCGGGTGTCCCGCGGCTGGATCATCGCGTCGAGGTAACCCCGCTCGGCGGCGACGTAGGGGCTGGTCATGTTCTCGTCGTAGAAGTCCATGAAGACCTTCTTCAGATAGTCACGCTGCTCCGGCGGGGCCGCCTCCAACTGCTTGCCCTGGATCATGACGACGGCGGCCGCGGAACCCATCACCGCGATCTGGGCGGTCGGCCACGCCAGGTTGATGTCACCCGTGAGGTTCTTCGACCCCATGACGGCGTACGCACCGCCGTATGCCTTGCGGACGATGAGTGTGACCTTCGGCACCGTCGCCTCCACGAGGGCGAAGGCCAGCTTCGCACCACGGTGGATGAGGCCCGCCTTCTCCTGTTCCACACCCGGCAGGTAACCCGGGGTGTCCACGACGAAAACGAGCGGGATGTTGTACGCGTCGCAGATGCGGATGAAACGCGCGCCCTTGTCGGCTGCGTCCGCGTCGATGCAGCCCGCGAAGTGCATGGGGTTGTTGGCCAGGAAGCCGACGGCGCGGCCGTCGATACGTCCGAACGCGGTGATGAGGTTCGGGGCGTAGTTCGGCTGGATCTCGACGATGTCCTCGTCGTCGCCGAGCAACGGCAGCAGATCCAGCATGTCGTAGCCGGCGTTGGAGTCATCCGGCATGAAGTCGTCGAGCTCCGCCTCATCCGACACGTCCTCGTCGGAGGGCGCGGCGAAGACCGGGGCCGGATCATGACAGCTCAGGGGCAGGTGGTCCAGCAGGTCGCGGACGAAGTCGAAGGCCTCCTCCTCGCTGGCGAGCACCGCCGAGATGTTGCCGTTGAGCTCCTGCTGACGGGCTCCGCCGAGCTCGGCGGAGGTGACGTCCTCACCGGTGACCTCGCGGATGACCGCGGGACCGGTGACGTACATCTCGGTCTGTCCCTCGACGGCGATGACGAAGTCGGTGGTCACCGGCGCGTACACGGCACCGCCGGCGGACTTGCCCAGCATGATCGAGATCTGCGGGCTGCGGCCCGACAGCGGCAGCTGACGGCGCGAGATCTCCGAGTACATCGCCAACGACGTCACCGCGTCCTGGATGCGGGCACCACCCGAGTCCTGGATGCCGATGATCGGGCAGCCGATCTTGATCGCCATCTCCATGACCTCGACGACCTTGCGGCCGAAGGTCTCACCGACGGAACCGCCGTAGACGGTCTTGTCGTGCGCGTAGATGCACACCGGACGGCCGTCGATGCGGCCGTAGCCGGTGACCACACCATCGGAGTAGACGGCGTCCTCGACACCCGGGGTCTTCGCGAGGGCACCGATCTCGGTGAAGGAGCCTTCGTCGAGAAGCGCGTTGATGCGCTCACGCGGGGTCGTCTGTCCGGCCTCGTCGCGCCGTGCACGGGCGCGTTCACTGCCGGGGTCACGGGCCCGGTCCAGACGGGCCCGCAGGTCAGCGAGCTTGTCGGCGGTGGAGGCACCGGCGGTAGACGTGTCAGTCACAGATCACTCCAGTTCATCGATCCGCTTGGCCATGTGGGCTCCGACGATGCCGATCGCGGGCTCGTCGGGCACTGCGAGGTGATCGCCCTTGAGCTGGACGATGTCAAGGTCGTCCACGATAGCCGACCAGCCACCGTCCGGGTCAATGTGGGCGTAACGCGGCTCCAGCTCGATGGCACCGTCGTGCATCCGCTCGGCCCGGAAGAGCACGACCGGGAGCTGCACCTCGGACCAGCGGTGGAAGTCGAGCTTGTCCAGGATGCGGTTGTCCACGAAGCTGGCGCGCTGGTGCTCCAGGACGCCGGCCGCGAGGCCGTGTTCGGAGGCGTCGGTGGTGGCGAGGAACTGCTCGAGCATGCCGAGCATGGCCTCCTCACCGGCGGTCTCCAGCAGCTCGTAGGGCACCGGGAACTCGAGGCCGTAGGTCTTCTTCGCGAACTCGCTGTAGCGCTGCCAGCGGGCCCTGGTCTCCTCCATGGTGTCCGGGATCTCCTCGGAGGGCTGGACCGTGTCGAGCAGCGCGATGTACGCGACCTCGACGTCGGTGTCCTTGAGCTGGTGCGCGACCTCGTAGGCCAGGGCACCGCCGAAGGACCAGCCGCCGAGTACCACGGGGCGGCCGTCGGAGTACTCGCGGATCTCGTCGATGTAGGCGGCGGCACGCTCCTCGAGGGTGCCCTCCAGGCGCTCGACGCCGTAGACCGGGACGTCCTCCGGGAGGCGGCGGGTCAGTGGCAGGAACACCACGGAGGAACCACCGGCCGGGTGGAACATGAACACACTCGGCTTCGTGGAGTTCTCGGGACGGGCCCGCAGGACGCGGATGTTGCCCTCGACCTCAGTCTCCAGGGCGTCGCGCACGATGTTGGCCAGCAGCTCGAGGGTCGCGGACGCGAGCACCTGCTCCGCCTCGATCTCCATGCCGACGCGGTCGCTGAGGCGTTCCGCGATCTGCTTCGCGACGCTCTCCGTGATCTCCGGCAGCGTGCTCGTCACACCGGCCGGAGCTGTACCGGTGATGCCGGCCCAGGTGCCGAACACCATGCGCTCGGCGGCATCACGCGGGGCGACGCCGACACCCTGCGGGGTGTCCGCGGGAACGTCCGGGAGCTCATCCGCCTCACGGACCTCGGACTCCGCCTCCTTGACGTCCTCGATGGACACGACCGGCTCGAGCAGCGGGGTGCCCTCACTCCTGGCGGCGACAGCCTCCTCGACGATGCGGACAACGTCGGCGACAGAGGCGTCGCGCAGCGCCTGGACCTGCAGCGGCGGGATCTGGAAGTCGTTCTCCACGCGGTTCTTGATACGCATGCCCATGAGGGAGTCCAGGCCGAGGTCGATGAGCGGCAGTTCGCGAGGCAGGTCGTCAACGTCGTAGCCCATGGACTCGGACACGATGGCGCGGAGGCGGTCCTCGACGGTCTCCCCGGAGGACGGGTCCCAACGGACCTCCTCGATGTCGAGGTCGTCGTTCAGCGACGCGTAGCCCGGGATCTCCTCAGCGGTGGCCTGCGGGGTCTGCACACCCGGGACCGTACTCGGTGCACCCAGTGCCAGGGAGGTGGCGAAGCCCTCGGCCAGCAGGGTGGTGGTGCCGGCCCCGGAGACGCTGTGGACGGTCAGGGTCACACCACCGATGGAGCGGGTGACCACCGTGGTGATGTCGCCGTTGACCGGCAACATGGCGTGCTCCTCGGCTGCGACGAGCTGCGCACCGGGCTGGACGGCCTCGGCGGCACGCTCGAGCAGCGCCAGCGCGGACGGCACCTCATCGGCCGTGGTGGCGAAGGCCACGACACCGTTGGGCAGGGTGACGCGCTGGCCCGGCAGGTCGGCGGGGCGGTGGCTGGCGGGACGGGCGTTGGTCCAGAACCGCTGGTGCTTCCACGTGATGTGCGGGGCCGGGATGACCTCGCCCGGTCCGTACACCAGGGAGAAGTCGACCGGGGCGCCGGCGGCGTAGAGCTTGGCCAGCAGGTCACGCAGGGCGTCGACCTCACCGACCTTGCGCTTGAGCGCGAAGAGCAGCTGCGCGTCCGGCTTACCGACGGAGAACGCGGTGTTCATCATGCCCATGATCGCGACCGGGTTCGGCGCGATCTCCACGAGCGTGGTGTGGCCGTTGGCGAAGGCCTGCTCGGTGGCGTCCTGGAAGTAGACGGCCTGGCGGGTCATGCGCAGCCAGTAGTCGGTGTCGTGGACGGTCTCACCCGGCTGGTGGATGACGCCACGGTCCACCGAGCTGATCAGTGGGGTGTGCAGCGGAGTCGGGGTGATGCCGGCGGTCTCGAAACCGAGCTCGCCGAGCAGCGGCTCAACCGCCGAGGTGTGGCCGGAGCCCTTGACGTTGAGCAGGCGGGCGAATTTACCCTCCCCCTCGAGCTTCTCGACGAGCGCCGTGACCTGCCCACGCGGACCACCCACGGTGGTCATGCCGGGGCCGGCGTAGACGGCGGGCTCGATGTCGGCGAAGGCCTCCTCCGCGTTGAGCTCCTCCAGGGCATTCGTGGACAGCTCCACGACCGCCATCGCGCCGAGCTGGTCCTCGGGCAGGGACTTCTCCCCCTCGCCCATGAGGCGGGCACGGTGGCAGGCGATCTGCATGGCGTCGTCGGCGGAGAGTCCACCGGCCGCGTAGGCGGCGGCAATCTCACCCATGGACATGCCCATGACGGCGGCCGGCTTCGCGCCGAAGGCCGCGAGCAGGTCGGTCAACGCGATCTGGATGGCGGTGATGGCGACCTGGGCCGTCTCGGTGTCGTAGGTCTGCTCGTCGTCGTTGACTATCTCGAGGACGGACCAGCCGGACTCGAACTGGACGCGCTCGTCGAGTTCCTCCAGGCGGGCGCGGAACAGAGGCGACGCGGCGACGAGCTCCTTGGCCATGAGCCGGTGCTGGGAACCGAAGCCGGAGTAGACGAAGACGGGGCCCACCGCAGAGGGGGCGTCGGCGGCGGTGATGCCGACCGAGACCTTGCCCTCGGCGACCTGACGCAGGCGCTTGACCGCGTCGGCGACGTTGTCGGCGGTGACGACGGCACGGGAGCGTCCGTGGTTGCGGCCGGCCAGGGAGCGGGCCACCGGCACGAGGTCGGTGTCCGGGCGCTCCTCGAGGAAATCGGCGAGGTCGGCGGCAGCCTGCCGACGACGCGACGGCAGCAGGCCGCTCACCGGGAGCAGCACGGCGTTCGGATGTCCGGCGTCGGGCAGCTGGGCCGCAGCGGGTGCAGGGGACTCCTCCCCCTCGGCCGGGGCGTAGTCTGCGGCGTCGAAGGAGCTGACGACCAGGTGGGCGTTGGTGCCGCCGAAACCGAAGCCGGAGACACCTGCGACCTTACGGCCGGAGTACTCGGGCCACTCGCGCGGATCTTCGACGACCTCGAGACGCTCAGCGTCGAAGTCGATGTAGCGGTTCGGTCCGGCGTAGTGCAGGGACGGGGGGATGACCCCGTGACCGATCGACTGGACGACCTTGATCAGGCCAGCGGCACCGGCCGCGGACTCGGAGTGGCCGATGTTGGATTTCACGGAGCCCAGCAGCGTCGGGCGGGACATCTCCCGGCCTTCACCGAGGACGGCACCCAGTGCGGTGGCCTCAATCGGGTCACCGAGGATGGTGCCGGTGCCGTGGGCCTCGACGTAGTCCACGTCGGCCGGGTCAATGCCGGCGTCGGCGTAGGCACGGGCCAGGACGTCGATCTGGGCGTCCGGGTTCGGGGCGGTCAGTCCGTTGGAGTGACCGTCGGAGTTGACCGCGGACCCCTTGATGACGGCGAGGACCCGGTCACCGTCAGCAAGCGCATCGGCAACGCGCTTGAGCACGACGATGCCGGCGCCATCGGAGCGGATGAAACCGTCAGCGTCGTCGGAGAAGGCGTGGATGTGGCCGGTCGGGCTGAGCACGCCCAGCTCACCGAACGCCGTGGTGACGAAGGGGGAGGCCAGGATGTTGACGCCACCGGCGAGCGCCACGTCGGCGTCGCCGTCACGCAGTGCACGCACCGCCTGGTGGATGGCCACCAGAGAGGAGGAGCAGGCGGTGTCGACGTTGACGGACGGGCCGCGGAAGTCGAAGGCGTAGGAGATGCGGTTCGGGATGATCGAGCTCGCGGTACCGGTCAGCGCGTAGGGGTGCGCCTCGGCCGGGTCCGCGCTGATGAGCATTCCGTAGTCATTGTTCGAGGAACCGAGGAAGACACCCACCGGCTCACCGCGGAGGGTGTTCGGCGGGATGTGCGCGTCCTCGAGGGCCTCCCAGGCGACCTCGAGCATGATGCGCTGCTGCGGGTCCATGTTGGCGGCCTCGAGTGGGGAGAGCCCGAAGAACTCGGCGTCGAAGTTCGCCAGGTCGTCCAGGTAACCGCCGGTCAGCGGCTGCTCCGCCATCTTGGCGACCATGGTCTCCTCGGCGGAGTACTCGGACCAGCGGCCGATCGGCAGCGCACCGGTGCCGTCGCGGCCCTCGACGAGCATGGACCAGTAGGCCTCGAGGTCACCGGCACCGGGGAAACGGCCGGCCATGCCCACGACGGCGATGTCGTGGGTACCGGGAGTCTGCGCGTGGCCGGAGAGTCCGGCGTGGCGGGACCGCGGGCGGGAGCGCTCACGAGAGGCGGGCTCACCATCGATGAGACGCTGGGCCAGCGCCTGGATCGTCGGGTACTCGTAGGCGACGGTCGCGTCGAGCTGGATGCCCAGGAGGTTCTCCAGATCGCCGGACATGACGACCGCGTCACGCGACGAGAGTCCGAAGTTCTCTATGGGTTTGGTGTCGGTGACCTCGTCGGGTGACAACCCGGTCACGTCAACGACCCAGTCGCGGAGCCATCCGCGGAGCTGCTCGACGGTCATCGTCGCGGGGGCCTGGCTCTCAGTCATCTACGCGGTCTTCCTTTTCCTGCAGTGGTACAGCACGGTGATATCAATCCCGAACTCTATCGCCCGGGCGAACAACTCCGTTACATGTCCCTGGTGGTTGGCCCCGGGGCCACCTTTCGTCAGCCGCGCTCAGCCAGGTAGGACTTCTGGATGACGCGACGGGCGATCTTGCCGGCGGAGGAGCGCTGGATCTCCTTCGGGCCGACGAAACGGATGTCCGCCGGGGTGACTCCGTGGGCGGAGGCGACCGCCGCACGGATCTTCTCGACGGCCTCCGCGTCACCGGACTCGTCCGCCTTGTCGTCGCGCTCGATGACGAGGACCAGCTGCTCAGTGGCCTCAGTGGTGGTGTCGTCGGCCATGACCGAGAACGCGGCGACCGAGTCCGGGCGGACGTGGTCGGAGGCGTTCATGACAGTGAACTCGATGTCCTGCGGGTAGTGGTTGCGACCCGCGATGACGATGAGGTCCTTGAGGCGGCCGGTGATGTAGGTCTCGCCGTCGACGATGGCGCCCAGGTCACCGGTGGCCATCCATCCGTCGTCGGTCATGCCCTCAGCGCGGGACTCCGGCAGACGCTCTCCCAGGGTGTTGGCGAAGGTCTCGGCGGTCTCCTTCTCACGGCCGAGGTAGCCGGCCGCGAGGTTGTCGCCCTTGACCCAGAGCTCGCCGATCCGTCCGTCGGGAAGCTCGGCGCAGGTCTCCGGGTCGACGATGGTCAGCACCTGCGGGCTCACGACCTGACCGTTGGAGGCGAAGGCGGCGGCCAGCTCGGAATCCTTCTCCACGAACTCGACCACGCCCTCGGCCAGCTTGTCGCGGTCGAAGTAGGAGATCAGCGGGCGATTCTCGGTCTGCGGTGTGGTCACCAGCAGGGACGCCTCCGCCAGACCGTAGGACGGGCGCAGGACGGTGTCCACCAGGCCGTAGGGGCCGAAGGCGTCACGGAAGGAGTTGAGGGCCTTCTCGGTGGTCGGCTCGGAGCCGATGATGATGCCGTCGATGGCCGACAGGTCGAGGGTCTCGCCCTCCTTCGGGGTGCCGTAGCGGGCGGCCAGCTCGAGCGCGAAGTTCGGGATGACGGTGTAGACGGCGACACCTTCGTCGGAGTCGCGGCGGTTGAGCTGGTCCACCCAGCGCTTCGGCTGCTGGATGAAGTCACGCGGGGACATGATCTCGTTCGGCAGCCCCAGGATGGTGACGAAGAGGGCGAGGATGATGCCCATGTCGTGGTGCAGCGGCAGCCAGGACACCAGGCGCAGCGGGGTGCGCAGGCGGGCGGCGGTGAAGATCTGCAGAACGTTGGTGAGGATGGAGCGGTTGGTCAGCTGCACGCCGGCCGGCACGCGGGTGGAACCGGAGGTGTACTGCAGGAAGGCTGGCTGGTCGATCGGCATGGTCGACATGGACGCCATGAGCTGCTGACCCTGCAGCGTCATCATCGGGTTCATGTAGGAGGCTGCCAGGGTGTCCGGCAGGGAATCCACCGACAGGATGCGGGGACGTTCGCGGGACGGCAGCTCCGCGAAGTGCTCGCGTACGGCGGCGGCGGAACGGGAGTTGGTGAGCACGAAGGAAGGCTCACAGTCGGCGAAGACGGCCTTGAGGTGGTCCGCGTGGCCCGGCTCAGACGGGTCGTAGAGCGGGACCGGGGTCATGCCGGCGTAGAGCGCACCGGTGAAACCGAAGAGGTACTCCATTCCGGGTAGCCATTGGCGCGCAGCCAATCGGCGCTCGACGCAATATTCACCGGGTACATCACCTGCTCGGGGGTGAAACATTCCACGCTCAACCCGCGTTCGTCGAGTTGCCGCTTCACCCGTCTGAGATCCGCGAGGGTCAGCTGGGGGGCCAGGACGATCTCGCCCTTGTCGTTGAAGAACTGGCTCATCGCCGCTTGCAGGTCCATGCTTCTCCTTTGGTGTACCCGCTGGTCGGTGGTGCGGGCTTAATGCTTTTCTGCACTAAATCTTCTTTTGTGCCAACCTAACAGAGCAGGCACACGTTCTGTTAGTCCAAGTTCGTGATGTTTCCGTTACAAATACGACTACCCCGTGGGTACCCTTCACGCACCCCCGTCACCGGCGGATCAGGTCGGTGGCCCACTCCACGACCCACGCATTCGTGGTGGTTCCGGGAATGACGTCGGGGTTGGACGCGTAGAGTGCGTGGACACCGTTGGCGGCGACCAGCTCCTGCGCGCGTTCGAGCGCGTTGCCCACCTGGCGGGGGGCGTCACAGATGCTGTCGTTCGGTGCACAGATGTCCCACACCCGGTCCTGGAGCTCCCCGAAACCACCGACGCGTGGACCGCGCATGGTGGCGCCGGGGACAATCGGCTGTACCAGCAGGTTGAGGGGCTGGAGGGCGACCTCGGCACCCACACCGGAGACCTGGGTGCCGGGGACCTGGCCCACACCAGGCTCCCTGCGGCCGTCCGCGATCAGGGCGACACCCCTGATACGGTCGGCCGGCACAACACCGGCACCCTGGCCGATCTGGCTGGCGACATCGCCGAGGATGACGGCCCCCTGCGAGAAGCCGGCCAGGACGAAGTCGGTGTAGGGGCACTCGTTGTACATGGTGACCATCTCGGTCTCCAGCACGCCCTGCCCCTCCTGCCGCGAGTCGTCGTAGGTCATCTCGTTCTGCGCCTGGACGGAACGGAACTGGGCCGTGTAGGGCAGCGTCCACACCTTCACGTCCTCGGAGGGGAAACGCTCCTGCAGAGGTCGGGTGATCGACAGCATGAAGCTGTACTCGTTGGCGGTGGGGTGGACAGGATCGTCTCCCGCCGCCGATTCCCAGGTGCCCGGGGCGGCGATGACCTCGACATCCGGACACCAGTCGGGCTGGAGGCTCTCCGTCGGCTCCGGCGCACCCGGGGGAAGGGGGACCTCCTCCCCGGGGCGCAGGAACCGGAAGGTCCCGACTCCGATGACCAGTACCAGCATCAGTACCGCCAGGATGGTGAACAGCTTGCGCATGCGGTGATTTTCCAACTAACAGTAGGCGTTTTTCGCGCCGGCCTCGATAATGGCCGTCACGTCTTCGACGGACTTGTCCGTACGATCCTGGTTCACCAGCTGTCCGGCGACCGCGGACACGGTCGCACGGCCGAACTCGCCGGCGTCGTCACTGCACACGATGGAGGCGGTGCCGATGAGCTGACTCTCGACACCCTCGACGTCGATGCCCTCGTCGCTGAGTTCACCCAGGAAGTGGATGTCCTCCGGTGTACGGGCGATCTCGGCCTCGGGGATTTCATCGATTTCACGGGCGCCCTGGTCCTGTGGACTGGGGTCGGCCGGCCGGGGGTTGGCGGGGGTTTCTCCCCTGCTCGCCGACGCCTCTTCCCCGTCGCTGTCCTCCGTGCGCTTCGCGCTCTCCTTCGGGCCCCGCTCGAGCGGGGCGATGGATGTCGGAGTGGAGTCGTTGTCATCCACGGTGGAGTCACCGCAGGCGGTGAGGGAGAGCGCGCCGATCAGGAGTGCGGCGAGCAGGCCGGACCTGGTCGGTGTTTGCATGATCAGTTCCGCCTCTCCTCGATATTGCCGTTGACCTGGCTGATGGTGCCGTTCTGGAAGCGGACGGTCTCACCGCCGGCCGGGACGGAGGCGTGGTCAGCAGTCGGGTAGCCGAATTCGCCGCGCTCGTACGCCTTGGTGCCCCAGTGGTTGAAGATGGCACCGTACTTGATGTAGTTCGCACCGGTGGCGGCGGACCAGTAAATGTTACCGTTCTCGAACTCCTGGAACGCACCGCCGGGGATGATCCTCTCGTCGGAGGTCGGGAAGCCCAGCTCGGACTCGACGGTGTTGAGGGCGACGTACTTCTCGGCGATGGCACCGCGCACCCAGTGGGTCCTCCCCTCCGGGCTGGTGGCGATGACACCACGCTGGAACTGCTGGACCTGGCCACCCTTGACGTCCTCCGGAGCGCCGGTCGGGTAGCCCAGATCGCCGCGCTCGTAGCCGGTGGAGCCCCAGGAGGCGAAGAGCGCCTTCGGGACCTCCAGGGCACCGGTGGACGGGGTCCAGTAGATGGAGCCGTTCTCGAAGTGGACGTAGCGGCCGACGCCATCGGGGGTGACGCGCTCGCCGGTCGTCGGGAAGCCGAGCCAGGAGGCCGGGCCACCGATGTGGTGGTAGCGGGCGTTGATGGCGCCGAACAGCGCGTGCGCGCCGGTCTCCGGGGACCAGTAGGCGACGCCGTTACGGAAGTCCTGACGCATGCCGTCCTCGACCGGGTACTCGTTGGTCACGCAGGAACCGATGACGCCGGATTCGGTGGCGGCGGCGATGGCTCCGACGGTGACGCAGTCCGCACCGCGGTCCTCACGGGAGAGCTGCATGGCGTTGGCCATGTGCGGCCAGGCCTGGGCCATCTCGAACTGCCAGTACGGCCAGGCGTGGACGCCGGAGGGACGGAAGTGGACGATCGGCTCGACGCCGACCTTACGGGCCTCCCGGACGAAGGTCTCGGTGGTCATGCGGGAGAGAATCTCCAGGCCGATGCCGGCCGGGTTGGCGGGGCCGGTGGCCACGGAGCCGGGGGCACCGAAGTCATCCTGTCCGGAGCCGGCGGAGACGTAGACCTTCATGTCCTTGAGCGACTCGATGCCCAGCTTCGGGTCGTTGTCGATCCAGCCCTGGTCGCCCGGCTGGCCCCACATCTTCGTGCCGTCGTACCCGCCGGCATCACGCTGCGCAGCGAGGATGGCCGGGGCCATGCCCACGGAGGTGGTGTCCAGGTAGCCGGAGAAGGATCCGACGAAGGAGAATATGTGCGGGTTGTGCTGTGCGAGGTTCATCGCGGCGGTGCCACCCATGGACAGGCCCACGACGGAGCGGGTTTTGTTGGAGCGGAAGCCCTTGTCGAGAATCGGGATGAGCTCGCGGATGAGGAAGGTCTCCCACATGTAGTGCTTGCCGTTGTCCGGACTCTGCCAATCAGAGTAGAAGGAGGACTCGCCGCCGACGGGCAGGATGACGTTGACGTTCTTGTCCGCGTAGAACTGTTCGATATTGGTCTCGATGGTCCAGCCTGAGTCGTCATCGCGAGCCCGGAGACCGTCGAGGGCCCAGACCTCCGGGAAGGTGCGGTCGGGGCTGGAGTGCCAGTCACGGGCGAGGAGGATCTGGACCTGCTGGAGCTGGTCCGGCATCGCGGCGGAGCTGATGAACAGGGCCACGCGGCGGTTGGTGATCCACTCGACGCGCTCGACCTTCACACCTGTGGGAAGGTTCGCGATGTCCGGGTACTCGGTGCTGATCGGGGTGCGCTGCGGCGGGTCGGACGGACGGAGAGAGTCCGAGAGGCTGCTGCCGGGGATGCCCGGCAGGACGCTCTGCGCCTGGGCTGCGGGTGCGACCGACAGGCCGAGTGCCAGAGTGGTCGGGAGGACAACAGCGGCGAGCCAGGGGCGGCGGCGCTGCGGTGAACGGGATGCGGTGTCGCGCATAGGTGATCCTTGTGGTGCTGGTGTCGGGTGCGGCATGTGTGGGGTCGGTGTGCGTCCGGTACCACCCCTGGGTTCCCACCCTGGGAGTGCTTGTCGACGCCCACCCGTCCCGATATCACACGCCAGGTCTGTTCAGTTGTTCTCACCGTGGGCTCAGGAGGGTGTGGGACCTCAGCCCGGGTCTCGCTCAAGTTTAAGTTGAAGTTGAGACTTTGGGGTAGGGCACGCCGTGAACGGGGTTGAAAATAACACACCCCGGGAGGTCAGGGACCTGCCGGGGTGTGACACGCACTCGCTACCAGGCGTTCATCACGTCGAGGACGCGGCCCTTGGTCTTGTGCAGCTGGTGGCCGAACTGGGTCCAGTTGTGGATGCCGGTCGGCGGGTAGTCGGCGGTGACGTTGAGGCCGGTGGCACGGGCCTTGACCTCCCACAGGCGGGTGGTGGCGTTGGCCAACATCTCCAGGGGGGTGGCGGAGAGCTTGAGGTTCACCGGGAAGTTGGCGTCCTCCGGGCCCCACAAACCGGTGGCGGCGGAGACGTAGACGTCCTGGCCGCGCAGACCCTCCATGTTGAGGAACGGGTCGTTCTCGAAACGGCGCGGGTTGATCATGGAGCCGTACATGGCGTTGAGGTTGAAACCGCCGGCGTCGAGAAGCGCGACACGCATGAGGGTCTGCATACCAGGCATGGTCTGCGTGAGGTAACCGGACCAGGACAGGGCCTGACGGAACTGCTCCGGGTGCTTGGCGGCGATGTTCAGGGCGGCGGTGCCACCCATGGACAGGCCCGCGATGGAGTTGTTGTCCGGCGCGACACCGAAGTGCTGTGCCAGGTAGGCCGGCAGCTCATTGGTGAGGAAGGTCTCCCACTGGTAGGTGACCGGGTTGTTCAGGTCGTAGGTCGCCGGACCTTCCCAGTCCGCGTAGAAGGAACCGGCACCACCCACGGGCATGACCAGGGTGATGTTGGAGTCACTGTACAGCGCCGGGGCGTTGACGTCGACGGTCCAGGCGTTCGTATGGTCGGTGGCACGCAGACCGTCCAGCAGGTAGAAACCTGCGTTGCCGCCGC